>Ga0210403_10000747_pt1 | contig 32790 bp, 32 predicted proteins | sample IncBWC19MmetaG_FD_150863 | JGI IMG/M metagenome (GOLD analysis project Ga0210403, IMG submission 150863) | Forest soil microbial communities from Barre Woods Harvard Forest LTER site, Petersham, Massachusetts, United States - Inc-BW-C-19-M | ecosystem: Environmental > Terrestrial > Soil >...
CGATCATGACCGCGCTCAACTTCCTGGTCACGATCATCACGATGCGCGCGCCGGGGATGAGCTTCTTCCGCATGCCGCTGCTGGCTTGGGCGAACTTCGCCACCTCGCTGCTGGTGGTGATCGCCACGCCGTTCATCGCCGCGTCGCAGTTCTTCGTGCTGCTCGACCGCGCGCTCAAATTCAACTTCTTCAATGCGGGCAAGGGCGGCGACGTGCTGATGTACCAGCACGTGTTCTGGTTCTACTCGCACCCGGCGGTCTACATCATGATGCTGCCCGGGTTCGGGATCATCAGCGAGATCCTCGCGGTGAAGTCGCGCAAGCCGATCTTCGGCTACCGCATGATGGCGTTCTCGCTGCTGGCGATCGTGGGCCTCGGCTTCACGGTGTGGGCGCACCACATGTTCACGTCGGGGATGGCGGCCTGGATCCGCATCCCGATGGCGATCACCACGGCGATCATCGCGGTGCCCACGGGCATCAAGATCTTCTCGTGGCTGGCCACGCTGTGGCGCGGCGTGCTGCACCTGGACACGCCGATGCTGTTCGCGCTGGGCTTCCTCACCACGTTCACGCTGGGCGGCATCAGCGGCGTGATGCTGGCGATGGTGCCGTTCGACATCCACGTGAGCGCCACCTACTTCATCGTTGCGCACATCCACTATGTGCTGTTCGGCGGCTCGCTGATGACGATCTTCGCGGGCGTGTACTACTGGTTCCCGAAGATGACCGGGCGCATGTACGACGAGCGCCTGGGCAAATGGCACTTCTGGCTGACGTTCATCGGCGTGAACCTCACGTTCGGCCCGATGCACGTCCTCGGCCTGCAGGGCATGCCCCGGCGCGTGTCCACCTACGCAGCGCAGTTCGCGGACCTCAACCTGTTCATCTCGATCGCGAGCTTCGGCCTCGGCCTCTCCACCCTGGTGTTCCTCTACAACATGGTCACCAGCTGGCGCGGCGGCCCGCGCAGCGTGAGCAACCCGTGGCGCGGGATGACGCTCGAGTGGCAGGTGTCCTCCCCGCCCCCGGTGTTCAACTTCGACAAGGTCCCCACGGTCGTGGGCGGCCCCTACGAGTACGGCGTGCCGGGCGCGGTGCATGGCATCTTCGCCCCCACCCCCACTCCCGTTGGGGCCGGCGCGAGCATGGCGCACGCCCCGAGCCAATGACGAGGAGGTCCTAGCCGATGCCGGAAGTGCTCGTTGTTGCCAACCGTACGCTCGGTGGCGCGAAGCTGCTGGAGGCCGTGCGGGCGCGCGCGGCCTCGGGCAACACGCACTTCCGCCTCGTGGTGCCGCAGAGCCAACCCTCGGCGGGCCTCGTGATCTACGACGAGGCCGTGCGCGAATCCGCGCAGGTGCGCGTGGACCTAGCGCTCTCGGCGGTGGGCGCCGAGGGCATCGCGGCCACGGGCGAGGTCGGCGATGCGGATCCCTTCCTGGCGACGATGGACGCGGTGGCCGAGCGCCGGCCGGATGAGATCATCGTCTCCACGCACCCCGCCACGCACTCCGGCTGGCTGCGCAGGGATCTCATCGAGCGCATCCACAACGCCTCGGGGCTGCCCGTCGAGCACGTGGTGGTGGACCTCGAGCAGGAGGGCCTGCCCTTCAGCGTGACGCTCGTGGTGGCGAGCAAGACCTCCAGCGGCGAGGAGCTGCTTACGCACCTCAAGGCCAAGGCGGAGCAGGGCGGAACGCACCTGTTCATCGCAGTGGTTCCGCAGGTGGACGGCAGCGGCACCGCCGCCGGCGAGGCGCGCGGGCGACTGGCCAGCATGCTCGACCGGCTGCAGTCCACCGGCCTGCTCAGCTCGGGGATGATCGGCGATCCGGACCCCTACACGGCTGTCATCAACGCGCTCGAGCTCTTCCGAGTTGACGACCTCGTGATCTCCACGCTGCCGGGCGAGCGCTCGGGCTGGTTGCGCTCGAATCTGATCGAGCGCGTGCAGGGCGCCACCTCGGCGCCGGTGGAGCACGTGGTGGTAGATCCCCAGGCAAGCGCTACCGCGGCCCCGGCCGCCTAGAGGAGCACGATGGAGGCAGCTAGCATCGCGCACGCAGCGCACGAGCACCACGGCCCACCGCCGGCGCACAAAAGCTCGCGCGTGGAGACGCAGCTGCTGGGGATGCTGCTTTTCATCATCTCCGAGGTGATGGTCTTCGGGGCCTTCTTCACGGCGTACTTCTTCATCCGCGTGGCCCAGGGAGACCCCTGGCCGGCCACCGGCACGTCGCTGCCGGTGGAAGTGGCGGGCGTCAACACCGCCATCCTCGTGTCGTCCTCGTTCACGATCCACTGGGCGCAGACATCGATCGCCAAAGGCAACCGCTTCGGCTTGAAGGCGGGGATGCTCACGACCTTCCTGCTCGGCTGCACCTTCCTGTTCATCCAGATCAACGAGTACGCCAACATCGGCTTCGCACCGCAGGACGGCGCGCAGCAGACCATCTTCTACTCGCTCACCGGCCTGCACGGCGCACACGTGTTCATCGGCCTGCTGCTGCTGCTGTTCGTAACGATCCGCTCCTTCCGCGGGCACTACAGCCCGGAGGAGCACCGCGGCGTGGAGGTGCCGGGCATCTACTGGCACTTCGTGGACATCATGTGGATCGTGGTCTACAGCACCGTCTACCTCCTCTAACAGCCTGCGCGGCTGCACGATGCCAGCAAGTCGTAGCCGGGGCATCTAGGAAGATCGACACATGCTCAACCCCCTGCGCTCCGAGGCGGAGGCCTTCCGCTTCCTGCTCTACGCGATGGCCGTAATCGCCATCATCGTCGCCCTCATCCTGATCGGCCGCGCGATCTTCTAGCGGGCCGGCCCGCAGGCGGCTATTTCACCACGAGGGTGCCGAACATCCCCGCGGCGCGGTGCCCCGGAGCCTGGCAGAAGAACGTGTAGGTGCCGGGTTTGAGCGTGACGCTGATGGTGGCGGTGCTCTTGGTGGTGAAGGTGCTGGCGCCGAGGATTGGCCCGCTGCCGCTGGCGCCGCCGGCGCCCGGTTCGATGGCGATGTTGTGCGAGACGCCGGAGGTGTTGGGCATTTCGATGGTGGCGGGGCCGGGTTTGGCGGTGGCCTTGCTGGACACGTAGGCGAGCTGCCCGGTTGGGCTGGCGGGGATCTGGAGCTTGCCGCTCTGCTCTACGACGGGCTTGCCCGCGCCGGGAGCTTCCACGGCGCTGGCCAGCAGGCCGCTGTCCTGGCCGGGCGCGTCGGCCACCTGGGCGACGTAGGCGGCGATGTCGCGCAGCGTGGCTCCCGTGGCGAGGTCTTTGGGCATGGCGCCTTCGGGGTTGGGAACCCTGATCTGGCCTTCCACCGTGCCCCGGATGGCGGAGCGAGCGGACCCGGGGACGAGGCCTTCGGCGAGGCTTGCGGCGAAGGCTTCGTCGAGGTTGGGGCCGACGGTTCCCTTCGTGCTGGCACGCGCGAGCGTGTGACATGAGCCGCACTTGGCCACGAACGCCTGCTTGCCGGCGATGAGGTTGACGTCGCTTGCGCCCTTGACCGAGCAGCCGCTCGCCGTGAGGGCGAGCGCGGCCAGCGCGCCGCAGCCGCCGAACGCGCGCAGGCGCGCCGCCGGACGGCGGCGCACGGAGCTGGATGGGTGCGTGAACGCCATGAGCGCGCGGAACACTATCCGAAGGGGCGGCCTGTTCGACGGCCGCTCAGGTGCTCCGACGCGGGACTTCTCACGGCTCGCGCAGTGCCTCCAGCTCGCCGCGCGCGGCGGCGATGACCCCGCGTGCCACCCCCTCCCAGGACCAGCGCTCGCGTGCGGTGCGAACGAGCCCCGAGCGGGTCTCCGCGCGGAGCGCGGGGTCGGCTGCCAGCCAGCCTGTGAGGCAACCTGCGAGCGCCGGGATCGCGCGATCGTCGACCGGGAAGGAGAGCCAGGCGGCGGCCTTTGGGGGGACGGCGCGGGCCAGCTCGTCGCTGACCTCCGCGAGCCCCGAGTGGGCCGCGCTGACCGGCAGGGCGCCGCAGGCGGCGCCCTCCGCTGCCACCATGCCGAAGGCCTCCGGGAACGTGCTGGGCACCACCAGCGCCTCGCACGCCGGCAGCAGCTCGGCGAGCTCCTCATGCTCCAGGCGGCCACTGAACAGAACCCGCTCTCGCAGCGCGGCGGCGGCCTGCAGGTAGCGCTCGCGCTCACCGCCTGCGAGGCCGTCGAGGAAGGCCAGCAGGTGACGAAGCGGCCGCTGCGCCTCGCGTTCCTCGGCGGCGGGTCGATCACCCTCGGCGGCGGGCCACTCATCCTCGACGGCGGCCAGCTCCAGCGCCCTGCCGGCGAGCGCGATCTCCCGCGCTGCCACCAGGTCGCCGCCGGCGAGCGCATCGAGCAGCTGCTCGAGACCTTCGCGGTAGGCGCCGAAGCCGACAATCACGAGGCGCGCATGCGGCGCGACGGCGAGCACGAGCGGCCACGCGGCGATCAGCAGGTCCACGCCCTTGCTGACGATCAGCTTGCCCACGAACGCCACGATCTGACCGCGGCCGGGCTGCAGGCGCGCGAGCGCAGCGGCGGCCTCGCGCTCATCGCGCGCGAACGCGCTCGCCGCAGCGACGTGCTCCGGAGGGCGGGCGCTCGCTCGCATACGTGCAGCCAGCTCGCGCAGATTGGCGGAGGCCTCCGCCGGCTCACTTGGGCGGAAGCGCTCCACGTCCACTCCCGGTGGCCCGAGCCGCGTGCGCTGCGGCAGCTCCTCCTCGGCCAGCGCACGCCACAGGCTCAGGGCGGTGTGGCGAGAGCCGACCAGAACCGTACGCGCGTCGCGCAGCCCCTCCCGGGCGAAGCCCAGGAAGCGCTCGGGCTGGGGCTTGACGGTGTACTCCAGTGCGCTGCCGTGCACCTTCACCGCGTATGGCACATGCGGGTGGGCGGCGAGCGCCCGCGCGAGGATCGCCGGGCCCATCACCAGGTGGTTGGCCAGCGCCACGTCGGGGCGCACGCGATCCAGCAGCTCGCGCACAGCTGCCACGTTGGCCTCGATGTAGTGCGCGATCTCCGCGTCGCTGCATTGCGCGAACGTGCGCGCTTCGATGCCCTCGTAGCGGTCGGCCACATATACCGGGAGCAGGCCGCCGATGTTGGGGCGGTAGACGGTGCAGTGCCCCCGCTCGGGTTGGTGTTGGGGCCTGCTGGCGGGAACATGCACGCGGGCAGCAAGCTCGCTCACCTGCAGCGCGCCGCCGTGCCAGTCGCCGGCGGCGTCCACGAACGCGTGCTCCTCCGGGTGGCGCTCCTGGCAGAGGAGGTGGACCTCGTGGCCCAGGCGCACCAGCGCCTCCGCCAGCCTCGCGTTGTAGACGTTGGAGCCGGTGCCGCCCAGCAGGTAGCCGTGGAAGATCAGGACGCGCACCGCAGCGCAGCCTATCCACGGGTCGGCCACCCGCTCAGGTAAAGTGCCGCCGGTGAGCACCAACCAGCGTTATCGCCTGCGCGACACCACCACCGGCCGCGAGCTTCTGCTCGAGGCCCAGCCGGGCGAGGTGTACGTCGACCGCGAGTCCGGCGCGCAACTCGAGGTGGTGGGCAAGGTCCTGCCGCTCGCCCCGTCGGCCTCGCGCCTGCCGTGGGCGGTTGAGAACCTGCGCTTCTGCCCCTGGTGTGACCAGCTGGCCCAGAAGGATCTCAACGACTGCCCTACCTGCGGGCGGCGCATGGGCCCGCTCGAGCCGCCCGCGAGAACCGGCTGAGGCTGCCGGTGCGGGGCGAGGCGGGCGTGCGGGGCAGCGGCGGGCACCGGGCCCGCGCGTGGAGAGCTCGCGCACGCCCGGGGCTGTGCGCGTGCGCGGTGCTGCTGAGCGCTGCTGCGCTCGGCGCGTGCGGCGGCAGCAGCCTGTCTGACGCGGTGCCCAAGAGCACTCCTGACATAACCCCGCCAACCGACACCTCCGCGGAAGTGGCCGCAGCGCAGACGACCTCGACGACCGCCACCTCCACGACCGCCACCACCAGCACGACGGGCACCACCGGCGAAGCAGCCGCGGGCGCCTCCGGCGGTGAAGCGCCGAAAAACGAATCGACCGAAAGCTCCTCCGCGGGCGCGGGCGGCGGCACCTCTGCCGGCGAAAAAGAAAAAGAAGCCGCTAAAACCGAAACGCCCAAAAGCGAAGGCGGCTCGAGCCCGACCGGCGGCGCAAGCGCGCCGTAGGCAGCGCAAGCGCCACCCAGCGCCGCGGGGCGCGCGCTACGGCGTGGAGATCAGCGTGGCGCTGTAGGTCAGGCGCGCGGTCTGGTAGAGGCAGAAGTACTGCACCGGGCTGCCCACCTGCGTGTGCGTGGTCTGCGCGCTGGTGGTGGTGCACTGGCTCTTCTGACGGCTTGCGCGCCAGGAGGTGTCGTTGCCGAAGCCGAGCGCGAGCGCGGGTGCCCACGTGGGCACCGTCAGCGCCACGATGTCGCCTTTCTTGATCGCGATCGTGGTTTCCAGCGGGAACTCGGCGGTCTTGCCGAAGTACGGTTCCAGCTTCACGGGCGGGCTGGCGGCGATCAGCTTGTAGGTGAGGCGCCCTTTGGGCACGGCGCGCAGGATCGCGATGCCCGCTTCAGAGGGGCCGCCCTCATTGGTGTCGAAGAACTTGATCTGCGTGGCGTTGGGCTTGCCGAGCATGATCGTCCAAGCCACCACCGACCCCGATTTGGGAGCGCTCAGAGGGTTGTGCACCGTGGCCACCTTGACCTGGAAGCCGGTGGTGCGACTGACCGCCAGGCAGGGGCTGGCGGGGCAGCTCGGCACCGTCGCCGGCGTGGTGGCGGGCAGCACGCCAAGTTCGGTGAGCGTGGCTGGCGCCACCGCGGGCAGCGCCAGCGCGAGCGCGAAGCTCACGAGGATTGCTGGATATATCCGTTTCATGTGTGCCATACAACACGCCGATCCTCTGGAGGTAGCGGTTTGACTATTTCGCTAGCTGCGCGTGAGTTCCTGCGCGGCATCGGCGATGTCCACGGGATCGCCCTCACCGGGCACCCACGGCAGCCGCAGCGGATCGTCGCGGTAGCGGGGGATCACGTGCACATGGAAGTGGTAGACCGTCTGCCAGGCGGCGGCCCCGCAGGAGTTCAGGAGGTTGACGCCGTCGGCGTCGAGGCGTTGCTTCATGCGCACGGCAAGGCGCTTTGCCGCGGCGGCCACGGCGGCCAGATCGCCGTCGCTTACGCCCAGCAGATCCTCGGAGTGCTCGCGGGGGATCACCAGCGCGTGCCCGCGGGTGGCGGGGGCGATGTCCATGAAGGCGATGGTGCGCTCGTCTTCGTCCACGATCCTCGCCGGGATCTCGCCCGCGACGATCTTGCAGAAGATGCAGGTCGGGTCAGACATCGGCGAAGCCTAGAGGGTCTGGAGCTGCTTGCGCGCATGGGCGAGCGCGTGCTCGCGCGTGGACACCTCGCCCGCGTACTGCGCCTCCGCCAGGCCCTCCAGCAGCGCGCCCACGCGCCTGCCCGTGGGGATGCCCAGCTCGGCCGCCAGCTCATCGCCGCGCAGGAGTGGCCGTGGCGGACCCTCCGCGCGCCAGCGCAGGGCCTCGGGTAGCAGCGCGCCCGCCAGCCGCAGGTGCGCCTCGATCGACTCCTGCGCACGGTCGCCTCGCGTGGCCAGGCGGTCGGCGACCGAGAGCAAGGTGACGTCGACCTCCACCGGCGAGCATGCCCGCATGTAGCCGAACAGAGTGCGCCGCGATAGCGGCTGTGGCTGGTGCACGAGGAAGCCGAGCCGCAGGTGCTGGCGCACGAGCGCCGCCACGTGGGCCCGCAACCGCTCGCTGGTGCGCAGGCGCGCCAGCACCGCGCGGGCGAGCTCCGCGCCGCGCGCGTCGTGACCGATGAACGTCACGCGCCCGCCGGGCGCCATGACCTCGCGCGTCAGCGGCTTGGCCGCGTCGTGCAGCAGTGCGCCCCAGCGCAGCGCCTCGGCGCGGCTCAGCCCGTCGGCCAGCGGCTCGGCCAGCAGCTCCGTCAGCTGCGGGCCATGGGTGCCCACCACGGGCGCGAGCTCGGCGCTTCCCAGGCCGCCGGTCGTGGTGAGCGCCACGGTGCGCTCGAGCGCCTCCATGGTGTGCCCGTACACGTCCAGGTGATGGAAGCGGTTCTGCTCCACACCCCGCATGGCCTCGAGCTCGGGCAGCACCACCGCGGCCGCGCCCAGCTCGGCCAGCATTCGCAGGCCCTCCACCGCGGCCTGGGCAGCGATCACGCGCTGCAGCTCGGCGAACACGCGCTCTGCCGCCACGCCGGCCAGCGCGGGGGCGTGCTCTCGCGCTGCGCGCGAGGTGTGGTCGTCGGGGCTGAAGTCGAGCTCCACCGCCAGCCGCACCAGGCGCAGCACACGCAGGGGGTCGGCGGCGAACGCTGTTGCGGCGGTCATCCGCAGGCGCCGCTCGGCGAGGTCGCGCAACCCGCCGAGGGGGTCCAGCGGCTCCCCTCCGGCGATCGGCTCGGCGATGGCGTTGACGGTGAAATCGCGCAGCGCGAGGTCCGCCTCGAGGCTACCGCCGCGCAGCGGCTCCACGTCCAGCTGCCAGGAGCCGTCACGAGCGATCACCCGCCAGGAGCCGAACTCCTCCGACAGCGCAAAGCAGGCCGCGCGCCCCGCCGCGCGCGCCACCTCGCGCGCCGCGGTTGCGGGGTCTCCCTCCACGACCACGTCCACGTCGGCCGTGGGCCGGCCGAGCAGCCGGTCGCGCACCGCGCCTCCCACCAGCCACGCGCGGCCGCCGGCGAGCGCCGAGCGCGCCGCCTCGAGGCCCGCGCTCATGTTGCGCTCGCGGCCCCCCGGCCGTCGTGCGCGCCGTCGGGCTGGGCTGGCGGCACCGGCGTGGGCGAGGCGGGCGAAGTTGACGGTGAGGGCGGGCCTTCGACGAGCACGCCGTCGCGATGGTAGACCCGCGGCACGCGCGGGGTGAAGGCGCATGTGATCTCGTAGTTGATGGTCTCCAGGCGTCGCGCGACCTCCTCGGCGGTGATGCGCTCGCTGCCCTGGAAGCCGATCAGGATGGCGCGCTCGCCGCGCGCGGCGAGCGCCACACGGGCCTCGCCGCCGAGGTCCACGGTGATGCTGTCCATGCTCACGGTGCCCACCAGCGGATGCCGGCGACCGCTCACGAGCACGTCCGCGTTGTTGGTCAGCCCGCGGCGCCACCCGTCGCCATAGCCGATCGGCAGCACGCCGATGAAGGTGTCGTGCTCGGCCACGAACCGGCGCCCGTAGCCGGCGCTCTCGCCCTGCACGTAGCGCTTCACCTCGGCCACGTAGGAGGACAGCTCGAGCGCCGGCTCCAGGCCCCGCGCCGCGGGATCCCTGCCGAAGGGGTCCATGCCGTAGATCGCCACACCGCAGCGCACCATGCCGAACTGCGCCTCGGGTGCGCGCAGCGTCGCGGCGCTGTTGGCCGCGTGCACGAGCACGCCTGGCTCCTCGGCGTGGAGCGCGGCCAGCCACTCGTTGAACCTCTGCAGCTGCGCGGCGAAGAAGCCTCCGTCGCTCAGCTCATCGGCGGTCGCGAAATGGGTCATCACGCCCGCAAGCTCCACCCCCGACGCCCCCTGCGCGGCATCCACCACGGCGGAGGCCACGGCCAGCTCGCGCGTGCCCAGGCGGCCCATGCCGGTGTCGAGCTTGACGTGCACTCGCCCGCCGCCGGCGGCCACCACCTGCTGCAGCTGGCGCTCGCTCCAGATCACCACCTCCCCGTCGGCCGCGAGCGCCTCCGCGAGCTCCTCCTCGCTGAGCGCGCCCATGACCAGCACGCGCGGGTGGGCGATGCCCGCGCGGCGGAGCTCGCGTACCTCGCGCGCGTCGGCGACCGCCAGCCAGCTCGCGCCGCCCGCGAGGGCCGCGCGCGCGCTCGGCACGGCTCCGTGACCGTAGCCGTCGGCCTTGACGACCGCGCACAGCGCCACGCCCTCACGCAGCTCCGAGCACAGCCGCGCGCAGTTGCGCTCGATCGCAGCGAGGTTCACCCGCGCCTGGACCCTACGCACGCCGCGCCTCCGGCGATGCGCCGGACAACTCAGCCGCGCCGCCCCCCTCCCCCATGCCCGCCGCGCGCGCCGCGGGCAGCGCTGCGATCACGTCACTGGCGATCACGCCCTCCACCACTCCGAGCCGCCGCGCGGCCTCCCTGCCCGCCTCGGCGTGGAGCCACACTCCCGCAGCCGCCGCTGTGAAGGCGTCCAGCCCTTGGGCGAGCAACGCGGCTATCACGCCCGTGAGCACGTCGCCGGTGCCTGCGGTGGCAAGCGCCGGGCTGCCACCCATGCTCACCGCAACGCTCCCGGAGGGCTCGGCCACGAGCGTGTCATCGCCCTTGAGCACGGTCACCGCGCCCGACTGCTGGGCGGCCTCGCGGACGCCCAGCAGTCGCTCTCGCTCGATCTCCTCGCTCTCGCGACCCAGCAGCCTGCCGAGCTCGCCCGCGTGGGGCGTCAGCACCGTGGGCGCTGTGCGTGCGCGCAGCTCGCCCAGCCGCTGCGCGTGGGCGTTCAGGCCGTCGGCGTCGAGCACGAGCGGCACGGCGGCCTCGCGAGCGAGCCTGCGCGCAAAGGCAAAAGCGCCGTCGGCGCGCCCGAGACCGGGGCCGAGGGCCAGCGCGCCGGCGCGCGCGCTCGCCTCCAGCACCACCTCCACGCCGATCGCCAGGAGGCTGCCGCCCTCGTCCTCGGCGAGACCTCGGGTCATCATCTCCGGCGTTCCGCCCGCCGCCAGCACGGGCTGGAGCGAGGAGGGCACGCACGCCGTCACGTAGCCCGCACCGGCGCGCATGCTCGCGCGGGCGGCCATCGCGGGAGCGCCGCTCAGGCCCCGCGAGCCGCCCACAACCATGACCTGGCCCGACTTGAACTTCGTCCAGGACGCATCGCGGCGGGGAAGCGCGCCGCGGATGGCCGAGGTGATCAGGCCGATGGCCGACGGCATCGGCGCGCCCCGGGGGATGCCGATGTCGATCGTCTCCACCGCACCCGCATGCGCCTTGCCGGGGCGGATCCAGAGGCCGGGCTTGGCAGCATGGAAGGTGACGGTCACCGAGGCGAGCACCGCCTCGCCCGCCACCACGCCCGTGGAGGCGTCCACGCCGCTGGGCACGTCCACGCTCACCACCTGAGCGCCGGCCCCGTTGACCGTGTCAATCGCCTCGGCCACCACGCCGTGGGGCTCACCCGCGAAGCCCGTGCCGAGCAGGGCGTCCACGACCACCGCGTCCGGGCCGCTCACGCCCGGCAGTGCCGCCTGCCGGCCCGCGGCTTGCGCGGAGGAGCCGTCGGTCCACGGTTGCCCGCTCAAGCGCACGGGCGGATCGCCCGGCAGGCGCTCGAGGTTCGTCAGCGCATCGCCTGAGAGCTCCTGCGGCGGCGCCACGCAGATGACGGTCACCGCCCTGCCCGCATGGCGCAGGTGACGTGCAGCCACCAGCCCGTCGCCGCCGTTGTTGCCCTTCCCGCACACCACCGTGACCGGCCCGCTGGGCGCAAGGCGCTCGACCGCGCGGGCCACCCCTCCCCCCGCGCGCTCCATCAGCTCGAGGCCGTCCACGCCCTGGCCCTCGATCGCCCAGCGATCCACGGCCCTCATCGTCTCAGCGTCCGGCAGCGGCGTGAGCCAGGTCGGCAGCGCGTTCACGAACAGCGATGCTAGATGGTCGCCCCCCGGCCTCACCGCGCGGCGCCCCTGCGGCGCCACGGCGCTGCTACTCCACGGTGACGGTCTTGGCGAGGTTGCGGGGCTGGTCCACATTCAGTCCGCGCCTGCGAGCGATCGCGTAGGCGAGCAGTTGCAGCGGGATCACTGCGAGGATCGGCTGCAGCATCCAGTCGGTGGCGGGAACGGTGAGGGTGGCATCTGCGTGGGGCTCGACCAGGTTCTCGCCGGCCGTCGCCACGGCGATCACGCGCGCCCCGCGCGCCCGCGCCTCCTGGATGTTGGACAGCAGCTTCTCCAGCACCGGGGAGCTGGTGGCCACGCACACCACCGGCGTGGCGTCGTCGAGCAGCGCGATCGGCCCGTGCTTCATCTCGCCGGCGGCATAGGCGTCGGTGGAGATGTAGGAGATCTCCTTCAGCTTGAGCGCCCCCTCAAGCGCCACCGGCAGCCCCACGTGGCGGCCTATGTAGAGGAAGAACTCGGCCTGCCAGCAGGTGTCCGCGATAGCCTCCGCGCGCTCCTGGCAGTCCTCGATCACCTCGTCGATGGAGTGCGCCAGGTGCTTCAGCTCGCCCACCAGCTCCGTGATCCGCTCGGGCGCCAGCGTGCCCCGCAGCTCGGCCAGCCGCAGCCCCAGCAGGTAAAGCACCGCGACCTGGCACACGAACGTCTTGGTCGCGGCCACGCCGATCTCAAGGCCCGCGCGCGTGTAGAGCACGCCATCGGCGTCGCGTGTGGCCTGCGAGCCCCTGGTGTTGGTGATGGCGAGCACCGTTGCGCCGCGCTCGCGCGCCAGGCGCATCGCGGCCAGCGTGTCGGCGGTCTCGCCGGACTGGGAGACACCGATCACGAGATCGCCGGGCCCGACCACGGGGTTGCGATAGCGGTACTCCGAGGCGATGTCGATCTCCACCGGCAGGCGCGCCCACTCCTCGATGGCGTAGCGGCCGATGAGACCCGCGTGGTAGGCGGTGCCGCAGGCCACGATCACGATTCTGCGAGCGCCGGCCAGCACCGAGTCCTCGAGCCCGCCCTCCTCGTCGAGGTCCACTCCGGTCCCGCGCGCGGTGCGGTCGGCGATCGTTTCAGCGACCGCGTCGGCCTGTTCGTGGATCTCCTTGAGCATGAACGTCTCATAGCCGCCCTTCTCGGCGGTCTCCTCGTCCCAGTCAACGGTCCGCTCAGCGCGCTCCACCGGCTCGCCGGCGGCGGTGGTGATGCTCACGCCGCCGGGCCGGAGCGCCACGATCTCGCCGTTCTCCACGTGCATGACGCGCCGCGTCTCGGCCAGGAACGCGGGCACGGCCGAGGCCACGAACTGCTCGCCCTCGCCCACGCCCACCACCAGCGGGCACTCCTTGCGGGCGCCCACGATCACCTCGGGCTCATCGAGGCTCATCGCCACGAACGCGTAGTGGCCCTCCAGCTGCGCGTACGCCGCGCGGACGGCGTCGGCGAGGTCGCCTGCGTAGAGCTCGGCCACCAGGTGCGCGATCACCTCGGCGTCGGTCTCGGAGGTGAACTCCACTCCCCTGGCCAGCAACCCCTGCTTGAGCGTCATGTAGTTCTCGACGATGCCGTTGACAACCACGTGCACGCGGTCGGCGCTGTCGTAGTGGGGGTGGGCGTTCTCCTCACTCACCCGCCCGTGCGTGGCCCAGCGCGTGTGGCCGATGCCCGTGGTGGCGGGGCGCTCGGCCACGGCCACCGTGCCGCCGCTCGCCGCGAGGGCCTGGCTGTCCAGCTTCGCGCGCAGCGCGCTCAGGTTCCCCACCGAGCGCACCGCCTCGATGCGGTCCTCGCCGATGACCGAGATCCCCGCGGAGTCATAGCCGCGGTACTCGAGCTTGCCCAGGCCCGCCAGCAGCAACGCCTGTGCGGGTCGTGCGCCTACATAGCCAACAATGCCGCACATCCGATCGAAGATACCAGCGGGCGCAGGCGCGGCACGCGCGCGCGAGCGCTATCCCAGCTCGCTCTCCACCACCGCCACGAGCCGCCCGCAGAGCTCATCCGCCTCCTGCTCGGTGGGAGCCTCCACCATCACCCGCACGAGCGGCTCGGTGCCGCTGGGACGCACGAGCACGCGGCCGCGGCCGGAGAGCTGCTGCTCGGCGCTGCGCACCGCATCCGTCAGGTCCTGCGCGTACTGGAGCGCGTCGCGGTTGTGTACACGAACGTTCACCAGCCGCTGCGGGAGCTTCTCCATCGCATTGCGCTCGCTCAGGTCGCTGCCGGCGAGCGCCTCCAGCGTCAGCAGCGCGCTGGCGATCCCGTCGCCGGTGCGGTTGAAGCGCATGTCGATGATGTGCCCCGACTGCTCGCCCCCGAGCGTCCATTCCCGCGCGCGCAGCTCCTCGAGCACATAGCGGTCGCCCACCTGCGTGGTGGCCACCGCCACGCCCTCGCGCTCCATGGCCGCGTGGAAGCCGTAGTTGGTCATCACCGTCACCGCCACGCCGTCCCCGCGCAGGTGCCCGCCGGCGCGCAGGTGCAGTGTGGCCAGCGCCATCAGCTCATCGCCGTCCACCACCTCGCCGCCACGATCCACCGCCAGCACGCGGTCGCCGTCGCCGTCGAAGGCGAACCCCACAGCGTGGCCGCCGGCGAGCACCTGCTCGGCCAGCGAGTGCATGTGCGTGGAGCCGCAGCCGTCGTTGATGTTGCGCCCGTCGGGTTCGGCGGCGATGACCGTAACCTCAGCGCCGAGCCGCCTGAAGATCTCCGGCGCCACGTGATGGGTGGCGCCGTTGGCGCAATCGAGCAGCACGTCCACGCCGCTCAGGTCCAGCTCGGCGAAGCGCGAGTGCAGTGCGCGCAGGTAGTCCTCGGGCGCGCCCCGCAGCTCGCGGATGCGCCCGATGGCGGTGGCGGTGATCGCGCTCGGCTCAGCCTGCTCGAGCTCGCGCTCGATCTCAGCCTCGGCCTCGTCGGAGAGCTTGTAGCCGTCGCCTGCGAACAGCTTGATGCCGTTGTCGTGGTAGGGGTTGTGCGAGGCGGAGAGCACCACTGCGAGGTCGAAGCCGTAGCGCTCCAGGAGCAGCGGCGCAGCCGGGGTGGGCAGCACGCCGCCCAGCAGCGCGTCGCCGCCCGCCGCGCTCACGCCCGCGGCCACGGCGGCCTGGAGCATCTCGCCCGACTCGCGCGTGTCGCGCACGATCAGCACCTGGGGACGCGCCGCGCCGCTCTGGCGCGTCGCGGCCCGACCCAGCGCGAGCGCCAGCTCCGCAGACAGGAACTCGCCCGCGACGCCGCGGACGCCATCGGTCCCAAACAGCTTGCGGGCCACGGCGCGCGCTCTAGCGCTTGGAGAACTGCGGACGCTTGCGCGCCTTCTTCAGACCCGCCTTCTTGCGCTCCTTCGCGCGCGAGTCGCGCGTGAGGAAGCCGCGGCGCTTGAGCTCGCCGCGGAGGTTGGGGTCGGCCTCCAGCAGAGCGCGCGAGACGCCGTGTCGCAGCGCGCCGGCCTGGGCGGAGATGCCGCCTCCGTGGAGCCTCGCCACCACGTCCATGCGGTCCTCGTAGCCGACGGTCTCCAGCGGCTGGCGGATGTTGCGTTGCAGGGTGGTGCGCGGGAAGTGGTCCTCGAGCGTGCGACCGTTGACCAGATAGGCGCCGGTGCCGGGCCGCAGCGTGACGCGCGCGATCGCGGTCTTGCGCTTACCCGTCGCGCGGTAGCGCGCGCCCGAGGCGAGGTCGATGGCGGCCGTGGCGATGGGCTCCACCAGAGCCTCCTCGCTCTCCTCCTCGCCGGCCTCTGCGACGTCAGCCTCGTCGTCGATCGCGTAGGGGTCCTCATAGGTCTCACTGCGGCCGAGCGGATCGACGCCCTCGGGGACGATGTCCACTTCGAGGTGCGCTCCGGGCACCGCGGGCTTCTCGCGCGGCGCGGGCTCCTCGTCCTCTTCCTCCTCCTCCACAGCGGCCTGCACGGCCTGCTCGTCCTCGGCCTCCTGCAGCGCCTCGAGCGGCGCGTCCTCGGCGCTTGAGGCGATCTCCTGGGCGTCCTCCGTGGGGACAGCGTGGCCTTCTCCTGCGGGTGTCGCCACCGGGGGCTCGGAAGCGACGGCGTCGGTGGACTCCTCGGCCTCCTGACGGGCCTCGAGCGCGGCGTCCTCGACCGAGCCCGCGATCTCAGCCGCCGCCTCGGTGGGCACCGCGTGGGCGGGGGCCTCAGCCTCGGGCTGCTCGTCGTTCTGCTGCGGGTTCTCCTCGTCGGCCATCAGGCCTCGATCTCCAAAGGTTGCGGTTTCTGGGCCACGTGCGGGTGCTCGGGCCCGGCGTAGATCTTGAGCTTGGTCAGCTGCTTACGCGAGAGCCGGTTGCGCGGCATCATGCCTTTGACCGCCAGCCGGATGATCTCCTCCGGCCGCCGCGCCAGCATCTCCTCGAAGGAGCGCGAGCGCAGGCCCCCGGGGTAGCCGGAGTGACGGTAGTAGCGCTTGTCCTGGCGCTTGTTGCCGCTCACGTGGATCTTCTCCGCGTTAACCACCACCACGAAGTCGCCGGTGTCGATGTGCGGCGTGTACTCCGGCTTGCGCTTGCCCCTCAGCACGTCGGCGATCTGCGTCGACAGGCGACCCAGCGTCTTGCCGTTGGCGTCCACGAGCATCCAGTTGCGCTCGCGGTCGGTCGGCTTCGCTACGTAGGTTCTTTGAGAGGGAGCCATGGGCGTGAAAAAGGCCACGCGTGGTCGCGCGGCGAGCGAACATCATAGGCGATGTGCCGTGCTTCCGCGGGTTACTCCCACTCGATGGTGCCCGGCGGCTTGCTGGTGATGTCCAGGACGACGCGGTTGACCTCGCGCAGCTCGTTGATCATGCGCGAGGCGATGGTCTCCAGCAGGTCGTACGGCAGCCTGGCCCAGTCGGCGGTCATGGCGTCGTCGCTGGTGACCGCGCGCACCACCACCACGTAGCCGTAGGTGCGCTCATCGCCCTGCACGCCCACGGTGCGGATGTCGGGCAGCACGCAGAAGGACTGCCACAGCTCGCGGTAGAGCCCGGCCTTGCGGATCTCCTCCTGGAGGATGTGGTCGGCCTCGCGCAGCACGTCCAGGCGCTCCTTGGTGGCCTCGCCCCCCACGATCCTGATGGCGAGCCCCGGGCCGGGGAAGGGCTGGCGCCACACCAGCCGTTCGGGCAGACCGAGCTCGGCACCAACCGCGCGCACCTCATCCTTGAACAACGCGCGCAGGGGCTCCACCAGCTCGAAGCGCAGGTCGTCGGGGAGCCCGCCCACGTTGTGGTGGGACTTGATGGTGGCCGCGCCCGTGCCGCCGCCTGACTCGATCACATCGGAGTACAGCGTGCCCTGCACCAGGAAGCGCGCTTCCTCACCGCCTGAGCCGGCGCCCGCCAGCTTGGCGGCCTCCTCCTCGAACACCCTGATGAACTCCGCGCCGATCGCCTTGCGCTTGGCCTCCGGGTCCACCACCCCGCGCAGCTTCTCCAGGAAGCGCTGCTCGGCGTCCACCGCCACCAGCGGTACCTTGAACGTGTCGCGGAAGGTGCTCACCACCTGCTCGCCCTCTTCCTTGCGCATCAGCCCGTGGTCCACGAACACGCAGGTGAGCTGCTCGCCCACCGCGCGGTGCACGAGCAGCGCCGCAACCGAGGAGTCGACCCCTCCGGAGAGCCCGCAGATCACGTTGCCCTCCCCCACCTGCTCGCGGATGCGGCGCACTTGCTCCTCGACGATCGAGGCCGCCGACCACGTGGGATCGCAGCCGCACACCTCCGTGAGGAAGCGGGTGAGGATCTCCTGGCCGTAGGGGGTGTGCACCACCTCGGGGTGGAACTGGATCCCGTAGATGCCCCGTTGGGCGTCCTCCACCGCCGCCACCGGCGAGCCGCTCGATGACGCCAGTGCAGTGAAGCCCGGCGGCGGCTCAAACACGGTGTCGCGATGCGACATCCAGCAGGTCTGCTCGCGTGGCAGCCCACCCATCAGCACCCCGCCCTCGGCCACGTGCAGCTCCGAGCGCCCGAACTCCCCCACCTCCGCTTCCTCCACGCGGCCGCCCAGCTCGTGCACCAGCAGCTGCATCCCGTAGCAGATGCCAAGCACCGGGACGCCCAGCTCCAGCAGCCCGCGATCCAGCGGCGGCGCGCCCTCCGCATACACCGACGCGGGCCCTCCCGAGAGGATGATCCCGCGCGGCTTGCGCCGCGCGATCTCCTCCAGCGGCACGTGGTGCGGGATCAGCTCGCTGAACACGCCGCAGTCGCGCACCCGGCGCGCGATCAACTGGGAATACTGCCCGCCATAGTCGAGCACCACGATCTCCTCCGTGGCCGCAGGCGCGATGTCCCGCTCCTCGAGCGCTGCCGCGGAGGCCGTGGCAGGACTGCTACTCATTGACGAGGGCGGCTACCTTCCCGTTGGTGGCGCCCATGCCCACGCCCTGCTCGCGCTGGAGGGACTTGCCCTCGGTCTGCAGCGACGGCGCGATCACCACCTCGGCCCTGTTGAACTCGGCGAGGTCCTTGTGGCCGCAGGTGGCCATCGAGGTGCGCAGCCCGCCAAACAGGTTGAAGGTGCCGTCGTTCTCACGCGCGGGGCCCACGAGGATCTCCTCGAGCGTTCCGTTCTGCGTGGTGGCCACGCGCGCGCCGCGAGGCAGCGTGGGGTGGAACGTGGCCATGCCCCAGTGAAAGCCCCTGCCGGGAGCCTCGTAGGCGCGCGCCAGCGGCGAGCCGATCATCACCGCGTCCGCGCCCAGCGCGATCGCCTTGGCGACGTCGCCGCCGTTGCGCATGCCACCGTCGGCGATCACCTGGCAGTACTCGCCGGTCTCCAGCATGTGCGTGGAGCGCGCGTGCGCCACGTCGGCGATGGCGGTGGCCTGCGGCACGCCGATGCCGAGCACGCCGCGCGTGGTGCACGCGGCGCCCGGACCCACGCCCACGAGCACGCCCGCCGCTCCGGTGCGCATCAGGTGCAGGCCGGTGTGGTAGGAGGCGCAGCCGCCGACCACCACGGGCACCTCCAGGGTGGGGATGAACTCCTTGAGGTTCAACGGCTCCGACACCGTGGAGACGTGCTCGCCGGACACCACGGTGCCCTGTATCACCAGCACGTCCAGGCCGGCCTCCATCGCGATCTCGTAGTACTTGAGCACCCGCTGCGGGGTCAGCGAGGCCGCCACCACCACCTTCTGCTCCTTGATCTCGCGAATGCGCTGCGCAATCAGCTCAGGCTTGACCGGCTCGCGATAGATCTCCTGCATCTCGCGGGTGGCCTCATCCTTGGGCAGAGCCGCGATCCGCTCGAGCTCTGACTCGGCGTCCTCATAGCGCGTGAAGATGCCCTCGAGGTTGAGCACCGCGAGGCCGCCCAGGCGGCCGATCAGCCCGGCGGTCTCGGGCGAGACCACGCCGTCCATCGCCGACGCGAGCATCGGCAGCTCGAACTGGTAGGGGCCGAGCTTCCAGGAGATGTCGATGTCGTCGGGGTCGCGCGTGCGCCTGGAGGGCACGATCGCGATGTCATCGAAGCCGTAGGCCCGACGCGCCTTCTTGCCGCGTCCTATCTCTATTTCCATCTTTGCATCCTCGCAGTCGGAGCGGACGAGAAGACCCCGCACTCGGCGGGGCCAAAGAGGGTTCGGCGGCACGCCGCGAAGGCGTTTTCGGCGGTGTCGGCCAAGCAGATCCAGCATAGCAACGAGTACCGCCGCAGAGCCCTTGGCTATGCTCGATTCCCATGGCCGCCAACCGTTATCAGCCGCATGTGATCGAGGCTTCCCGCCAGGCCGCCTGGCGCGAGCGGGACGCCTTCAAGACCCCTGCGCTCGCGGAGGATCAGCCGCACCTCTATGTCAAGCCCTCGGCGCCCTTCACCTCGGGCAACGTGCACATCGGCCACGTGCGCAGCTACTCCATCGGCGACGCCTACGCCCGCTTCCGCCGCGCGCGCGGGGAGAGCGTGCTGTTCGCATTCGGCTTTGACGCGTTCGGCCTGCCCGCGGAGCTCGCCGCAATCGCCGGCAACATGCCGCCGAGCGAGTGGGTTGGCGCCTCCGCGCAGCACATGACCGGCCAGCTGCAGCGCCTCGGCTTCTCCTTCGACTGGGACCGCTCCTTCCTCAGCTCGGACCCGCTGATGTACCGCTGGTCGCAGTGGCTGTTTCTGACGCTGCTGGAGGCGGGACTCATATACAAGGGCACGGGCAACGTCGATTGGTGCGACAACTGCCAGACCACGCTCGCCTCGATCCAGGTGGAGCCCGGGGGAACCTGCTGGCGCTGCCACGGCCCCGTGCGCCTGATCGAGCTGCCGCAGTGGTACCTGAAGATCAGCGCCTACCTGGAGGAGAACGACTCCCGCCTGGCCGAGCGCGGGGACAGCGGCAAATGGGACGAGGTGGCCCTCGCCTCCCAGCAGATCGTGCTTGGCCGCGTGGACGGCGTGGAGATAGACCTGCGCGCGCCCGACGGCACCGCGCTCACGGTGTTCACCCCCCATGCCGACGCGCTCGCGGGCGCGCGCTTCGTGCTGATGTCGCCGCGCCACCCCGAGGCCGACAGCTGGGCTGCGGACCCCGAGGTCAGGAACAGCCTGGAGCAGCTGCGCACCGGCGGTTGGGAGCGCAGCGCGCGCGAGGCCGAGACGATCCCACTGATCGACACCGGCCGCGTGGTGCTGGGCACGGACGGGCGAACGCTGCCGGTGGTGGTCTCGCCGCTGGTGGACTCCCGCTTCGGCGTGGCGGTCGTGCTGGGGATCCCCGAGGCCGACCACGCCGATGAGGTGATCGCTCGCCGCCTGGGGCTGGAGCAGGAGCCCGACGGCGCGGAGCCGGACGTCGCGGCGGCGGACCAGGAGCCCGAGGTGCCGCCCGGCGCGGACGACACGATCGCGAGCGGACCTGCAGCACGGCCGGCGGTGCGCTACCGCGCCTTCGACTTCGCCATCTCGCGCCAGCGCTCGTGGGGAACGCCGATCCCGATCGTGTACTGCGAGCAGTGCGGCACTGTGCCACTGCCCCCGACGGAGCTACCGGTGCTGCTGCCGCTCGACATCCGCCCCACCGGCACCGGCAACCCGCTGGCCGAGCTGGAGGAGTTCGTGAACACCTCCTGCCCGCGCTGCGACGGCCCGGCACGGCGTGAGACAGACACACTCGACTGCCATTTCGATGCGTTGTGGCTGTGGATCCCCGCGTGCGTGCCGCCGGAGTCGCGCGAGAGCCCACTGGAGGACATCCTGGCGCTGCCCGACCTGCGCTACTGGCTGCCCTCCGAGCGCCTGGTGGCGGGCTCCGACAGCGGCAACTTCGTCTTCGACCAGCGCACCGTGACCAAGGCCCTGCGCGACATCGGCCCGCTCGAGTTCCTCACCGACGGCGAGCCGTTCGCGGGCTGCCTCTTTCACGAGATGGTCATACGCGACGGGCGCAAGATGAGCAAGCATCTCGGCAACGTGGTGGATCCCGACGAGCTCCTGGAGCGCTACGGCGCCGACACCGTGCGCCTTGCGGTGATCTATGCCGCGCGCCCGCAGCGGTCGCTGAACTGGAGCGATTCGGCTGTTCTACGCTGCAATCGCTACCTCACGCAGGTGTGGGAGTACTCCCAGGCCAAGCTCGCGGAGGCCGCTAACGAGGACGACGGGATCGAGCAGGCCGAGGAGGACGGCGAGGCCACCAGGGACAACACCGAGCACTTCCGCCGCAAACTGCTGCAGGAGTGGTGCCCCACCGCGATCGAGCGGATCACCGCCGACATGGAGAGCCTGGAGATGCACAGCGCGGTGCGCAACCTGATGCGTCTGTTCGACCGCATCAAGGACTTCGAGAAACGGGTGCTGGCAAGAGATGGAGCGCTCAACCGCGCCAACCGCGAGGCGCTCGTGGAGGCGCTGAGACTGCACGCGCAGATGCTCGGGCCGTTCGCGCCCCACCTCGCCGAGGAGCTGTGGATCGCCTTCGGCGGGCAGGACCAAGCAGCACAGGTGCCGTGGCCAGGCGTATCGTTGCCGGTGCCCGCATGAGCACGCCCACCGCACAGAGCCCCCCAAAGCAGCGGACGCGCTCGTGCGCGACGGGCCTTGCCTGCCATCGTTGCGGGCATACCTACCCGCTGGAGGACACGGTGTTCGCGTGCCCGGACTGCAACAAGGGGCTGGACGTGGTCTACGACTACGAGCTTGCTGCCAAGCACTTCGCGGAGGTCCCCACCGCGGAGCGCCCGCACAACATCTGGCACTTCGAGGAGCTGCTGCCGATCGTGGACGCATCCGCGCAGGCGCGCGTGGGGATGCACTCCGGCTACACCCCGCTGATCCGCGCCGACCGCCTCGGCGCCGAGCTGGGCCTCTCCAACCTCTACCTCAAGGACGACTCCACCTCCCGTCCCAGCCTCTCCTACAAGGACCGCGTGGTGTCCATGTCGGTGGCGCGGCTGCTGGAGCGGGGCGGCACGGAGATCGGCTGCGTGTCCACCGGCAACGTGGGCACCGCCGTGGCCTCGCTCGCCGCGAAGGCGGGCGTGGACGCCTACGTGTTCTACCCCAACCGCCTGGAGGACACCAAGGCGCGGGCCTGCATGGCGCTCGGCGCGAAGGTGTGCCAGGTGGAGGGCAACTACGACGAAGCCAACCGCCGCTGCCGCGAGCTGGCGCTGGCGACGGGGATGGACTTCGCCAACATCACGCTGCGCCCGTTCTACGCCGAGGGTGCGAAGACCGCGGCGTTCGAGATCGTGGAGCAGCTCGGCTGGCAGGCGCCCGAGCACATCGTCACGGCCGCCGCCGGGGGCACGCTGTCCTCGCGCCTGCACAAGGGCATGGTGGAGCTCCAGCAGATGGGGCTCTCAGAGACCGACGCCACGCGCATCCACATCGCCCAGCCCAGCGGCTGCAACCCGATCGCCAGCGCCATCCTCGCTGAGGAAGCGGAGGTGCACGCGGTGACCCCCGAGACCGCCGCGCACTCGCTCGCGATCGGCGCGCCGGGCGACGGCTATCTGGTGATCGACGCGGTGCTCAAACGCGGCGGCACCGCGGGCTACGTGAGCGACCCCGAGATCTTCGCGGGGATCGACCTGCTGGCCGCCACAGAGGGCCTGCTGACCGAGCCGGCCGGCGGCACCACCGTGGCGGTGCTCGAGAAGCTCGCAGCAGCGGGGAGCTTTGACCCGGACGACACGGTGGTGGCGATCATCACCGGCAACGGCCTGAAGACGCTCGACGACCACCCCGACAAGCCGTGGCCGGCCAAGGTGGACTGCGAGCTGGAGGCCATGCGCACAGCGCTCACGGCGCTCCAGGCTGAGATGTCCCTCGCGGACGGCGCACGCCAGCAGCTGCACGGCCAGCACTGACCGCGGGCCCGCGTGCGAGCCCGGCGGGCGGGTAACCTAGGCGCATGGAGGACCCCACGCGCATGGATGACCCTGACCGCTCCGATCTCGACCGCTCCGATCCCGTGCGCGACCTGGAGGAGCGACGCCGCCAGGCCCGCTTCGCCGTCGAGCAGGCGGGCGGCGGCGAGTCGGAGGGCTTCGAGCTGGCCGAGCAGGAACTGATCGACCACACCTCCCACGGCGACGGGCACACGCCCGCGCGCATCATGCGCGACGCGGCCGCAGAGACGCCCGCCGACGGCCAGGAATACGGCGAGGCCGACGAGGAGCACAAGGCGGACTGACGTCTGCTCCGCTTGCAGCCTCCACCGTTCTGAGCGCCGCGGTAGAGCTCGCGCCGCTGGCGCTGCTCGGGGCACTTTATTGGCGACGCGTGTGCACGCTCGCCGGCAGCGGCCAGCCGGTGCCAGGCTGGCGCCAGGCGTGCTTCTACGGCGGCTGCGTGACGATCGCCGCGGCGCTCATCGGCCTGGGCTCAGGTAGCCAGGAACTGCTCGCGCTGCACATGGCCGAGCACCTGCTGCTCGGAGACGTGGCCTCGCTGCTGATCGTGCTGGGGCTGACCGGCCCGCTGATCGCGCCGGTGCTGCGGGTGGGCGTGTTCAGCCGGCTGCGCGCCCTGTCCAACCCCGCGATCGCGCTGCCGCTGTGGGTTATCGACCTCTACGCATGGCACCTGCCCGTGCTCTACCAGGCGGCGCTGCGCAGCGATGGTGTGCACGCGATCGAGCACGTGATGTTCCTCTCCTGCGGCGTGAACCTGTGGATGTGCCTGGTGGGCCCCCTGCCCGTGCCCAGCTGGTTCGAGGGCGGCAGACGGGCGCTCTATGTGCTCGGCTACTGGTTCACGGGCACGCTGCTTGCCAACACGTTCATCTGGGTGGGCAGCGTGTTCTATCCCTTCTACGCCGCCGGCCACGCTGTTTGGCACATCTCAGCGCGCACCGACCAGCAGCTCGCGGGCGCCACCATGATGATCGAGGGCACCGTGCTCACGCTGTGCCTCGGCGGCTGGCTGTTCATGACCGCGCTGCGCGAAGCGGGGGAGCGCCAGGCGCTCGTGGACTACGCCCGCTCGCGCGGGGTGGAGCTGAGCGGCGAGCGCGCCGCGCGTGCCGTTGGCGCGGGCCGCGCGTTGGCGCTGCGCCGGCGCGTGGATGAAGCGGCCGACGCCGACCGCGGAGGCAGGACGGTCTAGCTGCCCAGCAGGCCCGGCACGTCGTGAACGACCTGGTGGGGTTCGAAGTTGGACGGGTAGATCGTGGTCAGCTTGCCGCTCGCGCTCACGCCGTAGATCAGCGCTGAGTGGTTCACGAGCCCGGGGTTGGAGGTGTCCGCCTGGGAGCCCACCTTCCAGGCTTCCCACACAGGGCCGAGCTGCCTGGCGGAGCCGATCAGGTAGCGCGCCTCGCCGGTGAGCTCGTGCTGGCGCACGAACGCGGCGACGGTACCGGCGGTGTCGCCGTGCGGGTCAACCGAGACGGCCACGATGGCCACACGGCTGCGCATGGCGGGCGTCATGGCGGCGTAGGCGTTGTGGAGGTTGGAGGCCATCAGCGGACACACGTCGGGGCAGTGTGCGTAGAGGAACGTGACGAACACCGCCTTGCCCCGGTCGGCGGCGAGGTTGAAGGAGGAGCCGTCGTAGTTGCGAAGCGTTGCCAGCGCGGGCGCGGAAATCCGAGGGCTCAGGGCCAGCCCTTCGTATGTGCCGAGCTTCGCCGCGGTGGCCTTGCCGGGGAGGGCGGGCTTGCTGGAGCCGCCGAGCAGCAGCACGGTGGCGCCGCCGAGGATCGCGAGCAGCACCGCGATTGGGAGGAAGATCCGGAAGATGGGCGGGCGCGCTGAAGAGGGCGCGTCGGGGTCGGAGGTGGCTGCGCTCATGGGACGCCAGTATCGCACCGGTGGCCCGCCGGCACGCCGGCCACGGGCTGCTCGCGCCGACGTGTTGGGCGTGGTCGCTATGGTCTCGGCCAGCGATGCTCCCCGCCCCCGCGATCGTTCGCCGCGCTCTGCTGCCAGCAGCGGGCCTGGCGCTCCTGGTCTTGGCCGCCACCGGTGCGTTGCCGGGCCTGATTGCGGCGCTTGCGTATCTGCTCCCGCTGCTGTTGCTGCTGCTCGCCATGAAGGCGCGCGGCTACCCGGGCGAGCGCGCGCTGCTCGCCCGGATGGGTGGCCGCAGCGGTGACCGTGCGCGCCCGAGCACGGGCTCGTCCGTGCCCATCTCGCTTCCCCGCGCCACGGTTCCGCGCGGAGGCTGCTTGATCGCCTTCTCGCTTGCGGTGCGGCCGCCGCCGGCGACGCGCGCAGTCACCAGCTGACACGCGCGCAGCGGCGCCGTTGGTGTGCCGCTTCGCTGCCATCTCGATCAAGCGAGGAGACCTACATGTCGTCCTATGACCGCGTGCCGGCCTGCATGCCGGCGTTTCACCCTGCTGTGCTCCGCGTGGCCGCGGGCACCGCGACCCTGCTCGGCGCCTCGGCGCTCGCGCCCAGCGCGGCGAGCGCACACGGGATCTCAGGCCAGGCGAGCCTGCCGGTGCCCGCGTGGCTGTTCGCGTGGGCAGCCGCCATCGTGCTCGTGATCTCCTTCGTGGTGCTCTCCACCATGTGGTCGCGACCGCGCCTTCAGGCGGTCCACGAGCGCAGGCTGTGCGGGTGGCCGGCGGCGCTCAGCGTACCCGCGGGGACGCTCGGGCTCGCGCTGTTTGCGCTGGTGGTATACGCGGGATACGAGGGCGTGCCGTTCTACACGTCCAACCTCGATCCCACTTTCATTTTCGTGATCTTTTGGGTTGGCGTGCCGGTGGCAAGCGCGCTGTTTGGTGACTGGTTCGCGGCGTTCAGCCCGTGGCGGGCTTTCGCGCGCGCGCTGCGCTGGCTGGCCCAGCGCGCGAACGTAACCTTGCGCGCGCCGCTGCGCTACCCCGACTGGCTTGGGCGCTGGCCGGTGGTGGCGGGCCTGGTCTGCTTCGGCTGGCTGGAGCTGGTGTATCACGACCACGACAACCCCGTGCTGCTGGCCTCGCTGTCGCTGGCGTACTTCGCGCTGATGATGCTCGGCATGGCCCTGTTTGGGATCGATGAGTGGAGCGAGCGCGGCGACGCCTTCGGCGGCTACTTCAGCCTGTTTGCGAGGCTCTCGAGCGTGGACGTGCACGACCGCGCGCTGTGGCTGCGCAGGCCGCTGTCGGGAGTGGCGTCGCTGGCGGAGCAGCCCGGCGCGGTGGCGCTGGTGCTCACGATCATCGGGATCACCACCTTCGACGGCGCCTCAAACGGAGTGGTGTGGAACACGCTGCAGCCTCACGTACAGAGCTTCTTCTCGGGCGACCTCGGCCTCGGCGGGACGCCGTCGGATGAGCTCGCAGACAGCCTCGGGCTGCTGCTGGCGATCGCGGTGGTGGTGGGCTTCTACCGCGTGGGCGTGCTGGGCATGCGCTCGATCTCACCGCGCTTTGACACCGCGCGTCTGTCGCGCTCGTTCGCGCACACGCTCGTGCCGATCGCCTTCGCCTACGTGCTCGCGCACTACTTCTCGCTGCTGGTGTGGCAGGGGCAGGCGATCGGCTACCTGGCGTCCAACCCCCTGGGCGATGGCACCAACTACTTCGGCACCGCGGGCTGGCACGTGAACTACGCATTCCTCGGCTCCACTGCGATCTGGTATGTGCAGGTGGTGGCGCTCGTGAGCGGCCACGTGGGTGGGCTGACGCTGGCCCACGACCGCGCCCTGGCGGCCTACCGCTCGCCGCAGGAGGCCGTACGATCGCAGTACTGGATGCTCGTGGTGATGGTCGGCTTCACGAGCCTCGGACTGTGGCTCCTCTCGGCCGTCAACACCTAGCGGCTCCGGGCAGGAGAGCAACGTGAACGCAATCGCCCACATCGGCAACATCCCGGTCGAGGAGTGGCTGCCGTTCGTGGTGCCGGTGGTGGCGCTGTACGTCTATGGCCGTCGCAGGGGCCGCCACCGGCGCAAGGAGGTGGAGCTCCTTCCCGGGGCGGGCGAGATGCTTGATGAGGGAACCGTGGAGCGGGTGCTCGCGCGCTGGTCTGAGAGCCGGCACGGGGACGCGTCGGCCCACCACCTGCTGGTGCTCTACCCGCCGGGACCCGACGGGTTGACGGCGGGCGAGCTCGCCGGCCGCACGGGCAGCGATCCCGCAGGCGTTGAACGGCTGCTGGCCGAGCTGGAGGACCTGGGCTACGTGGAGGGCTACGACGGGCCCGAGCAGCGGGTGTGCCTGACGATCGAAGGCTATGACCTCGTGAACGTCACGGAGTCCGTGCTGCTGGAGGCTGCGCGGGAGCGTAGGAAGGAGAGCCGCGCCGGTCGGTAGCCTTGAGCGCATGGCGCTAAGTGGTAGCGGTCGGTGGCTGGTTGGTGTGGTGGGCGTCCTCTTGGTTGTGGCTGCGCTCTACACGGCGTCGGCCGTCGGGGCTGCGCACCCAGCCTCGCGAGCGAGCAACGCGTTCTGCCACCGCTCGGCTGCCGTCGGCCCGGGGATCCACGAGCCGAGGGTGACGCCGGGGCCAACCGAGGTGGTAAGCGGCTTCTACCTCACCGGCGGACCGCTCGCACGGTTCTCGGCGCCGAATTGCAAGCGCCCGCATCCGCGGCCCGGCGCAGGCACGGTGGAAGTCGTCGATATGGCAGGGCTGGTCGTCGCGAGGCAGACCTCAGCCCCTGGTCACTTCGTGAAGATCCCACTTCCTGCAGGCGCATACACGGTCCGCGGCACATTCTTGAACGCGACCGTCAACGAAGCGCATCCGACGGAGACGGAGCCTGTCGTGATCCCGGCAGGCGACACGGTTCGCCGGGACTTCATCCTGAGCATCCCGTAGCGCACCCGGGGGATACGTGGCCGGGCGCCAATAGAAAAGCCCCGCCGGAGCGGGGCTTTTCCTTAGCGGGTCGATAAGCCGGATCCTGTCGTTGAGCAGCCATCCATCTGAGCGGCCTACCTGGACCTTGGCGGGCTACCTGCAAGCGGTCCCGTTTGGCCTTGCATCGGGTGGGGTTTGCCCAGCCGCCGCGTCACCGCGACGCTGGTGCGCTCTTACCGCACCATTTCACCCTTGCCGGCCCGCCGTTCACGTGGGACGGCGGACTTAGGCGGTTTGTTTCTGTGGCACTTTCCCGCGGGTTTCCCCGGGTCGATCGCTCGACCACCTTGCCCTGTGATGTCCGGACTTTCCTCGAAGGCGCAAGCCTCCGCGGCTGCCTGACCTGCGCTGTCAAGGTAGCGCGTAGCAAGCCGCATGTGAAGACCCGGCGGGCGGCAGTCCAGCGCGTTAGACCCGCGCGTGACCGGCCTACACGCTTCGCAGGAGGCCCACCACCCGCCCCAGCACCTTGACCTCCTTGCTGCGGATCGGGTCCATCGCGTCGTTCTCGGGCTGCAGGCGTACGTGGTCGGGTTCGCGGAAGAAGCGCTTTACCGTGGCCTCCTCGCCGAGCAGCGCCACGACCACGTCGCCGTTGTTGGCGGTGTCCTGCGGGTGGACAACCACGTAGTCGCCCTCCAGGATGCCCGCGTCCTTCATCGAGTCGCCGCGGATGCGCAGCAGGTACTCGCCCTCGGAGCCGCCGGCGATCTCCGGGACCGACACGTAGTCCTCGATGTTCTCCTCCGCCAGCATCGGCTGGCCGGCCGCAACGGAGCCCAGCAGGGGCAGGCCTTCCGAGCGCACGATCCCGCGCACGCTCTCCACCGCCGTGCCCACCGCGCGATCCAGAAGCTCGATAGCGCGCGGCTTGGAGGGGTCGCGCCGCAGCAGGCCGATCTTCTCGAGGTTGGCCAGGTGCGCATGAACCGTGGAGGACGACGCGAGGCCCACAGCTTTGCCGATGTCGCGCACCGTCGGGGGGTAGCCGTACTTGGCCGAGTACTTGCGGATGAAGTCGAAGATCTCCTGCTGGCGCTTGGTCAGATCCATGGCTGCATGACTCCCCGTTCGGGTGGACTTTGGCCGGCAACGAACATGTGTTCGCAATGTAGCGCCAGTCGAGGACGGATGCAAGCGGGGCGGCCACGCTGCTCCGGGGCGGGGCTCGATATCCGGGGCTATACTCGCCCCCCTGCGCCCGTGGCGGAATTGGTAGACGCGCAAGGTTGAGGGCCTTGTGGGGAGATTTCCCCGTGGTGGTTCGAGTCCACTCGGGCGCATAAAAATAGCTGCCGAATGGCTACTTGAGGCAACTCATGATCTGACTGTTTCGCGACGTAATCGCGATTGCGAGCTACACTTCCAGGCCATGAGTCCATTGCTCGAAGACGCCCAACGAGTTCATGACGTCGCCGGCCTATCCGACCGGATGATCGCCGCCGCGACCGGAGCCAAGCCAAGCACCGTACGGGGCTGGCTCGCCGGACGCAGCGAACCAACGGGCGCACGCGCTGAGCGACTGATCGAGCTGGCCGAGATGATCAAACGACTTGCCCTCGTCCTGCGGCCGGAGTCGATCCCAATCTGGCTGCAGCGTCCGATCCTCGCGTTGGATGACGAGAAGCCGATCGAGCTGATCGCCCGCGGCGAATACCGCAGGGTCGCCAAGCTGATCGCCGAGATCGAGTACCCAGGCATCTCCTGACCGTGGAGCAGTTGCCCGTCGGTCCTCGCACCGTCGAGGGCACATGGATCAGGCACGTACCCCACGGGCCGACCTGCTCGGACGAGCAGACACGCCATCAGATGGGCGCTGGCAGCGAGGCGATGTCGTACGCGCTCTCTACCTCGCCGACACCGTGGCCACAGCCACAGCGGAGTGGTATCGCTCGCTTGCCGAGTGGGGACTCTCGCCCCAAGACCACATCCCCTACGACCATCATCGCTGGCACCTTGACCTCCAGCTCGCCGACCTCAGCGACGTCGAGCAACTGCAACGCGTATCACTCCAAACCCCCCGACCGAACCGAAGCCAATGGCCTGCCTATCAACAGGTAGGTGAGCAGCTCTGGCGAGAGGGATGGGCCGGCCTCATAGCCCCCAGCGCCGCACACCCAGGATCGCTCATCGCGTGCGTGTTCGCGACGGACTGGCCGCCACCCGGCTGCACACCGCTGGACGCGAGCACTGTGCAAACCATCCCGCCACCACCCCGAGGCATGACCATCTGATCGTTGCCTTCGAGGATGCGGTAACGGTCACCGACCGTGGGTATCCGGGCGGACCGTCGCGTTATCCCGGCGGGCCGTCACGTAATAGCCCGGCGTTGTATCAATTATGGGCGTTGTAACAATTTGATTAGATCGAAGTCTGCTAGCTCCTGGCCTGCGTTCCTCGGGGTCAAACCTCATCCTCCGAAGCTAGCTCGTCACGTTTGCTCTACGACCCGCCGCGCGTGCGCCTCGACCCAGCGCGGACTGTCGTGCTGTGGATGGCCTTCCCGCTCCTGTACATCATCTACACGCTGGCACGTGGCGCGATCGTGGACTGGTACCCGTACCTCTTCGTGAACCCACACCGCGGCGGCGGCTACCTGCTCGTCGCGGGCGACTGCCTAGCGGTCGGGATCGGCATCGCGGCCCTCATCGCCACGACAACTTGGGCAGGCAACCGTCGCCGCGACACGCTTTGCCAGCAGCTTCTGAGCCCTGGCACCTAGCCACAACGCGCGTTTGTAGAAGCGATAGCGGCTCTTGAGCTCCGCACCGATGCCGTGCGGTCTCAGGACTACCCGGCGTTGCGCTCGCTGTCTTCTGCCGCGGAGACCGCCGGCATGACCCCCTGCGCGAACCGTCGCAGCTGCGCTTTGCGGCCTAGCACCGCGAGCAAGACATAGCGAGCACATGCGAGCCGCCCGTGCGTCCGTTCCGCGAGGAGGACGCTCGCGGATCCGGCCATCGCTCGCAGGGACTGCAGCGGGCCTCGCCGTCCCGGCTTGAAGTCAATCGACCGGCCGAGCTCGATCGGCGACCGGCGCAAACGCTTCAGCGGCGACCCTCGGGGTCGATTTCGACTTTCATCAGAGAGTCGCCGTGACGATGGATGACGCGCCACGCCCCGTTCTCGCGACGGTAGATCGAGGTCGCGCGGAGCTGCATCTGCTCTGGGCTGCCGTTGAATTGCCGCGTCAAGGTCTCGATCTCGATCGTGAAACCGAGTTCCTCCCCGAACCCGGCGGCGAGTGTTTCCGCCGTCCAGCCGGTGTAGTCCAGCGTCTTCGCGGCAGCGGTCAGGAGATCGGTTACGGAATCGAGACCGACCTGATGACCGCCGACACCCCCCATCAACGACACGTCGGGCGCTCCTGACCACAGCGCCAGAAACGGCCGTGGGTCACCGCCCGTGTGTTGCCCGAGCGCCTCGTGGCACTGCTGCACGAACTCTGCTGCGTCGGCGTCGAGTGTTATGTCCGATATCTGCATCTGCGCTCTCCAGTCCTCGACGACAAGCGTCGGATTGCTGATTGCTACGCCGCGACAGTCGTGCGGTCGAACTTGACCGCGACCTCCGTGCCGAAGGGTCCGCCGCGCTCCAGGGCGATCTGGAGCATTCCGTGTGAGGTCTCCGCGCGGCTCCAATCCCGCTGAAGCTCCGTCATGACGGAGATCCAGCTGACGAGGTGCGCGCCCGCCTGCTGGATCCGTTGCAGGGCGGCCTCGTGCGCGACGCGACTCGTACCAGCCACGGCGTCAACGACGGCGTAGATCTCAAAGCCCTCGTTGATCGCATCGAGCGACGGGTGGGCGAGGCACACCTCGGTCCAGAGGCCCCCGATGATGAGCTTCTTGCGTTCGGTTGCCCGGACGGCTTGGACGAAGTCCTCGTCCTCCCACGCGTTGATGCTGGTGCGGTCGTAGGAGCGCACGTTGCCGAGGACCTCTCGAAGCTGGGGGATCGTGTCGCCGTTGACGCCGTTGCTGTGATTGATCGTCGACAGGACGATCGGGAGCTCATACAGCATCCCTGCCTTGGCGAGGGCCACGACGTTCGGGATGTAGGTGTCGGGGTCGACGGGAATCGAGTTGATTTGCGCATCCTGGTAGTCGATGAGCACCAACGCGGCGTTCTGCGGCGTGAGCAGGTGATCGTGGACTGGGTCGCGGGTGGGCTGACTTGTCATGTTGGACTCTCCTTGTGATCCGGATCGTTGGGTCGCAGGACAGCCGTCATCGCAGTTCAGACGACGCCTGCCTGGGCAGCGTGGGTGAGGGACCAGTCGAGCGCGTAGTCGGCGACCTCCTCCCATCCCGCTTGGCCGAGCGTGTAGTGCGAGCGGCCGGGGAACTCCTTGAGCTCGGTGATGGCGTCCGACTTGCGGTAGTGCTCGAGGTTGGCTTGGTTCAGTGACGCCGGCGCTACGTGGTCCTCGCCGCCGGCGATGAACAGCAGCGGCGCGCGGCTGCCGTTCTTGAAGTCGACTGCCGCGGGCGAATGCGGATTGAAGTTAGCGAAGGCTCCTTGGAACAGAACGCGTCCTGGCCCCGGTACCGCGTAACGCTCATAGACGCGGAGCGACTCCTCCTCGCTCAGGGTGTTGGTGAACGCGTAGTGAAACTCCTCCAGTGTCAGCGCCACCGCGCGATGGTTGTTCGCTGGGTTCTTCAGGACGGGGAAGCCAGTCTTCAGGGTCGATGCGGGGAGTGCGAGCAGACCCTTGACCGGCCCCGAGTCGATCGCGACGCCCGCAGTGCCGAGACCACGGTCGAGCAGGATCTGCGTGAATGCGCCGCCGAACGAGTGGCCCATGATGATCGGAGGCCGGTCCAGCTCGCCGATGATTGTCGCGTAGTAATCGACGATCTCTTCGATGCC
>Ga0210403_10000748_pt1 | contig 32788 bp, 50 predicted proteins | sample IncBWC19MmetaG_FD_150863 | JGI IMG/M metagenome (GOLD analysis project Ga0210403, IMG submission 150863) | Forest soil microbial communities from Barre Woods Harvard Forest LTER site, Petersham, Massachusetts, United States - Inc-BW-C-19-M | ecosystem: Environmental > Terrestrial > Soil >...
TTTAAACCATAGCAGTCCAACGTCTCTTACACCCGACAGCCAAGAGTACCTTCGAAGCTGCTTATCAAACGCCGCCATGCCCGGTGATTCTGAAAAGTCTGTTGCCGCTGTCTTGATGTCGATGATGATAGGTCGTAGCGCACCGTACTCTGGCTTCCATTCGATTTTTCTAAGACTCGGGTGATCTGGTACGACGTAGGATACGATATCCAATTTTCCAGCGTCGAGAATTCCCCCGTAGTTAGGGTCGTTAGGAAAGACTTCCTTCTCATACTCTCTTTGAAATACCGTCGAGCCGCCCATCGGAATAGGAAGTTCCGGCTGGCGAATGACGTACAAGCGAACCATGTCTGTTCCCACATAGAATAGATTCTCCCAATCTTTCTCGGTCTTCGTATACAGAATTTCAGTATTATCTTTATGAACTAACCAGCGTCTCTGAAAATCCTCTACCGCGCCCTCTCCGTTAAAGTCATGGTGATGCTGGATAGCCTCTTCTATGGCTCTACCGAATAGGAAGCTTCCACGGTTATCTCTCGGCTTCCAACCTTGCACCTTCTGCAAGAAGTACTTGTACGGGCATTGATCGTAGGTATTGCCCGCTGAGTACGAGTGTTTTCTCCACTGTTGTCCCTTGCTATTAATGTATAGAAATGCCATCAATCCTCTCTAGCCAGAATCATCGGGTCTTCTGAGACTTCACCGACTTCCGGCTCGTAATCTTCGATCTCTTCTACATAGTCGTTTAGAAACTCACTGTGGTTCCCGTAAAAAGAAATGTTCAAAGTCTTCGCCGCTCTAGAGCAAGCAACAAAGAATATTCGCTTCTCTTCTGCAATCTCGCCGTCCTTATGCGGCATTCTTCCTTGGCTTGCGCCGATAACGTAAACATGGTCCCACTCGCGGCCCTTTGCCTGATGCACGGTAGATAGAGTCAAACCTTTTGCAGACTTGCGACCGTGGGTCAGCTTGCGCAGCCGGTCTAGGAATTCTGGGATAGTTCCCTTATTAGCGGCCATCCTTACAATCGAGTTCAGATTTTCAACCGGGTCTCCGTCCTGCATATTGCCGCTACCACGGTAGATGTTCAAAAGGTTGTGCTCGCTAATCAGGCTCGATAATACCTGATCGGCTGGCCGCATATCGCGAGACTCTTTCGCCAAATGCAAAAGTTTCTTTACCTCGTTCTGCTCCCAGAAGTCTTTCTTGCCTAAGATTTTGTACTTGATTCCTCTGTTGGTACAGATGCGCTGGAACAGGAACAGTTGTCGATTAGTTCTAGCAATAATGGCCGAATTGATTGGATCAGACACCCGTCTGAGAATTTGGACAACTTCTTCTTGATCGTCTCGATATCTTGTGATGGTTGGTTGCACTCCCACATCGTTATGAGTAACCATTCGTGAGGCAATTCCATTATCAACCGGAAGTATTTCCCGGAAGTAGTCAACAAGCGCCCCGGTGGATCGGTAGTTTTGTCCCATGTAGAGTTTTGTTGCGTTAGGAAAAAGTCTTTCAAAACTGGTAAGGTTTCCGGCTTGTGCGCTTCTCCACTCGTAGATAAGCTGGTTTTCGTCTCCGACGGCGAAGATGTTTCCGTCGAAGATGAGTTGGAGAAGACGGAACTGAACCGTGTCCGTGTCTTGGCACTCATCAACAGAAATATATTTCCTTTTCCATCGGCTTCTAACTTCATCGTTTGTCTCCAAAAGATTGACAGTCTCTCGCATTAGCGAATCAAAATCTAGCCAGCCGCCTTGTCTACAACGAGTCTCATAATCAGAGTACGCGTGGGCATAATAGTAGTCTAAACCTCGACTATATCTAGCATCTTCAATCGCTTGCTCTGGTTGAATATTAGTTCGTTTCCACTCAGAGATTTTCTCTTTCAATGTTCTGTAGTTACTGAGGGCCGGATAAGCTTTAACTAAATCAAACAATAACTTATAATCTTCCATTCCAACAGGGATCACTGTGTCACAAAGCTTGAACGAAAGATGCTCTCGTTCCTTCTTCAAAATTTCTATTGCGAAAGAATGAAATGTTCTGAAGACTGATTCTGCGTTAATTAGTCCAACTCTCTTGACCATCTCTGCGGCTGCTGCGTTTGTAAACGTCAGATTTAAAATATCCTTTTGCTGGATACCCTTAATCAGCATACGCATATATCTTTCAATGAGCGTCGTGGTCTTACCGGCCCCCGGACCGGCGATAACCACGTAGACACCATCGATTGCGTTTGCTGCGGCCTCTTGTTCAGCGTTAAGCTGCATTTATTTTCCCGTTGATGTATTCGACAAGACCGTTCGGTCCGTGCGCGGCGTTATACTCGTCAAGGAATTCAAAGAACGAGTCCCACATATCAAATGTCCAGTTCTTGTGGTCTGGAGTATCCGGGAAGAACAGGCTGGCAAACTTGATAACCTTGCCCCATATGCTCATTCCGTCATCGGCTGTCATCCCACCTTTAGGTAGAATGTCAACCCAGAACGGTGCTAACCTAGCCTTGACTTGCTTCTGCTCGATATCGCTTAACAAGCTGATAGGCTTCGGCGGCGGAATCGGAGCTACAACCGGGACCGGCGCAACTACAGGCGGCGGAGTACCGGACTTGAGCATCGATGGCTTCATCGTCGCGTGCATCTGAGCGTCCTTGATGCAAAGAAATAGATCGAGACGGTCGTCTGCGGCCATGAAGTGATTGCAGACCGGGCATGTCGGAACGTATGTCAGCGATTGCTTACTTTCCGGAATGTCAGCGAGCGGCGACAAAGAGCCAGCGCCCATCGTAGGATCAGATGTACCCGAAATGGGTACAATCGTACCCGTTTGAGGGTCACCCATATCAACCGTGTTCTTGCTCTTACGGGGCTTCCTAGTCTTCTTTACAGGCTCAGCCGGGGTTGCGGGCGTATCCTTGGCTAAAATCGCGTTAACAGCCTCTACAGACGCAGGAACGGCCAGTTCTGGGAAGGTTTCAGATGAATCTGGACGGTCAGAGATACGCGCTCCGAATCCTACTCTCAGACTTTCCTCTGTAACCGGCTTACCGACCTCAGCATTAGGCTTAGTTTGCGGCTGAACGGCTGGCGCTGCAACCGGAGTTGCTTCAGTTATGAATGTATTGCTAACTTCGGATTCGTCTAGCAGCCCGCCGCCGACAAATTTGAGCGTCAAACGGCGACCGGCTCGCGTCTCCGCTGTAGCAACGGCGGCTGCTAATTTATCTCCTGCTAAATGCGCGGTAGCAAATGCTCCGACAGCAATCTCTTTACGTCCACGGCGGTCTATGCCGAATGCCTTGAAGCTGACGTATCCGGGGCCATCTTCTTTAACCATATCAACTATGTCGATGTTGTGGATACCCCGAAGAATGTCCGTTGTACCACGGCGACAGTACGGCACAAGCGTACGTACGCTATTGTCGTTCATCCAAATAGTGTCGATTCGATTCTCGTCTGGATTCAATCCGAGATACGAGGCGTAGTCCCGGCAGTATTGCGCTCGTTCTGCTTCTGAAAGCGTCGAAAGATCATGGATTATTTTGAACATGTTTTCTCCCTGAAAGTCAATAGTACCACGGTACCGGTACCCTTGTCAAGCTTTATTTATGATAATACGTCCCATCAAATCCGGCGGCTCCTAAAAGCAAGCCCGGAGCCCAGTCTACGGGAGCGGACATAATGGTTTCCATCTCGCTCGATCCCGGAGCCATCGGATCGTTATCGGCCAACCCTACGCCCTCGTCGTGTACGTGCGCGACAATCGCAATAAGAGCGTCGATTATCAGAAGCTTAACCGCCAGTATGTCTCTCGCGATTCCCTGCACTATATTCTCAAAAATTTTGCCGCCGTGTGAAGTGATGTAATCTTCCCACTGCTTTGTATCCTGATTGGTGCCAGCGTATACGAGAGCCGGACGATAAACATCGTTACCGTCGCTGTCTTTCCACGGCATCAGCGTATTTTCTATTCGAGCATCGATATAGTGTAGATACCGACCGCTAGGAAGCTGGATTCGCAGGACGTTTCCACGTCCTGTAATTATCAGCTTATCGATCTTGATGCATCCGTTAGGACCGACGGTGCGAACGACGTTCTTGGTTCCATCTTCCAGAACATCCTTGACGGCGGCTTCGAGAATATACCAGATACCGCCCGCAAAACCGGTGTTTCGGTTAGGAATACCGCCGACCTCGATGTACGCATCACGAAAGATTCGCACAACATCGTTAGCCTGCTTATCCGTCATCTCTACGCCCATATTTTCAGCGTAGCCCCACAGACCGGTTTTGACTCTATCTCGAACTACCGGGCACTTGCAATCTTTCTTCCCGGTCTTCTTACCGTCTTCATTTACTTCGCTGGCATCGCAATCGAGAGCATGATCTTTATAAGGCTTCTTAGACCATCCCCACCCGCCGCCAGAGAGCCGGTAGATAGCGCCGAGAACGCCCGGCTTAGCAATTTGACGCATACTCTTTGCTGCGAGTTGCGCCTCTTTGCCGTTCTTTCCCTTGTAGTCATCCCAGAGTTTTTCATACGGGATGCCAAAAATCTTGCTAGCAAAATCTAAATACGGATCGCGACCTTCTTCAAAAACTTTTAACAGCGCTCCGCACTCTGCAATCCACGCGCCGACTCTGGTTTCAATTGCGTTCAAATCGCAGACACTAAATTGCTTTCCTTCCGGAGCTTCAAATACCGTACGAATAAGATTCTTAACAGTCAACAAAACGGATTCAAACCTATCTTTAATTCCTGCGTAGTCCTTAGCGTATACAAGAGCCCGCCCTATATCAAGAGTCTCTATAGACTCGAACTCTGACGTTGGACGCGCCATATTGTGAAGCTGACTCGCGCCGCTCGACCAGCGTCCGCATCGAGCCGATCCCATATAAATGAACTGGTTCTTTAGTGTCTTGTCTGGGCAGATATGGCGGAGCATCGTAACGAGCTTCTTATACGTTGTAGATGCGGCCTCTTTGCGCTTAATCAAAACCTGACGGCAGGTTTCAGTCAGCGTAACTTCCGGGTCTTTCAGAATTAGCTCGATTGTCTCTTTGCGAAGAGTGCCACGGGGATAGCCGCGTTGCTTAGCCCACGGAAGTAGTTGCGTAGCGCTGTTAGAATTCTCAAGGCCGGTCAGTTTATTCTGAGCGTCTAGAGCAGCCTGCTTAGCTTTTTCAGCGCCCTCAAGAGCGTTCTTGACGAAGGTCTCGCTGATAGGGAAGCCTCTGTCGTTGACTCGCTGGTCAAAAATCCAAATTTTTCTTTCAAATTCTGGAAGAGGGAAGACACCCAGAATATGAAGACGGCGAGCAACTTCCTCTTCAGCGATAACGTCCTGCTTACAGTATTCACAAAATTCCTCCCACTCTTTCGGATGGCTATTCCAATCATTGAAGAAGGCCTGCTGAATTTCTCCCTTCTTTCTCTTCGTAACTTTAGGGATGCTAAAAAGATCGATAAGAGATTCTCCGCGCTTGTCCTTTTGAAGTTGTTTCGGAAGACGCAGCACTCTCCCTACCGTTTTCAAATCGGCTGGCAGAGATAGATATCTAGCAGAAGCTTGCGGATCGTGGAAACGGCTAGCGGGAATCTTAATACCGAGACAGTGCTCTAGGATGGCGCGTTCGAAGCCGGAATTGAACGCGGTAAGAATCTGATTCTCGTCCTTCAAAGCTTTAAATATCTCGTTCGGAAGACTACCGAAACGAAACTGGTGAAGGCTGGCAGACGCATCTCGACCGAACTTGTACCCTAGCATCAACGGTTCGGTTGATACGTGGGTCGCATAGTTGTAGAGACCGTAGTCGCTAATCTCTAAATGCGAACGGGTCTCGAAGTCCAGTCTTAACCAGTCTGAGAACATTACTCTCCTGAAGAACCGAATCCCTTGCTACCACGTACCGTTTGAAGAAATGGTTGAATAGTTTCTTCGATCTGATCTTCTACAATAGCAATTAAAACAAACTGGGCAATCTTTTGGCCCTTCCCGATTATTACATCAGCGCTGTTGTTTATGTTTTCAAAAAGAATGTTGTATTCGCCTAGATAGCCGCCGTCCATGACACCGGCATGAGTTACCAGTCCGTTGCTAGCAACCGATCCTCTGTCTAGGATCAGAGCCCCAAACCCATGTGGAAGCTGAATCGCGATGCCGGTCGGAACAAGTGCGTACGTTCGCGGTTTGATTACGGTAGTTTGATCCGAGTACAGATCATATCCCAAGTCTAGCTCATACGCCTTCGTTGGTATCTTTGCTGTTTCAGTCAGTCTCTTTACTTTCATTCTTCTCCCTCATGTGCAACATTATTTTAGAAATCTGATTTAAAAATCTCGCAGTGGTAAAGTAACTTTTCATTCTATTGCAAATAAAGCAACACGGAACACAATTTGTTTTAACATATCCGACACCGGCAACGTGCTGGTCTATCCCGTTCGCTGGCTTAACTCCGCAAAAATAACATGGCGATCCTACAAGAGCTAGAAAAACTTTAAACGTCAACTTGAACGAGAGCTTGCGGTTCTTTGCATTTGTGACGTACATTCTGTAGCCGGACTTAGGGCGACATGTCGGACACTTTCCTCTAGTTCTATCATGCCCACAGAAAATCTGAGGCCTACATATTACACAATTGCAATCCCACTTACCGTGTTTACATATTTTTGTCATTATAATCTCTGTCCATTTGCGTCGTGATGTGCCAACCATCGCACACTGGGCACAGATAAACTCGAAAAGGACGTGGGTTTTTCTTAAACCACTCTGCATTCAGGCCAGCTTGTTCGCTCGAATACCGGGTCTTTGAAAAGCAGCTTATGAACTGATCCTTGTGCCGCTTGTGAAGCTTTTTGAAAAGCGATAGCCATTGCAGGGAGAACAGCATCTTCCTGCCGTAACTGATATCACAGTTTATCCGAAAGCCGAATCTCATTGTTTCCTTCCCATTTGTAAACTCCCACCTGATCTAGCGGGCACTTCGCATCATGAACCATGCGAGCAAACTCTTCGGGTGAGGGCATACTTGCAAAAATTTTGTTCGTGTAACGAACTAGCTCTTCGTATTTCATTTATATTCTCTCTTCTTTGTATGAGTAAGATGCCAGCCGCCGCAGAACTGGCACATATAACCTCGTAGCGTTGTAACGCTTCGATTGTTCGGACGACTAGCAGGAAGAAACTTAGACAGCACGGTCGCCTGCTCTTCGTTCTCGTATTTTATCTTTCCGGTTCTCTCACAAGTCTTGTACAGTTTCCGTTGCCTGTGTCCCACGGGAGTTCCTTTCTTATAGCCAATTTCTCTTACGCCGCATGGCCTCTTTCAAGAATTGGTGATTGGCGCACAGCGTTTGATATCCTGACGGGTATCCTCTGCGCCTCAACCACTCGTAAAATAGCCATCCTAGCTTTCCTGTTTCTAATCTCTCCTGCTTGCCGTTATCTTTGATGTGATCCAGTGTAAGCATATAGATATTAGAAATTTTACATCCTCTTGCACAGCACAAGAGCTTTCTTCCCTTACCGTACTTGGATAACGTCTCTGTTCTAATTCTTATGCAACGGAGACGCATTCTCTTCCTATCCCACTCAAGGCAAGTTATGCAAGATCGCCTACCTTTAAGTCTCTTATTCAAGAAACAGGTAGTACAGAAACCTTTAGCATTGAATATCTTTCTACGGTTTCTTTGATATTTAGCATCCTTTGTTATGCGCCGCATTCTCCGCCTCTAGACAGATCGCACGCATTACCGGCTTCTTCAAATATTTCTCCTTCGTATTTTAATGCCTCTGTCATCGGAACAGCATTCAACGGTTGTCCATCCCTAGCTCCGTTCGGGTATACCGTAATGCCGCGCATCTGAGGAAGATACTTAATCAGCATCCGTCCAAACGGCTGAACGGTGTCCTCGTTATTTAGTGGTGTTCCCCAACGCGGAAGGTTGATCGTCGAGCTTATTGAGTGATCGACAAAAGTCTGAACCCACGCTTGAAAAGATACCCGGCGTTCTACGTCTCCCGCAAGATCGTACGCGTCCTCGATCAGTTCTAGCGGTACTCCCGAGTCTAGCAGACGTTTGGCCGTCGGGTCAACAACAAACTGATACTGCCAGCTTGAGCCCTTTAAATAGCGGCGCTTGTACGCTGCGCAGAATATGGGCTCGATACCGGTTGTGGTCTCACCGATAATTCCGATAGTTCCTACAGGCGCGATAGCGCGGGTCTTTACCGGCTTAGACAAGTCCCACTTGTCGGCGTATGTCTTAACGAGCGCTCCGGACTGAGCATAGATTTTCAAGTACTCTTCTAGATCGCTGTCAGCGCCGTACCGCTTTCCATGAGTCAGAAGCCACTCGTGGATGCCCATTAGCCCGAGACCCAACCGACGGTTCTTCGATCTGATCTTGTCTACCTGAGCAAAAGGTACATCAGAATAAACTGTACCAGCAAGAAGGAAAGCAGAAGCCAGTTCAGTGACTTCTCGCATTTCTTCCAGAGACTCAATCCTAGCAAGATTGATAGAACCGAGATTGCAAACGTCAGAATCATCACTGCTGGTAACCTCTGTGCAAGCATTGCGTAGTGTCTCCTTTGAGTTTTTACCGCAGTCTATAGAAAATCCCGGCTCTCCGGTTTCGAGCATATGCCTTATCGTGGTCCAGTAAACGCTCTGCACCTGCGAATGCTTATGGTGCTTCTCATCGTCAAACGCTTCGAAGAATTCGTCGTTCAAAAGAACGCTGATATTAGTTCCATCCATCGTAGCCGGAAAGTTATAATTCTTCGCCTTCATTGCTCGAACTTCCGGCAACCAGTCTTTTAACGTAATAAATTTCTGAATATCAGCATGGTCCCACCTGAGCCCGGCCCAGATTGCCGACCGGCGACTCCCGCCTTGCATAATAAATCTTCCGCCCTCGTTAATCATATTCATCAGCGCGATAGGGCCGGTTGAGTATCCGCCGGTCTTACGAATAAGCTTTCCCTCTTCGCGAATATCAGAATAGTCGCATCCGATACCGCCGCCGGTCATAAGGGATAGGGTCGCCTTCTGCATAAGGTCGGCCCATCCCTCACGACTGTCTTCACCCCGGAACAGAAAGCAGTTATTCACCTGATGGAAGAGGCGACCTGTAGCTGCTAGGTATCTTCCGCCCGGAATAAACTTGCGTTCTGCTACAAGCTGCTGCAATCTTTCTGTAACGCTCTTACCGGCACGGACAGATTTCATGACGTGCTTGGGAACACGATAAGCTATATTGTGCCACTCTTCCTTAACACCGTCTTCTAGATCATGGCTATACTTCTGCTTCATGATCGTATCAGGGAACTTCGGTAAAAATACTTTCGGTAACTCGATCATCGTGGCTTCCTCAGATTATCAATTTGTCGTGCGTTCGGCTCGATATCGTCGAACAGAATTGGGATGCGTGTCTTAAATGTTTCAAGAAGCGGTATCATCACATCCCTAAAATCCGGGTGAGTCTCTTTCGAAGTGCGCATAAGGAACGCGTGTCTCCAGTTTCGGAAGTTCCCGGTTACTGCTATCTTGGCCGCAAGAGCGTTGGGAAGAAAGTCTCTCGCAATCTGCGGAGAATATACCTCAAGCCACTTGCGGTAAATTTCATCGATTGTCTTTAAATCCTGAGTCCATTCTCCGTAGTGCTCAGGCTTAACGGCGCACGACGGGATGTAGCTGGCCTCATATTCAGGCTTCGCATAGTTTACGAATCTGGTTGACTCCTGAGTAAAGGCAAACAACCGGTGCCGTACCATCTCGTGAGTCACGCCACGGTTGACGGTGAACAAGACGGTCGCGCTAGAGTGCTCTGTAACGGACCAGTCTCCATGGTTAACAACGACCGCCGGGAGAAACGTCTTCCAACTCCATGCCGTCTGTCTCTCTTCAGACCGGTGACTAATCCGGGCGTACGTCTCTATATTATACAGGGCGATAGAGCCCTGAGTCACGTTATCCGGATTAACAAGCTTGGCCGATGCTAAAATGATCTTCACTTGACTTCCTCGTAAACGTATCCGTAGTTGTCGTCTCCCGGAAAGTACGACCCATACATCTTGAACTTCCTGATCTCCGGGAAGGTATCTTGAGGCGCAGACTCTTTCAAGACTTGCGGCGGTTGCTTTAACGGCAAGCTAATCTCAAGGGGCGGCGGAACGAATCCCTCTATCTCTCGTACGCAGCCGCACCGTGTTCTAAGTAGAAATTTCATCTAATCCTCTTCTGGTGCCCGCATTAGAATTACCTTGAGCGGATCACTCTTCGTACCTTTACCTTCATGTTTAATGTATCCAAGTTGAACGAGACCGGAGTACGAGCGCGTCCACAAAGACGATCCCATTCTCTCCGGGTGCATTGAGCGGTTGATATCTCGCATCGTCTGAACGCCGTTGCCCTTCTTTAAGAAGGTGATTAGCTCCATCTGGATTGCGCCCTCGACCGTCGAAGCCTCGAACGGAGCAAGATATGCCTTGACATCCTTCTCATACTTGACGAGTGCAAGCGCTCGTTCGATACACTCTTCGTCGATTTCTGTCTTGCCCATATCGACAGCAAATCCGAGAGCAAATTTTTCGACGCGAATTCCTTCTCTGTTATCGATATCCCGGTTAGCCATCTTGTGCGCTAATGGTGAATCATCTGTAATTCTGAACGTCCCTTGCTTTACAGCCGCGTCGATAAGCTTGCGGGTCTCTAGCGCTCCGTCCTTTACATTAACAGCAATTTGCGGCGTCGGCTTCTTAAAGGTTTCAGGTTGAAAAAGGAAGAAGAATCTATCGTCCAGTCCGGTAGAATCACCAGCAAGCTTCGACCAGTTGGGAAGAAAGTTCTTATCTGTGCAGCAAGCGATAAGCGTTGCGCAGTATGTTCCCGGATCAACCGAGTAAGATTCCTTACCGCTCTTAATCTTGTTCTGAAATTTAGCTGATTCATATAGCCCTAATAGAGCGGATACCAGACCGCTAGAATCGATTCCGGCTTTATTCACTAGCATCGATAGCTCGTCGTACGCGAGAACAATGTTCTTGCAGTTTGTTCTCTGCACATCGATCCCTAGACCTTCAGGAGAGCCAGCCGTCCAGACTAGGCTTTTTCCTTCGGCGGTCTTAGTGCCGGGACCAGCGTGTTCGCAAACGCCCATGAAGTTAAAATACTGAATCGCGTCCTGAACCGATGCAGACTTCATGGTCTCGCCGCGCTTGCCGATAATTACCATGAAGACCGACGGGATGACGTTCTTCATGTAGATGTTGACCTTCGTTCCGATATAGTTCAATAATAGTGCGAACGCTGGCATAAACATGAACTCTTCGTACCGGCTATTTACATCGCAATACGGCTTCACTAGCCCGTTATAGATCGATGTGCCGTTCATAATCCAGTTAGGAAATTTAGGATGACCGGCAACCGTAAACTTTGGCTGCTCTTCTAACTCTTCGCTTTCGTCTTGTACGGACGGCTGTACGGACACGGGAACCGGGACAGGCGGAAGATTTAACTTGCTTCCGAAGAACGCTGGCTCTGCCACTTCACCGACAGGTTTCTTTGCAATCGAGTGCGCTATCTTGCGGCACATCTCCTTATAGTCCGGGCCGTAATCATCGCAGCGCTTTTCGCACGCTTCGATTAACGCGTCGGCCAGAGAGTTTTCTTCTAGCCCGGCACCACGCAGCTTACCAGCGATAGCGGTAAGGGTAACGTCGTGCGTACCGCGAGGAATGCGTTCGGTGCTGTTAATATTAAGATCGATCTTCTTTTGGGTAGAAACGTTATCGATGCGCTGACGTATGATCCACTCAATCAGCCATTCGGGGGCTTCGACGATATCGTGAGTCGAAACAACTTCATACTGACGACCAGATGTAGGATGCCATGAGCCCGGACTAACGACGTACTCGTTATTGACACGGACAGAAAAATTTCTATTTCTTACGTACGGCTGAGTGATATTCCCCATCGCGATACTCGACGGAGACTGCTTCCAGTAGTAGTGCCCCTTACCCGGAGACGAGCGAACACGAAACGTTTTTGGGATTTCAAATCCTGTTTCTATTTCGATCTGACCGGGAAGGGTCGGATCGTCAACCTCAAGAAACCAGTATCGCCCTAGCTCGCCTTTAGCTACGCTTCCGGCGTTGCTGTTAGGATACTGATTATCCCACGATTCGATTACAGCCGGATCAGTCGTGGCAATGTTCTGCCAGTCTGGAAGAAAGGCGTTCTTCGTCCTTGGGCGTAATGGAACTGTAGGAATCCCGCGCTCTGCTAATGGCAAAGCAATGTCTTTGTATAGTCCCATAATAAATTGGAAGCGGTCTCTCCCGCTTTGTCAAGACTAGCATAGGCGTCTTTCCCTGTCAAGCTAGAACGAGACTTCTTTTGACTGTGCTGGTACGGCGGCTTGTGCTGCGGGAAGTGCTGTGTTACCGACTGCGTTAGGAACCGGTCGGTTGACCTTGCGAACGAATCCCGCTGGAGCGGTCGGTGGAACAACTCCGGGCGGAACAGGCAAGAAGCCTGCGACTTCCGAGCGGGCGTTGTCTCCGTCGCCGGTCTTGACGATGAACAACTCGTTAGACTTTCCGATCAGAGATTCAACGTCGAACGTGGCGAACGGCTGCGGAACCGGAGATTGAAGGATGCCGCTGGCAATTGCGTATAGACGAGTCGGCTTGAACTTTCCGCCGCCCGTCCCTAGCTTGTTCGGTGGCGCTTCCGAATATTCCTCACTCTTTCCATCCGCTCCGACGATCTGCCAAACAACTTGGACGCGATGTACCGGAACCGCTGGAAACTGAGGGTTGGGATTCTTGGGTGTGCATAGCCCAAGGTCAACGATGTCGATGACTGTGCCGACATATTTTCCTGTATTGGGCTTCGAAAACTGCTTACCTGATTCTTTTGCGTATAAGGCCATTCCTGTTCTCCGTTTGCGCTGTGCGCTTTAGATTTACTTCATCAGCTTGACAGTAAGTCATGCGTGATCTCTTTAGGTGCATACCCGATAGGAAACTGGCACATCTTTTCTAGCTCTCCTATATCGGTTTCCTTTACGGCCTTCCACCAAATCTTGTGCTGAGGGTTCCAGCGGAACTTTTGCTTTTTGACTAATTCATTTTGACTTCTCTGGTGATGCGCCTGAATATAAACCGTAGGCGTCTTCGACCGGGCAATCAGTACATCTATATCATATCTCGCAACGACTGTCAAAACAGTCTGAGCGTCGGCCAGAGCCGAATGAGGGAACGGGTTGATGATTCCGTGGTCAGCCGCAAGGTACGAAAGCTTCTTACCCTCGTGGCCTTTGATATCGATCATGGTGTCAACCCACAGCTTTTCGGTCGCAGCTTGCTTCATTCTTCGAGACCACGATTCGTACATGTTCTTGTCGAATCTAAGAACGTTGTGCCCGACTATTATATCCGCCGAGTCTATTAAGAAGTCTAAATTTCCGTAAGCATCTTCCTGACTCCATCCGAACTTATCTAAAGCGGTCTGATATATTCCGGTGATATCAGTTATCTCTGCCGTAACAGGAACGTCCGAACTGACAAGACACCCGAGGTTCTCGATGCACTTCTTTTGGCCTGTCGAATAAAGGACCGCGCCGACTTCTATGACACGATCCTTCTCAAAATCAAGTCCGGTTGTTTCGAAGTCTAGAGAGAGTAACATCATTGTCGGCAGGCTTCCTTTATTAACTCTGCAACGTGAGCGGTATACTCTTCGAACGAGTAGATTTTAGCGGCTATTAACCCCATGTTATTCGGGGCCGGTTTATCTTTCGTTGTCAAAGCTAGATAGGTGCCGTCCGCGAGAAGATACGGCGTTTCGTAAGTTTTTATCATGAGGGCAGTATCTTCTTTCCTTCCGACGACTGGTATTCCACAATTGATTTGCCGTCTTTGTCTTTTTCGCCGGTGTCTAGCAGGCCGGGCATCGGCGTCATGTTGATAACTTCGGTATAGATGTAAGCTATCATGTGCATAGGAACGAAGACACGGCCCTCTGTATTCAGCTTCGTCATATCGACGGTCGCCGCCGGATCAAGCTGGACAATCATCCCCTGCATTCCGATAAACGCCATTAACTCTTCCTGAATCTTTCTAGCTATCTCCCGGTTGTTCTCGACACGGTACGTACCGATGGCCACAATATCGTGAGGGAAATTCTCTGAGCGGTGACGTTCGTGAATGTGTCCGATGAATTTGATTATAAAGTCCGGCATTAGTCGGTCCTCTTTCCTAGAATTTCTTCAGCCTTGAGAATTAGAACCAGTTCGGAAACTCCGTTTAGCTCGATATCGACTTCGGTTCCGCTGTATTTGCCGAAAAGAACTCTATCGCCTACGACTAGACCGATAGGAAGTAAAGTACCGGCTGGCGTTATGTACCCTTCACCAACTGCTAGTACGATTCCCTCTTGAGGCTTTTCCTTGGCAACGTCCGGGACGAGAAAGCTTCCGATCATCTTCTCGCCAACTTCTGTTCTCTTAACTATAACACGGTCTTGCAGCGGTTGCAACGGTATTAGTGGTGCTGGTGGCATTAGAATCTCCTGAAATCGGGCGGCTAATCCAAGTGCCGCCCTTTATTTGACTAGAAAGTTTAAGCTAAGGCAACCTGTACAGGCTGGCCTTCTCGAATGTTCTTATCGGCTAGCTGCTTCCTGCGGTTCTCTGCCGCCGCTGCTGCGATGGCTGCGATTCCGCCGGGTGCTGTCTCGATTGTCTTTACTTCGACCGGATCGAATATACCAGTCTGAGCGGCCTTGACTAAGCAGAGAGTCGAGCACAAGCTAAACGTTCTCTTGTCTACCGTCTGAATAATCAGGTTTGTCTTAAGCCACGGGTTAGCTTCAACGATATCATTATGAATTCCCGCTTGTGTGACTTCGAAGGTCGCGGTCTTGCCGCATTCCGGAAAATCGCACGTTACTGTAGTGAACTGCGTATTCTGAATCATTTCTGTCTCCTATTAGTTAACTTCTTAAACCGTTCTAGAAAGCTGTACTCTACAACTTCGGGAATCATCTTGATGATCTCAACCTGTGCCGCGATTCCGGAAACTAAGCAGTCTTCAGTTAGCTCTTTAGACCACTTAGCGTTGCCCATAAGCTGCTTCTTTTCGGCAAGAAGCATCGCATTATCTACATCGTGAATGACCGGGCTCTGTATTTCGGGGAGACCGTATTTCAATCTAACTAGACGTTGGATATTATCTTCTACCGGCCTGTAGTGTTTTCCGCAGTCGGTCATATGTTTCAACGGTCGAGACATGTCGTTCACATAAGACTCGGCTGCGTCGTGAAGCAAAAACTCAAGAGCGTTTTCCTCTGGTACCAGATAGCTACCGAGTAGCTCATGCTGCGCGATAGAGTAGTGATGCTTTACATGTCCCGTCCACCGACACAGCAAGCTTCCGGCGTGCGCTATATCCCGGATATCAATCATATCCAGAGTAGGATTAAGCATATCGAACGTTATGCTGGTGTAGGTTTCAATCTGCGCTGGCTCTACCATTTTGTTCCTTTCTTGTTTGCTTTGAAACTTGATCTACGATCTTCTCTGCATCCTCTTTAGAAATTTTATTTCGAAGAAGTATCGCATCGATTACTTCTTTTCGAGTCATTCCCTCTCTCAGATAAACCAGAGCATCGTAGCACGAGCCCTCTATAGGATTTTCTACTACGATGCGCTCCGGTTCTTCAACTTCAGGTGACTCTACAACGCCGATAAGATGGGTTGGTCCTAGCTTCTGCTCTAACGCATCTTGAGCGGCTATCTCAAGACGGCGTGCTCTGACGGTATCTGACTCAGACATTATCTTAGCACTTCCTTAATGAACGTTCTAATAACATCGGCTACTATTGCGAATAAAAAGAACGTCAAGACTGGGTGCTGCCCGGCAAACTGGTAAAAGCTCATTTCTCTAATCCTCTGACGAATTCGGCTATTGTGATAGCGGCCTCTGCCGTATACGCCGCATACTTAGACTTGATATAGAACTCGTAGTTGTAGCCGTCAAGCTGGACTTCACTAATAAAGTTCGGGTCTCTGTCGGTAGTTATGAACGGAGAGCCGTCTGGGTGCAGCCGAGTGACGTTGATGCAGTGCCCGCCCCTCGCGTTAACCCAGTCGGCCTCGTTTGTATGCCTGACATCTGTTATAACCGCGATGCCCTTGAACGCGTCTATTTGAGCGGCAAGCTGGTCAATCCAGTACGTCTTTCCGAATTGCTCGCGGCGACCGTCTCCAACCTTCTGCAATAGGGGCGCGTCCTTTACAGTCATGCCGTACTCTTCACGGCAAACCTTATAAAGAGCATCAGCAAACTTGAACATCTTGGCTTCCGGGAACAGCTTCAAATCTGCTCTGTTTCCGTAGAAGTGAACCGCGTCAGCACGGCGGCGGTTATATATCTCTACAACCGCCTCGCCCGCCGTGTCTTTGCCTTGTCTCGCTTTGTGTCCGAATGCTAGCAGCATATTAGCTCCGTGCGTCCGGCCAGTAAAGCGCTGTAGTGCCGGGCATGAGGATTCGGTTTGTGCTCGTCGATTGAATGTAGATGTCCCAGTTGCCGTGATCTCCCGGCGCTAATCGGATCGTTCTGGTTGTCGGAAGGTTAAGCAAGTCTCTTGCTGACTGACCGGCATAAACTTCTCCGGTCTGCTTATTACGTACGACGATCAGCTTATAAGATTGAACTTTCTTCTCGGTCTTCGTTAGCTGGTAGAACGCGGTGCCCTTCTCATACTGTGACCCAGTTTTGAAGATTATGAAAGGGGCGATGTCAACCTTGTCTCTAACCGGGAAGATGTGAACTTCTTTAGAGATATTTGTCATCGTTGAAGCTACTTCACGCTTAGTTACGTTCTTCATATCGGCGTAGAAGCTTGTGCTTGCGCGGATGCCACGGCTGACCGCTCCGTAATAATTCGAGATGGCTGACCTCGTTACGACCGACGCTTCGCGGAGACCGCGCTCTGTCTGTTCCCACTCTTGAATATTGCCTGATGGGATGCCAAGAGATTCAAGGTTACGACCGTATCCGCGAGGAACACGGAAGACAAACGTCCAGCGGTCTGTTGCTTGCAACTCTTTGATCTTCTGTCCGAGTGTGTGCTCCCATACGTCAGAAGAGTTTTCTTCTCCGTCCGTGATAGCCATGACAAGGAACGTGACATCTTTGCTCTTCGCATCCGGCGTCTTCTCAAGAATTGTGATTAGCTCGCCTACCGCGTCGAACAAAGGCGTCCCGCCGTCTGTAGGATAGCTGGTAATCGGCTTTAGCCTGTTGATTCCGGAGTTGACCACTTCTCTTTCGACTCCGTTGCCGCTTAGCTTAACCGTTGATACGATTGTATCGATGTTATTTTCTTGTGCTGCTGTCTTAATGGCTTTGACCGATTCGTTGTAGTCTGAGATTGCCGGGTTTCTTAACGACGCCATCGAGCCTGAGTGATCTCTTGCTATTCCGATATATTGTTTCATGTTATTTCACCAGCCTCTTAGTCTCTCGGGTTGCATAACCGAATGCTTTAACTAATGTCGAACGGCGAGAGCCGTTGAGATAATAGACTTCTCCGGTCTGCGTTATCGAAGTTCCCTTTATGCGCTCATTGATGTAGCTGCGATGAAGTGCTTCTAGTTTTCTAAGTTCTGATCGTGTTCTAGCTGGAACGCTATTCCTACCGGCAATGCCTGCGCGTAGAGGACTCGATGTGCTGTATGCCTTGTTACGATTGTCGTCACCGTGGAATGAGCTACCGTGCTTGATGAAGGCATACTGTGTCGGTGTTCCCGGCATAGTCTGTTCATCAAGATAGACGTGAGGGTCTGTAACCCTCTCTTCTCGCTTCGGTCCTTTGACAGATTTAGAACCTGACCGACTATTAAGCAAAGCCAATCTTTGCTTATCTGTCGTAGCCTTCTCTAGAGCAGATAAACCACGCCTAGAGCGCTCTTGTGGTTTGGGGGTGCCTACGTTACCGTAAAGTCGGAAGCGCTCTGCTTCTATTTTGTTCCACTGTCTCGTTGTATACGGCCAGCGAACTAGCTGGTGCGCGTTTGCTGGCTTCAGATGAAGCAATCCAACGTTTCTAGCGGCAACAATTCTCTGCTGCCCGGTTGGGTTACCCTCGTTGCAAGTCCTGCAACGTCCGTGTCTAGACGGGATAGCATCTTTTATTTTACATACAAAACAGATAGCCATTATTTTATCCTTTTCGACCCCATCTCGAACCATCCACAGCATGAGGTACATTGCATTCTTTGCTTCTTACTTAGCGCTGTAAAGCTGAACCCTCTTCGCTGAACCTTATCTGATCCGCATCTCGGGCAATTCTCTTTCTTACCTTGATTCACTGTCGGATGCTGCGGTGCCCATGCCTGCATCTTGTAATACGCTTTCTCTAACAGTTCTACGTCGTGCCCGTTGTACTTCTTCATCTTCGCCCACGCTATCGGGTCTCCGGACATGCAACCTTTCCAGAGATGGAAGCCGGTGTGCGGAAGCTTACGACCGATATTCAGATAGTGGCCTAGATCATCTAGCTTGTTCGAATCGAACGCAAAAACTTTGCGAGCAATCTTTAAAGTGTCAACCGTCTTATACGGCGATGGCGGTCGAAGACCGTGAACTAAAAACCGGGTGTTGATCTTCGGTAGATCGAAAGAATCGCCGTTATGCGCGATAACGATATCAGCCCCGTCAAGAACCTGCCACAACTCTTGTACCAGTGCCGAATCATCCTCAAGATCGGCATTGAACCGCAGCGGAAAATCAATCAGTCCGCGTGTCGTAACTTTCTTATCGGTGCTCCACTTATAAGCAAACGAGAGCATATACCAGTCGCGCTTAAAGTCGATTACGTTCTGCTGCCACTTTCCCCATATCCATCCCAAACTCGGGGCCGTCTCAATGTCTACGAACAGTACCTTCGCATCAGTTGTTATCATCTTAGGGGCGTCCAGCCCAGATTCGCACAGCCTCTACTCCGACTGCGCCTACAATCAAGCCGACCTTGAAACCTTTCCAAAAAGATTTCTTAGCTTTGTCCTTCTCTAGCTTCACGTCGGCAACATGACTCGACTTCTCGTCTACTATTTGCGTGTTCAAGCCGGTGATTGTATTGTCCTGCTGGATGATTATCTTCTGATCCGTTCCTAACTCGGTTGTCAAGTTCGCGACTTGAACTTTCAAGACGGGAATTTCTTCCAGTGCTTGAACCGTTTGATTTGCCGCCTCGTTTGTTACGCCGGTTGTAGATTGGTCGATTGATGTGATGCTCCCCGGCTTTAAAGGTAAAAGCTCTTGCCACCTAGAATCTATTTCGGTCGGCGTCGATATGGCGTCTTTCGCTTTCTGCTTAACGAGCGCCGATTGCAAAGAAGAAATTTGATTATTTAGAATCGCGGTTTGCTTTGCCGCGTCCGATTTCATTTGAGATAGCTGGTCAGCGAGAGCCTTGTTCGATACCTCGTCGGTCTTTACTACCGTGGCCGCTTGCGTTGCTACCTTAGAGTCGTGTTTTAAAATTATATTCTCGATACCTTGACCGGCACGAAAGAGCAGGAACGACGCGAGAATTATGATGAGTAACTTCTCATGCGCCTTGATGAACGAGCCCCATGTTGTAACCCAGTGCTGCATAGGCGCGACTACCGGCGGTACCTGTATCGGTGCTGGTGTAGATGCCATGTATAAGATGCCTAGGTTGTGTCATGACTTCTTTAGCTTTCTAAGCGCCTTACGGTGCCTCTTTGTACCTAATCTGCCTGCGAATGTAAACACCTGTCTACCCAATGCTTTACCCGCTGGCGGGTCTCTCAGGTAGTCTACCGCACGCAAGATAAGCTTAAGAACATCCGGACCCCACTGATTCTCGATCTTCCCTAGCAACCGGTTACAGATGTTGCACAGCAGGCCGCGCACTAGCCCTGTCTTGTGACAGTGATCGGTAGACAAATGCTTGCCCAACGTAGCAACGCGTCCGCAGATCGCGCAATGATCGCCCTGATAAGCGCTGATCTTGTCCCACTCCGGTATTGTCAAGTTAAAGAATTGGAGAATACGCTTAGCACGCGCCTTTTCATCTGCCATATAGACCTCAGCAGAGGCCCCGGTTGTGTCATGAATTATTGAACATCAAAGTTGGGAGAGTCTTTTCGGACTCTCAAAGCGACTATGTTTCACCAGAGAATTTCTGAAAATTCGAGACCGGTTCTGGTATTCGAGACCGGTTCTGGTATTCGTAACGGTACGAACGTACCTCATTTGTGGTACAATGGTACCGTGGGAGTACTATCGGAACGGTATAAAGGTAGAGTCTGCCGCGCTATCTGTAGTGTTTTTAACACGATCCGACTCAGCCGGATAAAAGTTCACAGCATCCCCGTCACTGTACAAAAGGATGCCCACCAGAATCGCGTCGGGAGATATCAACTCCTTTATAGCCCTGATAATCCGGACGCACGTGCTGCCGGTAGACACAAGATCATACGCTATAACGTATCTCTTCAAAGCGATATGCCCTTCATACTCATTACAGGACGCGCTACGCTCTTTATCCTTCCGGATGACTAGAAGCTCCTTCTTCATTACATAAGCCAGCAGGGGCCGACTAGAAGCCCGGAGACCCCTCTCACGGCTATGGTGTCGAAGTCTACACCTTTCAGCTTCTCTATTACCTGTTCGATTGTACGGTCGCAGTTGACACGTGGAACGATAGGCTTAAGGTAGGACGCGTGAGAGTGCGTCCTGACCACCGGTTTAATAGCAGGCGGCTTGACGCTAGCCGGAACCGTAGTCGGAACAAACGGATTCGGGTTGACGATCCTCGACGAGCGCAGTTGCGCTTCCATCTTCCGAATAGTTCCCACGTCCAGCTTCCGTGCTTCGGCGTATCGGACGTATGGCGGATCGTCTTTAAGTGGATTGCCCTCCCAATTTCCAATATACACGTCAACGAATGATGCGTCCGTCAGTGTCGGCGTAATAGCATCCGACTGACCGGGTTTCGTCTTCGGCTTCCGCGTGCCCTTCGGCGCACGTTTGACAGTAGACATGTCCTCTCCGCTCTAGGTATGCCATCTCAGGCTGAGACGGCTCCCCGCTTCCGTTAGCTGGCATATAGGGCACGGTGCCAGCTTGAATCGTACGCTTACATGCTATACAGAATACCGTCCTGACTACGCCTTCGATCAAAGAGAAATGCATACCCCTTCGCGAATGTGTAGACACCTTGCAATTCCTCTCTTTGAGCCTCTGGGATGCGCTCGAAAAAATTTGATAGTATCTATCTCCGGGCCATCCTCTGTCCGGTCGTAGACACGTTCCATGACTTCAATCTTTGTCACAGGCTTGTAATGCTTCAAGAGGGCACGTAGCTGGTTAGCCGCGTGCCCCTTGAATCTCTTAGGAATTTTCATTTGACCCCTTGACCGGTAATCGGGTGATATTTCGCGGTTACATCGGTGATACGCTTATTTCCCGGAACAAAGACCTCGATATGGAATCCGTCAACGTGGCAGTATACCTTGTACAGAAACCGGGTATCGTCGTGCCGGTCTTGCGAGACATAGATATTGCCGGTGCCGGGCTGACGGAACTCGCTGACGTATTCTGCCGCGCACCATTCGGGATCATTAACGCGAGACCCATATATGCTCTTCGATTGATTGACGCCGGACACGATATCCTCAAGGCGGCGAAGATCGGGGATGATGCTGTGCGGATATCCGTCCGCGTGCTGATAAAGACGAGCAGCAAGCTTCCGGTACCTTATTTCACTTGCCGCTGTATAGGTCACGGTATGCTCCAGTCCGGTGCGGCTGCGACTGGGAACCTTAACCGAAAAACTTTCAGAGAGCGGAGACGTGACCCACACCTTTTGAAAGATGTGATCGCACTTTAGTCCTTTTGGACCTTTGTTCCACTTCTGATCTTCGCAGGTGCAATCCCACCTTGCATCCGTGCCCTTCTCGTCTTGATCGTAATAGAATTCGATGTCCGCTGATGTCATTAGTTTCTCCTTTGAATTTCCTAGCAGTTCAGGAGTTGGGCCGGTGAGTTCCGGCCCGCATCCTCAAGCGTTAGGACTTCTTTAATTCGGCCATCTTCTCAGCCAACGTCCACAACGCCTTGTTCAGCTTCGTGGATTCGTCGATTCCGGAGACCGACCGAATCTTGCGTGACTTGAATCCGACGCGAACCTTACCGCCGCGTACGGCGTTTTCTTGAACGCGGTTGAACACTGACCAGAGGTCGCTTCCATTGTCAGCATACCGGTGGGGTGTCAAGAGCGCTTCCGGATTGAAAGTCTGGGCCAGAGTTGAGCCCTCTTCAAAGCGGAGAGTGTGAGCGGCCTCAGCGAGAGCAACCTGTTCAGCAAGGGTCAGCATGATGTGCTTCCAAGTATGGACAACCTCGATAGCCTTGGGAGCAAACGCCAGCATTTCGGCATTCGCTTTCAGAATGTCTTCGACGATATTGCCGACGTGTCGAACCTTGAAAGAGTTAATCAAGGCATCGGAAACGATCAATCCGTTCATGCAAGCGAACCGGATTAAACCGCAGTGTCCGGTATAGGACGACGTGCCGTCGTGAGAGTTGATGATGACCGTTTCGAGCGCCATATCGCCAACGTTGACGAGAGGCGTTTGCGAACGGAAGCGGATCATGTGCTTTGTGAAGTTTTCCTTCCCGGAAACGCGGGTATTGGACTGTTGGACGGACATCGGAAGAAAGCCAGCATCGCGCATCCCGTTGACAACTTCGATAGTGGAGACGAACGTGTACCGGTCAGACCGGTCAGAGTACGGTTGTCCTGCGAAGACCGACGGCGCTACCATCTGGATTTGCTCGTCTGTCAGGGGCTTCTGATTGTTATTCACTTGATCTCTTTTCTGCCGACTAGCGGCTCTCGATTTGATGTCCCTATTTTAACAGAAGCCTAAAATAAGACAATAGTACCTTAGTACCGAATTTAAACTGGTACGAAAGTACTACTCGACAGGAGTACTACAGACATGCCAGTTGGATGCAGAACATATCCAATGAGTTGTGCCCTTGTCGGTCTTGAATATAAGGACTCCGCCCTCTTCGATTGTTACGCCGGTTACGTTCTCAAAGTGTATTCTCTCTGTCCCGATAGTATAGGATACCTGTATCTTCTCTTTCTTTTTCTCTTTCATATACCCTCGATTCAAGTAGCGCGACGGCGACCCTTGTTAGGAGCCGCCGCTAGAGCGCTTTTATTGCCCTGCTTTCGCAGTCATCCGGGTCTTCGCTAGACTGACACTCTTGGGCAGCAGCACGCTAATGCTCTGGTCGTTCGATCATGCCGTCTAGTACGTTCCCTTGTTTCAGTCCCGCCCTCGATCCATGAGACCAGTTTACGGGAAGATTTTTCCTAGCGTAACATCGAAGTCGTCGATGGCGTCTTTTGCTTCCTTGAGTCCGACGCTGTAGCGTTCCTTGTATCGCTTTATCGCGTTGATCTTCTCTCCGCGATATAGATAGAAGATTATCTCGTCAACGACGCAGGGAACAACGTCTGAGCCTGCCGGTCGCTTGAAGTATTCCTTTGTCTCCGATGGCCTGATGCCCATCGTAGTTTGTATATCAACGCCGGGTTGCACCATATCTCGTAATTCTGAAACTGTTAGTTCGAGTTTCATGCGAACGTCACCAGTACAGGCCTTCCGTTAGGCAGCATTTCGCCGGTTGATTTTACTTTCTTGATGTGATCGCAGTGTTGACGTTTTGAAGTTCGAACAAACACCTGATCCTCACAAGTGCAGAACCATCGTTCTGTTACTCCGGGTTTGCGTATGTATGTCACCGTATGAAATTTTCCGGGCCGACTTCGACTCGGAACATTTGCATACAGCTTAACTGGATTGTGTCTATTATTCGGTTTGTGAATCTTGACACCATTCGTGCTGATTACCATTTGATACCTCGAATTTGGATTTACTCTCTGCTACCTATCGGACGTACGGCGCTCGACCATCGATATGACCCTTCATCATAATGTCGAGCGCGGTTGCTAAGATGACGCCCATGCCGTTAGAGCGGTTCATCTCTGCCTTACCTTGCCGGATGACTTCCGCTTTGATGGCCTTGTCGGACATCTTGCGGATGCGGTTGGTATAAGCCTCTGGACGCTTAGGCACCCAACCCGGATTTGGTGTCGGCAAGGTTGCCGGGTTAGCTGTTACCTGTTCGAGAATCTCATTTTGATTTTCCATCTATTCATCTCCGTTGGTCGCGATATAGTGCTCGATTCGGGCAGCGCCGACAAAGGCGCGTTCTTTGGCTGATTTTGATTGAGTGTAAGCCTGCTGGTAGAATACAGGCCAATTTTGCTCATAGAAGAGGCGGTCCCGCATCTCCCAGTCGGTGCCGAAACCCAAAAACTCTTGAGAGTACTCCTGAACTGTTCGCCACTGCACGTAAAGCTTGTTAATGTTGCGGAGATTCTTTCCGATAATGTAACCAGCACCAGCGTAGCAGCACGCAGTCCCGCAAGGCGGTTGCTCAAGCTGTCCTACCGCCTCGTATGAGTTTACGAGACCTTCCTTGATGTTAAAGCGTTTCGGCTGTTTCAAAATAAAGGCCGAAATTTTTCGCAGTCTTTGAACTTGCTCTTTTGAAAGCATGGCTCTCCTTATAAGATGAAAGCTGCCGCGAGTACAATCAGAATTCCCGCGACTAGCCCGATTACGATTGACGTTCTGATTCTCATATGACCGCCTTCGTGTAATAAATTTGATCGTACTTTGCCGAGTCGTCAATTCGCTTGTTATATTCGGTGACCGCGTTTTCACGTTCGACGAGTCCAAGATAGGCCACGCCTTGCAAACGTCCGTGCTTATATTCGACAATTTCAAATCCGGTCGTGTCCTGACGGAGCGCGATAGAGTAAAGGTTACCGCGAGTTGCCATGTGATACAAAGTCTTCATTAAGAAAGCCTCACGTCATAAGTTGTGGAGCGGTCGCTAAGAACTGTCTCGATTAGACGGAGAGTAACATTCATTCCGGTGCCGTCTTCTAGATAAATGGTCTCGGCATCCCGGTTGCCGGATAGCGCGACAAGAGTGTCGATGGCTTCTTGTAACTCTTTCAGGTTCGAACATTCGAGAGTTTCGATAATCTTTTTCATAAGTCTCCTTTAGATACCCGCAAGAAACTGACTGTATCAGACACCGCGTCCGATGTCAAGAGTTTAGAAGCTCTATGCTACGCGCTCCGCCGCTTTCAGGCTCACGCGGATGCTGGTCACGTAACAAATACAATCAATTTCTTGCGCGTATCTAGTTAAGATACGCTACGATCTCAAACCGGCCAGACTCCATCTTGTGATACGACATCGAGAAAAATTTTCCCGCTCCGACGTGCTCGTGAATCTTGCTATCGGTGCCGCAGTAGATGCCCGCTTCGGTCGCATCAAAACCGTTCTCGACTAGCAGGCTGTCCATTTCGTACACCGGGATATAATCCCAATACTTGAGACCGATAGCGTAAAGGCCGTCGTTCACCTTTTGCGCTTTGCGCTTAATCTCGCGGTTGCGGTCGTTGACTTCTTTTTGTCTGTTCATCATGTAGAGATTGTCTCACAAGCCTAGTACTAATTGCAATAGTACTTTAGTACCAAATTAATCTTGGTACTTAAACTTCTCCATGCCCTCACTGATCGCGACCTCTAACGCCGCTAATGCCTGTGAGTCGAGAGGAACTGAATACCGGCCCTGACCTAGCAGGGTGACTAGACGGAGACCGTCTTCGGTTAACAGATTAAGATAGACGTGTTCTGCGATTTTACGTGCCTTGCTCTTGCCCATTGAGTCTGCCATGTTTCTCCTTATATGTTAGAATATCCAAGATCGATTGCTACAAGCTGGCCGGATTCTGTTACGCGAAAATTTCCTGAGTGCATATCACCGACGCCGTAACCACTAAAGAAACTCCTGAGTCTGTTGAACTCGTCATGGTGCTTGCCGCACTCGTCAATGGCGTCGGGGTAGTATCTTGTTACGACGACACCGGTCTCTTTGTTTCCGTAATATAGTGGCATCAGGTGCGCCGTGATCTCTTTTGTTTCCTCGTCTTCACTAAGATGCACCGTTTCCAGAAAGCTAATTTCCGATGCCGACTGGCGAAGATCATACCGGGACTTGGGATCATTCGGAATCTTGACTACCAGATTCTTGCTGATCTTATACGCGCTCCGGGAGCAGCCTGCGCCTAGGAATCGAGGAGATAATCCGAGAGATTGAATATCTTCGACGGTCTTCGGATGCTCTTGTTCAAATAAGTTGACGATATCGCGGTCGGTCATGTTATCTCCAGATGACAAATATGAGAAACATTACTAATGATACAACGCATACCGCAGTCCAGAATATGCGGAAGACCATCTTCATATCGACTCCACCTTAAAAATTTGTTCTATATTCTTACGCGCTCCGTTGCGTACGGCATCGATGATAGTTCCATCGGAGACTGCGAACGTGTGTCTTTTGACGATAATGATATAGTTACCACTGGGGTTCGACTTAATGAATTGGTTAATCGTAAACCGGCGCTGGAATTTCCCGCAGCATATAGCCAGGTCAGGCTTGTCGCAGTTGATCCAATCGAATACGCACGTAAACTTGAGACCGTTAAACGAATCGAGACGCGCTATCTTGCGCATCCACGGACCAAACCTGAATCCGTCGCGATCAACGCGGCCCTCTTGTTTCAATAGAGCGTGAGCTTCGGAGTACGTCAATGGTGTAGCATTTGCTAATGCGCATACGGTACAGTCGTTCGTCTCATTTTCGAACCGGCCAGCAGGATGCTCACGTTTAACAGGCAGCATTGTCTGAGTCCTGCGTTTGTATTCGTATGGAATATCAATGCCGATAGACCGCGCTAGAGTCCTGACTGCCCGCGCCTTGCTAGATACAACGCCGACAATACCGTTAGTCTTCCGGATATACCATCGGTTTGAACTAATGCGTTCGATGTGCGCTATCAGGTTGCCCTCGTGACTGAAAGCGTACCTGCTTTTCTCATTGCCGATTACGGGAACGCGCTCGATCTTCATTAGTACACCTTCCCTATAATGAACCACAGTCCGAATGACGTTCCGGTCTCGTATGCTAGTTGAACGCGGTCTCCGGGTTTGAACTGTTCACCAGAGATTCCCGGACCGGCGCAACCTGATTGAGCTTTGGCTTCCGGATTAGAATCGTACATGACACGGTATTCCATGCCGAATGAAGTTCGAACTGGTTTTGAGTCGAGAATGGTTCCGTATACCATTTTACGCTCCTGATTTGAACAGTGTCCGTAACAGTATTTCTGATTACAAGGCAAACGTGGAGTGCAAGACACTACTTCACGCTTCCCGGAACGATAACGCCGTCCTTGACGATAGCTGACGCGTACCATGAGTGGGGCGCTGGATAGTGCGGTCCTTCTAACGCGATGCGACCGTCGCGAGTTGCTGGAAACGGCCCCGGTTGAAAGGTTGTCACCTGCTTACCGGATGCGACCGCTTCCTTGAGCGCCTTCTTTGTCTTGAAGTCGATGTCGGTGTACATTTTCGATGTCCTCACTTTCTAAAGACATTTTACTTGAGGCCGTGAAATAGGGCAATAGTACTTTAGGTTCAATCTGAGTAGTACTCGCTGATCTTGTTCGCCTCGGCCATCAGCGGTTCGAGGTTGGTCGTATAATCGCTGATAACGTCCCATCCGTCGTTACCGTATACAAAGAAGACCCAACCGACGATCTTGCTATTCTTCCACAGATACAGGTGCTCTTCGTCGGTCTGGAACATCGCGTTGAGAATGCTAGTCTGATCGAACAGAGGTTCGGTCTCGTCTTCGTCACCGCCGTTATTAATGCTGATCTCATAATCGGCGTCGAGAGCGGACTTGATGAATGCGGTTGCGATTTTACGCTCGACCTCTTGTCTCATTTTGACTGACATTACTGGCTCACCTTCATCCGGCGAGGATATCCAGCGATCCGGTAATAGCAGAAGGATGCCGCGTTGAGCAGGTTGCGGTCGTATGCGATGTCTCCGAGAGTTAATCCAATTGCTCGAATGATCCGTGTCATGTGTCCTCACTTTCTAAAGACATTTTACCTGAGCCATCTAACAGAGGCAATAGACCGTTGGTACTCTTTTGATAGTACCTTAGTAAGGTCGTTCAGGCTGGTACGAAGAGAGCGCCTTCTTAAGCTCTGCCCTGATGTCTAGAGTTTCGATGCTCCAGCCCTTCGATTCATATTCGCTTTGGACTCTCAGGATAAAATCTATCAGGCTCATCTGTTCGATGAATGACCACGGTTGAGGAACGATTGGCTTATCGATAGGCTTCGGGCCGAGCACGACAATAATCGGGTCTCCGGGGCGTCCTGAGCCCTGCTCGTGAATCTCGTTCTCTGATATCAGTTGATTGTATGCTTCTCGTCCATCTGGAGTGCTATACCTATTGCGAAGTGATCTTCGGGTGCGGTTGACTGATCCGCCGGTTGATTCTAGCATTACAGCATTGGTCTCGAACTGCTTAATCGACGTGATGATCCTCTCTTTCAAGTCTGATACTGTCGGTTGGTTACTCATTAGTTGGGGTCTCCTGTGCCCATCTGGAGATATTATCATCGTCTCATACATGTGTCAAGAGGCATTTTAATCTGGTGACAGAATTCTGTTCAACTTCATACACATCCAACTTCATACACATGCCGTTCGTGCAATATACACATGGATGGAGTTGAACTCCATTCACATGTATGTGTCATACACATGGATGGAGTTCAACTCCATCCACATGTAAACAGAGTCATGGTCATGTGTATGTAGCCAATACTGGCGCGGGTCAGAGGCACATTCTGTCACCAAAGGGGCATTCCTAGTAAGACGAGAGAAATTAGCTTAACTTTGCTTAATTTAACGCGCTCGACTAATTATAATAATTGAGCGTAAATTAGACTAAAATAGCTAAGTCTTTTATTATCAATAATAAAGGGTCACATTCGTTATACATAAGAGTTAAACACGGTAATCTCTCTCGTCTTTGACAGGCTGGTGACAGCATTCTGGTGACACTATCCTCATACACTTCGAAAGTAAAGCGAAGGCCAATGGTACAATTTGAGGGTGATCCGCGCTCGACACGCGACCGCGTTAGCGTTCCGGTAACAAGATGCCTCTTAAGCTAATCCTATCGTTCAACTGGCATCATCGTGCCGGTTATGCGCTTGAGGGCATCCTAACAAAGATAGCTTGCTCTCAAGAGCAGGTCATTCAGTATTCTTGAATATTGAATGAGGTATTTCCCGCAACGCATAAGATCAATTGAATCATGCGGTTAATCTATAAACGATAAGTCATGACACAACCTAGGCATCTTATAGGTGGGCGTCAGATCAACTCTGGGACAATACCGTAAAGCCGGGCGTGTGAGAATCTCTCGACCTTGACCTCATAACATAAGCTGGACCTATTGCGAATAACTAACGGCCCAAGACCAAGAGTCTAATACACTTAGCCGCAACGCAAGAGACGAACAACGTTCGGACATTTTCAATACCAAACTCACATAAATAATCGAAAAATTTCGAAATATTTTGCTAAATTCTTTGTTTTCAACGATTTAAATGAATTGTGCGCCGCATTCGGTGTGATTCAATAGCGTATTGAATAACATTTGCTGCGCAACCGACTCAATCGAGAGCACTTCGCGCAATAAACCGGCGCAATGAAGTTAGCTCGCGGTTCGGCCATGTGATTGCTGTGTCTGATTCTAAAGGACTTAGCGATTGGCCCTCGACTTGCTTAGAGTACTGTGAGTACTAGTACCTCTGTATGTCGTTGAAAAGAAATGACTTAAAGTCCTTTGGGTGGAGTACGGTCGCCCCATAGCCATCCCTGAGCCAGTTGCATTTGCCTTGGCAACAAGAAATTACACGCAGGTACGCTATTTCGCCTGTAACCTATACTATACACAGGGGTTACGGGCAGACCGCCCATACCCGGCTGGTCCGTATGAAGAAGTACAGTATCTCCACCGCCGCCAGGGGTTTAGCACGAGCGGCAAAGCTGTGGCCGTCTTCATACGTCAGAGTTTTTCGTATCTGGACAGGGCTCGACATTATGCTCGTCAGGGTAATTAAGACTGAGGGAGAAGAAAATGATTCACGGAATACTTTTACTTCTAGCAGCATCGGCAGCGGGATTCGGAGTAGGCCGCATCAAGAACAAGGCGAAGCTGGCAGCGGCACAGGCCAAGCTAGCGTCATACGAAGCATCGGTGAAGGCAGTCGCGACGAAGGTCGAGACATCTGTTGCATCTAAGCTATAAAATAAAGCTTGACAAATTCCGTATCCGTGGTAGAATGGTTTCAGGGTCGGGAAGGCAGAGCACGATTCATATAGCGGCAGTATGCTAAGCTTGTACCTTAGTCGCGGGCGTTCGAATCGTCCATTGTGCTCCAAACATTATGGTGCCGAAAGACAAACTCGGTCGGGATATAACGGTAGGCGACTACATCGTCTACTCTTCTGCTCTCGGTCGTTGCGCTGTCCTTAAGATTGGAAAGGTTCTGGCTATTAAGCCACGGAAAGATTCGTGGGATAACAAACCCTGTTGGTCAATTACCGTCGTCGGAGTTTACGACTACGGCTGGAAAGATAAACCAGAGATTCAGAAGAAAGGAACTTTGCAGTTTCCGGATCGGACTGTAGTTGTCAGCGGAGCGGCGATACCTGAAAAATATTTTGAACTTCTGAAAGATTTAGCTTGACAAATATCAGAAGTCGTGTTAGAATGGTTTCATGATCGAGTAACTCAGCGAACAGAGTGGCTCTCTTCTAAAGAGTCTGTCGTGGGTTTGAATCCCACCTCGATCTCCAAGTTTAAGTCCTACGAATTTTGTAGGCGGAAGAGCCCGGAAGTCTAGGTTCGAATCCTAGTACGGCGGGTAGCCTAACCGTGTAGTTTATGTAGTTTAATGGTAGAACGCCGGGCATGATTCAACGGTGGATGTCGTCCAATGGTAGGACAAGCGACTGTGACTCGCTGAACGAGAGTTCGAATCTCTTCATTCACCCCATATTACGGGAAGTCTGATAATGGTAGTCTCTACGTTTCGGATACGTATGGCCCGAGTTCGATTCTCGGCTTCCCGACCATCTATGTCTCAGTCAAGCAGGGCGTATCACAGAAAGTGGTACAAAGAGAACAAAGAAAGACTAGCAGACTCTAAGAATGCTCGCGTTGCTAAACGGCGTAAATTTCTTAAACGTATAGTCGATCAGATAAAACTGATTTGCGGTTGTAGAGTTTGCGGATACGATAAGCACCATAGCGCACTTTGTTTTCATCACAGAGAACCTGAAACTAAAAGTTTTGATATATGTACAGGTATAGCTAGTGTCAGTGTTTTAACACTTCTCGCAGAGATAGCAAAGTGTGATGTTCTCTGTGCTAACTGCCACGCTATACATCATTCTTTAGAGATATAAGTGGACGGACGACGGCACGCTTTGGGAGCGTGAGCACCCGGTTCAATTCCGGGTATCTCTACCAATTATGCAAGAGACGATCACGATTCCGGTTATCTTTGTCAAGCTAGCTGTCATCCCGCTCCTGATAGCGGTGATGCTATCCTCTTACTGGCAAGTCTTGAAGTTGTGGGATAAGCTCGACGAACGAAGAATTTTGAGACGAGCGGCTAAACAAGAAAGAATGAATCGTCCAGAATAATTATCGGTTGCTGGTGGAATAGGCAGACACACCGTTCTCAAAAAGCGGCGAGAAATCATCCCGGTTCGACTCCGGGGCGACCGACCAAGATTAGAAAGATAATAGGAGACGCTATGAAAGAATTTCAACAATGGTTAAATGACATGCCGGGGTTTCATCTGAGCGCCAAAGATGCTCTGAAACTTCTGAGACAATTCACAAAGAGATTGAGTTATTTAACTAACCCTGTGTAATTATAGGCTGCTGATGGAATGGCAGACATAGCGGGCTTAAACCCCGCCGGGTATAACACCCCATGCCGGTTCGAATCCGGCGCGGCCTACCAAGTTTAGCGGGCTCTGAGGTTAGGTAAGAGAGCGTTCAGAAGATGTTGCCTTGTCCTAAACAACGCAACTATGCTCGCATCCCGCTATTAGTTTATGCGCTGCTGGTGGAACGGCAGACACGCCAGTCTTAGAAACTGGTCTCGAAAGGGGTGGGGGTTCAAATCCCTCGCGGCGCACCAATTATATAAACGGCCATCAAGCAAGTAGGCCACGGTCCTTTCTAGGAAGAGGCCAACGAAATATACTTGCCCAGATTTGAAATGTATTGCACGGAGTAAGACACACAAATGTCAGAGCAATACCATGCTCCTAGCGTGCATACATCGAAACGCTGTCCCGATTCCCTCAAAAGGTAGGACGGGTAAAGCCGTGGCGTTATAACGGCATTAAATTTCGGGCGACTAGGTAAACGGGATACTACTAGTTTTGCACACTAGTGTTCGGGGTTCGATTCCCCGGTTGTCCACCATAGCAGGGAGAATGGGATTCAAGGCGGTCTCATAAGCCGCTCTACGCGGGTTCGACTCTCGCCTCTGCTACCAATTTTCTGATGTTCGCTGGATGCTTCGCAAGTAGCTATTGCGATCAGCGCCAGCCGGTTCGACACTACCGAGAGCATAAAGCGTTGCGAGTGTCTAATCTTTTAAGCAAAGGACAATAATGA
>Ga0210403_10000751_pt1 | contig 32649 bp, 26 predicted proteins | sample IncBWC19MmetaG_FD_150863 | JGI IMG/M metagenome (GOLD analysis project Ga0210403, IMG submission 150863) | Forest soil microbial communities from Barre Woods Harvard Forest LTER site, Petersham, Massachusetts, United States - Inc-BW-C-19-M | ecosystem: Environmental > Terrestrial > Soil >...
GACGCGGTTCATGAATTCCTGAAACCCCAGAACGGCGACGCAGGTACGCCCGCCTTGCACCGTCTTAGCGGTCATCTGCCGCGCAAACAGCCACCAGATAATCGCTGAAATGATTCCACATAAAATCAGCGAGGCGATCGAGGTGAAAACATCTTTGTTCCAGAGAAACTGCAACATCAAGAAAGGCGCAACAATCAGAACGATCCCAAACACACTGTAGGCATTCGCCGAGTCGGGATCGAGCAGGTACATCCCCTTGATCTTCAGTGCGGACTTTATATCTTGCTGAATCGCTGGAATCGCCCTGTAGAAGCGATTTTTCAAACTGGACAATCGCGTGTCATCGCTTTCCGCGAAAACATTCTCCAGCATTACACGCTCATGCGGCACCAGCCCGCTCCACTGATCACGCGGCTTCAGCAGCTGAAAAACGTAATCCTTGTGATGAAAGATTAAGCCCTTGTCATCGACTTCTTCGATCTTCACGAATCCTCGCACCGCCAAATCCACCAGTGTGCAGGTGATGTCTCGAGGATGGACCTTGTCTTCAAGCAGTGTGCCAGCCTCAGCTGGAGTCATTCCCGCTGGTGGCTCATACATGGGCGCGACCGAGAGCCCGGGATCGGGATCGCGTCCCTTATACCACCAGAGCGTGAACATCACGGCAAAGGCCCAGAAAGGCAGAAACACAATGGGATTACTGCCCACAAACCACATAAACCGGGTGAACGCACCCGGTTCTTTGAGAATGCCTTTAGGAATAAAGATGTCGATGGTCATTCCGCCGCGCATGGGCAATGGATTGTTGGTCTCAAATGAAACTTCAGAGCCGCGCACTTCCGCCGTGGCACCGCGTTCGGCCGAGCCGTATGCTCCCGTGAACGCCTGGGCTCGCAGCGATCCGGCGGCCGAGTCCGGGAAGCTGACCAGCGCGGAAGCATGATCGATCGGCACCGGCCAATCGTTGCCGGTCACGTTCCAGTAAAACTCGTCGTGATCTTCGAAAAAGCGCGTGCCGTTGCGAACCGTGTAATCGATCTCGACGGTGCGGGTGGCATCGACCGCATCGGGAATGAAAATCTTCAGATCACGGAAACCGTTCGCAGTGGACGACTCGTATTTCAGCTTGCCGCCGCTGCCGTCCGTCACCCCGGTGACGTGCAGAAACAGAGTGTAGTTCGTTCCCCGCGCACCCGGATATTCGATTGGGATGAAGCGGTGAATGCCATGCCACTCGCCGTCAAAAGCAAGCGTAATGCGTTCCTGGACCGCGGCGGACCCGTCTTCATGAACCGAGATAGTGTCGCTGAAATCGCTAACCCGCCAGCTGCGCGCGAGCAGAGGCGAGACAAAAACGCTGAGCAGAAAACAGCTCGCAGCGGCCCTGTAGAAACGCAGCTTGCTGCGTCTCAGACCACCGACAAACCCACTCTTTGTCATTCCGAGAAGCGCAAGCGACGAGGAATCCAGGTTCTTCCCCGCTCCGCGAACAACCCGCTTTGCTCGCGATGGCGACAACCGAACAGATAGGCTCGCGGTATCGGCCATGATCTTCCGGCTTAGAACTTCACCGCTACAGGCTCGCGGTCGGCAGCATCCACTTCGAAAAACTGCCGCGCCTGGAAGCCGAACATGCCGGCCAGGATGTTAGTCGGAAACGACTGAATCTTGGTATTCAGGTCGCGCACCACGGCGTTGTAATAGCGGCGGGCGTTCTGAATCGTGTCCTCAGTCTGACTCAGGGACGTCTGCAGTTGGGTGAACTCCTCGGAAGCCTTCAGCTGAGGATAATTCTCGGCCACCGCGAACAGGCTCTTCAGCGCGCCGGTAAGCTGATTCTCCGCGGCAGCCTTGTCGGCGGGCGAGGTCGCCTGCATGGCCTGCGAACGGAATTTAGCAATGTTCTCAAACGTGCCTTTTTCGTGGGTAGCGTAACCTTTAACTGTCTCCACCAGATTTGGGATGAGGTCATGACGGCGCTTGAGTTGCACATCAATGTCGGACCACGCCGAATCGCAGCGGATGCGCAACTGCACCAGGCTGTTGTACATCCCAATCAGTGCAAAAGCGATGACCACCAGAACACCCAAAATGATCCAGGCCATGAATGTCTTCCTTTCCCGAAAAAGTGGGAATCAAAGGGACGGTACCACAGGGACGGAGCGCGCGCAATTCGAGGCGCCGCCGCGAAACCGTCTACGTCGGTCGTCGCAACATGTTCGACGACAATTCCCTCGATTCGCGTCGTAGAATAGAGACGCTCATGGGGACAGTTCGAAGCAAGCAACTGACAATTCGCACGCGGATCGTGCTTTCCGTAGTGACAATGCTTCTTTCTACGGGACTGGCTTATGCCCAGACTTGTTTAACCGCGGGCGACATGGACGAACCCACTCGCGCCGCCCTGGTAAACACGGCGAAGCGTTATTTCGACATGGCCGTACGGGGCGATTCCGCAGCAATGCGGCAGAATTCGATTGCCAGCGTGGCTTCGGATTTCTCCGGCATCGAGACTGCCGTGAAAGATAACCAGGCGAACTTTTCTGGAGTGCAGGCAACGCCGCGCCCTCCATTCCTGTTGAAGGCCGAGGGGACCGCGCCCTTTGAACGCGCCGAGTTCCTGTGCGGAGTGTTTGGCAAGAGTGGGCAAACCGCGGATAGCGCCGTGTTCGTGATTCCGAACCTGCCTCCCGGAAACTACGCAGTGGCGATCTTGGATGTTCCCGCCAAACAACCGGACACGGTGTCCTTCGTGCTGCAACAAGCGGGCAAGGACTGGAAAATTGGCGGCTTCTACGTCAAAGAAACCCAAATCGCGGGACACGATTCAGCCTGGTTTGCCGACCACGCTCGCGCCTTCAAGTCCAAGGGCCAGAACCGCAATGCGTGGCTCTACTTCATCGAAGCTCGCGATCTCGCCGTCCCCCTGCCTTTCATGTACACCCAGTTGACCGATAAGCTCGCGGATGAATCGGAGACCGTGAAACCCTCCGACCTGCCAACCGGTGGCAGTACCGTAGAACTTGCTGCTGGAGGAAAGACGCAACGGCTGACCGCGCTCTTCCCCCTGGCAGTTGGACAGGATCTCGACCTGGTGGTGAAGTACCAGTGCACGGACGTTTCGAACTCAGCCCAGACCTTTAAGGACAATACCGCGGTAATAAGCGCGCTGGTAGGAAAATTCCCCGAGTTTCGCGACGCATTCGATGGCGTGGTAGCCCGCGCCGTGGAACCAACCACCGGCCACGATTACGGCTCCCTGCTGCCAATGAAAGACATCAAGTAGCACTCCACGCGTAACCCCGGACGCCTGGTCAGGCAGCCAAGCATAGCCAGCACCTTCTCTACTACTCCATTACTCCATCTCGAAAGCGAGCCATTGCAACTGGCCATCGCGTTCTATCTGGAGCACGACGGGCGCGCTCGGTTTGAGGCCCCGCAGCGTAGCGCGTAGCGATTCCACCGAGTCGACCGGTGTCTTATCCACGCTGTGGATCACGTCGCCCGTCTTCAGGCCAGTCTCGGGGCCGATGAGATTAGCGGCACGGGCGATCACAACCACTCCACTCAAATTGCGCAAATTACCTGCTATCGACCGGATCTGTTCGTTTAAGTCAACTGCAAGGATTCCCAGGCGCGGCACCAGGCTCTGATCGGGATCGATCGCGTCGATGAGTTTGTCCATCTGATCCCGATGCTCGCTCACCGGAACATACAGAACTTTTGTTTCGCCTCCGCGCAGGACAACCAGTTTCATCACCTCGTCAAGGGGATGCAGATACATAGCGGCGTTCAGTGCTGGCAGGGTATCGATCGGCCGGTCGTCGGTGCTTATGATAATGTCCTCAATCTTTAGTCCAGCAGTTTCCGCGGGGCTTCCAGGATTTACGTCCGAGACAATAACTCCCCAACTCCGGGAAAGTCCGAGTCCTTCGGCCAGACTTGGGGTAATATTTTGCGCGACCGCACCGATCTCGACCCGATGCACGTGTCCATACTTACGCAAGCTCTGATAGACAAAGCGCACGATCCGGGCGGGAATCGCAAACCCCAGCCCCTCGCTGCCACCTCCCTCGGAAAGAATTAATGTGTTGATGCCTAGCAAATAACCATCCATGTCAATCAACGGGCCGCCGCTGTTTCCGGGGTTAATCGGAGCATCCGTCTGGATATAAACCATCGCACGATCCGGGTCGGGCTGCCTGCCGACCGAACTGACAACGCCCATGGTGACCGAGTTCTGCAATCCTTCCGGGCTGCCGATGGCGAACACTAACTGGCCTTGATGAATGCGGCGAGCGCTGCCCAGTTCAAGGGTCGGCAAATTCTTTTGGTCAATTTTCAGCAGTGCCAGATCCGAGTCTTTATGAATGCCAATGAGCTTCGCATCCAGCACGTGTTCCTTGCCCACGGGCTCAACCTGCGGGCGATCCAGCGAAGGCATGGGCAACACCACGCGGATGCGATGCGCTCCCTCGACCACGTGCGCATTGGTTATGATGTAGCCGTCCGGGTCCACAATCACGCCCGAGCCCACGGCATGCTGACGCGCGATCAGCGCGGTCTGACTCTTGTTGCTTTCCTCGATTGCTCCATAGCCGGTCACGAGAATCTGGACTACGGCTGGTGAAACTTTGGCCACCAGCTCTTCCAGCGCGGAATTGAGTTGTTGCAGAACCTGCGGAGCTTCTGAGGGACGGGGACCCACTGCCTTTCCCACCTCGGTCTGCGGACTCGCTTTCGGCGGTACACTCCCCTGCGGGGTTGTTGGGGCAGGCTTCGCTGCCACTTGAGCGCGACTCGACGGTGGGAGAAAAAATATAGCGGTAAGGGCGAAAATCAAAAAGAAAGTCAGGGAGAAACTTCTCGAAGTAGCGGCTGGAACGAGCATGGAAGCGACTCCTTAAAGAAGTGGGCGTCTTGATCCGATAGGTCAGATGACGACTGATTATTCTGACAGAAAGCATCCAACGGTGGAAATCTAGCGGGTTGCCCGCTCTTGATCTCCGAGGAAACCTAGTTTCTACCAAGGTTACGATGGTAACTCAGGCCTTTGACTGAAGTGCCTTCCATGATATAAGGGCGAGTAAGTAGAAATCAGCGGAACCTTGGAATCCATGGGGAGATGTCATCGTGGAGTTGGCTTTTGCACGCAAGGAAGGCCAGGAACTAGGAGGACTTGTGTCCGAAGCGCGGACGGGAAAAAGGTTTCCCCTCGAATTGCCGATCAAGATTCATAAGGCAGACGAGGCGGGACAAGCTAGTGGAGTAACAGGAAATTTGAGCGCCGCCGGAGTCTACATTCGGGCGGATGCGGCGCTGGAAGTGGGCTCCAATGTGGAGTTCGAGATCGTTCTGCCGCCCGAAGTCACCGGAGCCAAGGAAAACGTGACGGTGCAGTGCAAGGGACGCGTGGTCCGCACCGACGAACCTGCCACCGGTGGCAGCAGTAATCCCGCGGAGGCCCGAGGTGTGGCCTGCGTGATTGATTCGTACGATTTCGTTCGCCATACGTAAGGTCGTCAGTTCGTCGTGACACGTAAAGAGGTGCTGAAGCGATGCTTAAATTGATTCTGGCCGACAATCAGGCAATCTTCCGCGCGGGAATCGCCAAAGTGCTGGCGGTTGAAGACGAGATGCGCATTGTGGCGCAAGCGCAAACCCAGGAACAGATGTTCATGGCCCTGGATAAGTTCCGGGCTGCCGTTCTGGTAATCGCTGGCGGCTTCCACGGCGACTTTCTGGCCGTGCTGCAAGCCGCGAACAAAGCCAAGACTCGAGTAGTCGTGCTGGCCGATACCGGCGAAAGCACGCAACGCTACATGGCTGCGGGGGCGCACGGAGTGGTCTACCGCAACGTGACCAGCGCCGCGCTGGTAGACTGCGTGCGCAAGGTAGCTCGCGGCGAAACCTGGGTGCAGGACATCGCTGTCCCCAGCGAGCTGACCGAAAACGATATGGTCGGTCTGCGGGTGCGCGATCGCCTGACCGCGAAGGAACTGCGGATCGTCGCGCTCATCGTGCAGGGATATAAAAACAAAGAAATCGCCACGCAGCTGGGGACGACCGAGCAGGTGATCAAGAATTATCTGCGCAACGTGTACGACAAGATCGGAGTATCCGACCGGCTAGAGCTGGCGTTGTTCACCATTCACCACAGGATCTTGAACGAAGCCGCGGCGGCGACAGCCGCAGCCGCTCCGCAACAGGGGCAGGCAGTGCCCTCGTAGGATTCTTTGCGATGAGAAAAGGCCGCCCGCGAGCGGCCTTTTTCATTGCCAGGCAAAATCCAGGGCTTTGTCATCCCGAGCGGAGCGAGGGATCTGGGTTTTTGCGTTAGCCAGCAGAGACCCAGATTCCTCGGCGCTTCGCTCCTCGGAATGACAAGGACTTGTAATTCCTACCTCGTCTTTTCTGCTACTGACTTGGCCTGCGTGAACAAGTACAGGTAATCGGGACCACCCGCCTTCGAGTCGGTGCCGGACATGTTGAATCCGCCAAACGGATGGGCGCCTACCATCGCGCCGGTGCATTTGCGGTTGATGTAGAGGTTGCCGACGTGAAATTCGCGGACGGCCCGATCGATCTTATCTTGCGAACTGGTGTACACCGCGCCGGTCAATCCGAACTCGGTATCGTTCGCAATCTCTAAAGCATGATCGAAATTCTTAGACTTGATTACCGCCAGCACCGGACCAAAGATTTCTTCCTGCTCGAGCTTTGACTTCGGCTTAATATCGGCAATCACAGTGGGCCGGATGAAGTAGCCCTCCCCGGCATTCTTCGCCGGTCCACCGCCGGTGATCAGGCGTCCGTCTTTCTTGCCGTACTCGATGTATTCGAGGATCGACTTCATGGAGCCTTCGTTGATCACCGCGCCCATGTTTGGATTCTCAGCGGGATCGCCGACAGTGATCTTTTCCACGCGAGCTTTGAGCTGATCCAGGAACTTGTCGTAGATGCGCTCGTCAACGATAGCGCGGGAGCAGGCTGAACACTTCTGGCCCTGGAAGCCGAATGCAGCTTGGGCGACACCCTCGACCGCAGCGTCAAAATCACCATCGGAGTCGACGATGATCGCGTCTTTACCACCCATTTCGAGGACCGTGCGCTTGATCCACACCTGGCCGGGAACCGTCTCGGCGGCGCGCTTGTGGATGTCGAGGCCAACCTCGCGCGAACCGGTAAAGGCGATGTAACGCGTTTTGGGATGCGCGACCACGGCGTTGCCAAAGCTCGCGCCAGCTCCGGGACAGAAGTTGATTACGCCATCGGGAATGCCAGCCTCCTCGACAAGTTCAACGAACTTCGCTGCGATGGTAGGCGAATCGCTCGATGGTTTCAGAATAACGGTGTTGCCCGACACGACCGAAGCCATCGTCATCCCTGCCATGATTGCGCAGGGAAAATTCCACGGTGGAATTACGGCGCCCACGCCCAACGGAATGTAGAGCAGAGAATCGTGCTCGCCGGGCATTTGTACGTCGGGCTTCACCTTCGCGAGCCGCAGCGCTTCGCGACTGTAGTACTCGCAGAAGTCGATGGTCTCGGCGATGTCGGCATCTGCCTCCGCCCAGTTCTTGCTTACTTCAAAGACCAGCCACGCGCACATCTCAAACTTGCGTTCACGCAGCATATCGGCCACATGGAATAGCAGGCTGGCGCGCTCCTCGACCGAGGTACGGCTCCAGTGTTCAAAGGCGCTGAGCGCCGCGTGCATCGCCGGTTCGACGTGCTCCTTGCCTGCCTTCTGGTGCAGGCCGACGACCTGCGATGGCTTGGCCGGGTTCAGCGATTTGATCTTGTCCTGCGTCTTGATGCGCTTGCCGTCGATGATGAGGTCATACTCGCGGCCAAGTTGACCACGAACTTTCTCGATCGCCGCCCGCATTTTGCGCGCGTTCTCTTCTTTGCTGAAATCGGTTAACGGCTCATTGACGAACGGGCCTTGATGAAGGCGAATCTGTGGTCGGGTGGGAGCTTCAACGGTTGCCATAAGAGCACCTCGAAAGGTATATGGATGCTGCGCGGGCAGGCACGGACCCACTAATTGTAGCACCGGCATTCACGAATATGAGGGCGCATCACCGTCGAGCACGGCTCGACTGGACCGCCGGGGGCGGCTGTCCCTACTTGTGTGTTTGCAACTACTGGATTTTTCGGTTGGTGAGGGCTTTCAGTTCTTCGACGATTTGCTCCAGCCGGCCGCGGCGCTGGGCGTGATTCTGCTGCGCTGGCAAGGTTCGTCTCGCCTGGGAATATTGCTCGTTGAGTCTCTGGATGTCACTGATCTCGGCCTTCAGTAGCTGGACACGATTAAGAATGGCTTCTCTTCCATTTAGCAGCATTCCTTTATTTTACCTTAGTTCGGGAAGATGCGCTCGCCTTGTTGGGGTGACTTGGGATGTCTGTAGCCGAGGTGGGCCGAGACGTTCTAACAGGAATGACAAATTACGGCACTTTCACCGACTCGTGGCTCTCGGTGGTCTGGAAACTCATTTTGGCGGTGCGTTCGAGCTTGTCCCAGGCGAAACGCTGGCCCTCAATGGCACGCTTCACCGTCTTGAACAGCACGATTGAAAATAACTGGCGATAAGCGAAACGTTGCAGCCATACCTGGCTGAGCAGCCAGCCGTCTTCGCGCGCTTCGGGCTGGCGGCGCTCCAAAGCGAAAGCGATGGCGGAAGTTATGAAATCAATAATCAGAAAAGCCGCAAAGAACAACACCAGCCGCTGGATGTCGGTCGGATCGGTGGAATCCGGATGAAAATGTTTTTGGATGAAATACCAAATCGCGCCCACGGCAAACATCAGGTCGATAAAGGGAGAGACCAGCGGCAACAAGATCTGGAAGATGACAATATTCGGCAGCGCCACCCAGCCCAGGACTCCCTTGCGGGCAAACACGGCACGATGTTTCCAGACCGACTGCAGAATCCCGAACGACCAGCGGAAGCGCTGACGCATCAGGCCATTGGCGTTGATGGGCGCCTCAGTGTAGGCAAGCGCCAAATCTTCGTACTCCACCCTGTATCCGTTGCGCAGCAGCGCCATTGTTAGATCTGCATCTTCGGCCACAGTGTCAGTGTGATATCCACCGGCTTCGCGGACTGCGGTCGTCCTCCACGCGCCGATGGCTCCCGGAACCACGCTCACAGCGCCGAGAACGTTCAAGGCTCTGCGCTCGAAGTTCTGGCTGGTGATATATTCCAGCGCTTGCCAGCGGGTCCACAGGTTCACCCGATTTCCGACTTTGGCATTCCCCGCTACGGCGGCGACTTTGGGATTAAGGAAATGAGGAACCAGTCGTGAAATCGCATTGCGGGCAATGACGGTGTCCGCGTCGATGCCGACGAAGATCTCCTGATCGCGCAGGTGTTCGAGCCCGAAGTTGAGGGCTTCGGCCTTGCCGGAATTCGGCTTGGTCAAGATAAGCACCCGTCCGGAGGCTTCTTCTTCCACAAAGGCCCGGCGCGCGACTTCCAGCGTGTTGTCGCTGGAACCGTCATCGATTACGATCACGTGCAGGCCGGGATAATCCGAGGCCAGCACAGCGCGCACTGTACGCTCAATCACTTTCTCTTCGTTGTAGGCCGGAATCAGAACGGCGACCGCAGGTTTGTAGGACGCCGCCTCATCCGGTGTTCCGTAGTGTTGCTGCCGCAGGCGATCGAAAATCGCGAAAGCTCCGACAAACAGCAAGCGTCCAGTCATCAGCAGGTCGCCGAGAAAGAAGATCCACACGATGGCATGGGTGCTGAAATCCCAAATTGCAAAGCCCATCCAGTCCAAACGCGCAGCCCAGCGTTCATCAGTAGGAATCGCGGGCATAACATCGGCCTTGGTCTTGCCAATCAGTTCGTGGAGCGGGACGATCTCATCCCCTTTCGCGCGCACTCCCTGAATAATCATGGGCAAAGCGCGAACGGTTTCTCTGCGATCACCTCCACCATCGTGCAGCAGAATCACGCTGCCGCAGAGCCGGTCCTTGGGATCACAGGGTGGGATGTGTGCGAGCACGTCAGCCGTGATCTGCTCGGCCGAGTGGCGCGGGTTGTCCTTCCAGTCATTGGGATCGATCTTGTTCCCTACACTGATGTAGCCCATGTCCTGCACCACTTCGAGCGGCCGGACTTGGTCTTCGGTATCGGGCTCCTGATCGATGGAATACGGCGGACGGAAAAGGATGGTGTGAATTCCGAGGCGGCTGGCAAAGAGCTGCTCGGTGAGATTCAACTCTACTTTCATGTAGCTGCGCGAAATGTTGCTGATGTCCGGGTGAGTGAAGGTATGATTCCCGATCTCATTACCTTCTCGATAAATGCGAGAAGTCACGCTGCCGAAATCCTTGGCCTCAAGCCCAATCAGAAAGAATGTGGCTGACGCGTTTTCTCGTTTCAGTACGTCGAGAATTTTCGGGGTCCATGTCGGATCAGGGCCGTCATCAAAGGTGATGGCAACAGCTTTCGGATTGTAACCGTAGCGGGCTACACGGTACGGCTCGGGCAGCGGATCGATCGTTTCGTCCTCGATTAATCCCGAGGCGGGATCCACGGTGATCTCGCGCTTTCCGTTAGCCGGACGCGCTTCGATTCGCAGAACTTCACCCTGCCCCTCCATGTCCACATCCTGGCCGGGAAGAACATCTTTCAACTTATCGGGCGCGCCGGCGTCGCCGGGGACATCCCAAACCCGCCACAGAGCGCGATCTTCAGCACCCAAACGCCAGAGTGCGAAAGTCTCAATTCCCAACTGCTGAGCCGCGCGCATTTCGTTGAGCGCGGTGACTGCATCCAGGAACCAGATGTCGTGCCGGCGATTCTGCTCGTCCATGTAGCTGAAGTGCGGATTACTGCTATCACCATCGAAATCCACATCTTCTTCCGAATCGCGCGCGGCCAGCCACGCTTCCTGCACTGAAACGTTGGTGTCGCGTACATCGGGCGGCAGTTTTCCGTGCTTCGGCTTGCGTACCCAGTCATAACCGTAATTGCCGATGGCGCAGATCAGCTTGTCCAAAGGAACCACTTTGCGCGCGTATTCCAGGTTCGCCACAAACCAGTCCTGAGATGCGACCGGACCCGGAGTGCCCTCGGGATAGTGCTCGTCATAATTCATGAGCACCACGCCATCCACCCGGCTGGCCACGGCGGGATAGTTGAAGTCCTCATTATGAGGAGGCACGCTGACGTACAGCTTCATGCCGTTGGCATGAAGATCACCGCCGAGCTCCTGCAGCAAGGCCATATAGCCCGATTGAGCTTCCGGAGGAATCTCCTCGAAATCCACCATGAGGCCGTGGTATTTATCGGTAGCGAGAAAAGTAGCCACCTGCTGCCGGAAACGCGCGCGCCCGCTGGAATCATTCAGAAAGGACGTAATATCGACCCAGTTCACGCCGTCGGAATTGTTCACCATCGGGAACACTTCCATGCCCGTATTTTCAGACTTCAGGAATGGCATGACCTTGTCGTCCACGGGATGGATAGTCGAACCCTGAATCACATCGAAGTATTTGTTGGTCTGGTCATCGACGCCCTGCAAGTGGCCATCAGGGGTCAAAACGTGAAGCCAGTCGGGATAGAGCAGGTCAAACTGGCGGGCATATTCACGAAGTGACGCGAAGCTGGCGGCGTCCCACGGGGCATAAAAAGCAGCGCGAACGCCTTGATCGGAATTGAGCTTCAGCAGAGAAGGATTGGCCTTGGTTTTCCCCAGCCCTCGTAGCACGGCCTGCTTACGCCGCTTTTCTCTGGCTTTCTCTTTTTCGTTCTCCTTTAGCGCATGATAGGGTTTTTTCTGCGTTTGCCAAATCAACTCAGGCAGTTGCTCGCCCCGCAAAGCGTTGTAGATGAAGAAAATAACCAGCAGCATGACGCTGATGCCAAGAATGTCAAACAGACTTCGCAGTCGCTTCCATCGGGCTTGTCGGGGATCGTAGAAAACTGGTTGCGCCATGGGTGAGTTAAATCCATCCTAAGCTGAAGGGAAATCAGGGTCAAACCTTGAAGTACAGCAGCTTCTGGCTCCTGGCTTGTTGCTCCGCCGTTCTCGAGATTTGGCGAGCACCAGGCCAAACCCAGAAGCTAGCTGCTAGAAGCCTTCTGTTATATTGCCTCCGTGCGCGAACTGCTGCGCAAACATTCCCGCTTCCTTCTGATCGCGACGATTGCCGCAGTCGCGCTGCGCCTTCTGTTCATTTTTCGGTTCCCTGGAGTCACGAGCGATTCTTTTGTCTACGGCGACATCGCCAAGAACTGGCTGCAGCATGGCATTTATGGCCTGAGCGGGGTGAATGAGGTTTCCCCGACCTACATTCGCTTGCCAGGATACCCGGCGTTCTTGGCGGCGGTGTTCGCGATCTTCGGCATGGAACACTACCGGGCCGTGCTTGTGCTTCAGATGTTCATCGACATCGGCACCTGCTTTTTCATCGCGGATCTCGCACGCCGTTTGATTTCTCCGCGCGCGGCGCGGGTTGCCTTTCTCTTAACCGCGCTTTGCCCATTCCTCGCCAACTACGTTGCCAACGCGCTCACCGAAACGCTGGAGGTATTCTTCACGGCGCTGGCTCTGGATTTCGCGATCGTCGGACTCGATGCACTCCGAGCCTCATCGATGAAACCGTGGGTCGGATGCGGGCTGGCGATCGGAGCAGCCATCCTGCTGCGTCCGGATGGTGGGCTGCTTCTGTTCTCCCTTGAGGCATATCTCTTTGTGCTGCTGGTGCGCGGATGGAAGAATAAAACACAGGCAGGACCGCCCATCTCACTCTTGTTCAAAGCCGGCTTGATCCTGCTGGTCGTTTCACTCGTCACACTCGTTCCCTGGACCGTCCGCAATCTGCATACTTTGCACGAGTTCCAACCGCTCGCACCCCGCTACGCGAACGAGGAAAATGCTTTTGTGCCGATGGGATTCAATCGCTGGATGAGAACGTGGATCGTAGATTATGCATCGGTTGAAGATATTTATTGGGCAGTGCCGGGCAATGTGCTTGATGCCGGCAAACTTCCTTCGCGAGCTTTCGATTCGCCAGAGCAGCGAGAGCAGACGACGCAATTGCTCGAAAATTACAACGACGCGCTGCACGTGACTCCCGATATCGATACCAGATTCGCGGCGCTGGCCGCCGAGCGCGTGCGTCACTCGCCGTTCCGCTACTACCTTGTGCTTCCGTTGATGCGTATTGCCGATATGTGGCTGCGGCCGCGGACGGAAACTCTGCCGTCGGATACGCGATGGTGGGATTTCGACGACGATCCGCGGTGGTTGGCCCTGACTATCAGCCTGGGAATTGTCAATCTTCTATATTTGGGCGCCGCTTTCGCCGGACCCCTGCGCGGGCAATTTTCCCCTCATATCGGCTTGCTGCTCACGTTCGTGATGCTGCGATCACTCTTCCTCGGTACTCTGGAAAATCCAGAGCCGAGATACACCCTCGAGTGTTATCCCGTCGTAATTGTTCTGGCCGCGGCCTTGTTCAGAGAAAAATATCGAGCCCCAAAGAGTTGACCATGAGTCATGCATGCGGTGACCCGTCTGGCTTCGGGAATTGGGATGCGAGAACTCTGGAGTCGCCCTACGCGGCGCAATTTCAGCTTGCATTCTCGGGTCAGCAACTGCAAAATACCGGGCTACAACCTGAAGGAGCTTTTCCCTTAGCTGAAACGATTTACCAAGACAGCAACACGGGATTACGTGCCTTGGGTCGGGAGCCCTATGCAATCTGCCTCGCGGTCATTCGCTTCGGTGCTTGCATTTGTTCTAGCTTTCAGCGCTTTTCTCTTACCACAATCGTCAGTGACTTCACTTCACGGCACAGTCTTCGATTCCAAAGGCGCGGTCGTGCCAAGCGCAACAGTGACCATTACAAATCCGGCAACTGGTTTTTCGCGCTCTACCAGGACCGACGATCAAGGCGAATACAAATTTGTCCAACTACCGCCGGCAACCTATGTGGTCGCTACAACCGCGGCTGGATTCGCCACCATCCGGCAACCGAATGTCGAACTTCGGGTCAACACTCCGGGCACGGTAAATGTGACCATGAAAGTTTCTGCTGTCACTGAAACCGTGGACGTGATGGGCACGGCGCCACTGGTGAACACACAAGACGCTACCTTGGGCCACGCATTCGGCGCGGACCAGATCGCGAACCTGCCGTTTGAAGGCCGCGATCCGACCGGCATTCTAAGCCTGCAGCCAGGCGTGGTCTTTACCGGAAACAGCGCACACATCAACCCCGGCGCGGACAGCCGCAGTGGTGCGGTGAACGGGGCACGCAGCGATCAAACCAACGTTGTGCTGGATGGAGTCGACAACAACGACCAACTTCTGGGCACGGCGTTCCAGGGTGCGTTGCGGGTTCCGCTGGATTCGCTTGAAGAATTCAAAGTCACTACCAGCAATTCCGATGCAGATACAGGCCGCTCCTCCGGCGGGCAGGTATCTCTGGTGACCAAGAGCGGCACCAACAGCATTCACGGCACCCTTTATGAATATTACCGTCCGACCTTTTCCACCGCGAACGACTGGTTTAACAAACAGTCGGAGATACTGTCGGGTCTTCCCAACATCCCACCATTTCTGTTGCGCAATACCTTCGGAGCCGCAATCGGCGGCCCCATCAAGAAGGATCGATTCTTCTATTTTCTGGCCTATGAAGGTCAGCGCAAGCGGGAAGATCTGCAGGTCACACGCTCCGTGCCGAGCGCCCTCTTGCGGCAGGGCAGCATTCAGTATCCCTGCTCGCAGGATCCAACCTGTCCCGCCAGCGGAATCGAGACCCTGAACGCGGCACAATTAGCCAGCATGGATACAATTTGCGGTGCCAATGGAACCTGCCCTCTGGGAGCTGGCCCGAACCCTCTCGTCGCCAATCTCAACGGAACCAATCCGAACGCGATTTTCAGCCAATTCCCGCAACCCAACAGCTTCACGGTCGGCGACGGTTATGACTTCCAGGGGTATACCTTCGCCTCGCCGCTACCGGCAGACTTAAACGCATACGTTGCCAAGATCGATTACGTCATTACCGCGAATGGAAACCATCGCTTGTTCGTCAGAGGCGTATTAAACAACGACCGTGAAGCAGAACGCAGCAGCGGGGATCCAAATTCAATTACAGGAGACGGTGGTTCACAATTCCCCGGACAGCCCGCGACCACGACCGATCACGTGAACAGCAAAGGCCTGAGCGTAGGTTATACCGCAACCTTCAGCAATAACCTGGTCAATGCTTTCCACTTCGGCTACATTCGAGCCGGGATTGACCAAACCGGCCTGCAGACATCGCAATACGTAAACTTCCGCGGATTGGACAATCTCACCGCTTTCAGCCCCACGACTAACACGGATGTCCCCGTCTACAACTGGGTCGACGACCTCACCAAAGTGATAGGAAGGCACACCTTGCAGTTTGGCGGCAACCTTCGCCGAGTCGACAACATCCGGGAATCAAACTCCACATCATTCTTCTTTGCCCAAACCAATGCCCTTTGGCTAAACCCCGCTTGCATCGCGGGCTGCGGGACCAGCCTCGATCCTGGTAGCTTTGGATTCCCGGCCGTAGACCCAGGCTTCGGCCAAAACTATGACTACGCGGTCACAGCTCTCACGGGATTGGTGAGCCTGGTCGACTCCAACTACAACCTCAACAAGAGTCTTACGGTGCTTCCGCAGGGCGCAATGGTGCCGCGCCACTTCCGTACCTACGAGTCAGAATTTTATGGGCAGGACAAGTGGCAGATGACACGCAATCTGACGATCACCTACGGTCTGCGCTACACATTGCTGGAGCCGCCTTATGAAACCAACGGCACCCAGGTCGCTCCCACCACCAGTCTGAATAGTTGGTTTAAGGGGCGCGGGCAGAACATGCTCGTCGGTCAGGCGTATGAGCCGTTGGTGAGCTTTGCGCTTTCAGGACAAGCCAACGGACTCCAGCCCTATTGGGCGTGGGACTACAAAGATATTGCGCCGCGCTTCGCGATTGCTTATTCGCCCGAAGCTGACAGCGGCTGGAGCCGCCGGCTATGGGGAGGTCCCGGTAAAACTTCCATCCGCGCCGGATACGGAATCTACTACGACCACTTTGGGGAGGGCATCACCAACACCTTCGACCGCAATGGTTCGTTCGGGTTGACCACCAGTATCTCGAACCCAGGGGGTGTTCAGACTGTGGACGCGGCGGCACGTTTCTCGAGTCTGTATAAAATTCCGGCCACCAGTGCGGTCACCACAGGCTCGTGCCCGGCCGCGCCCTGTCCGCTTGTGTTACCACCGCCGACCGGCTCATTCCCGGTCACTCCGGCGAGCGGCCTCAACGGTGGATTCAACGTTTACTGGGGTCTGGATGACAAGCTGAAGACTCCCTATTCGCACGTCGTCGACTTCTCCATCCAGCGCGAACTTCCCAGCAACTTTGTATTCGAGGCATCGTACGTCGGCCGTTTCGCCCACCGGTTGCTGCAAGAAGAGGATCTTGCCCAGCCCGTAGATATGTACGATCCCAAGAGCGGCATGGATTATTTCACCGCCGCCACTTTGCTCACGAAGCAGTTCAATGCCGGAGTTCCTATCCAGAACGTCGCTCCCATTCCGTTTTGGGAACACATGTTTCCCGCCGCTGCCGGCCCGACATCGACCCAGATTGGTGGTGTCTGCGGAACGTTCGGTTCGCTGTGTGGCGCAACCGGAACTCCATCAGGGCAAGTAACGGCGACACAAGCCATGTATGACCTCTTCGCCTACTTTGGAGGGAACGCGACCAGCTCGCTGCAGTACATCGACATCCCGGGGCAAGTGAGTGGTTGGCCCGCCGGGAGCTGTTATCCGTCCTGCGCCACCATCAATGGAAAAGTCACTCCTTATTCTTTCTATTCACCGCAGTTTGCCTCTCTCTACGCGTGGCGGAGCATCGGCAACAGCGCCTATAACGCCGGCCAGTTCAGCCTGCGGCGCAGCATGACTCACGGCCTGGAGTTCGACCTTAATTACACCTATTCAAAGTCCATGGACATGGGCTCCGACGCCGAGCGGATTAATTCCTTCGAAGGGATCGGCTTCTCCGGCCAAATCCTGAATGCCTGGAGCCCGGGCCAGTTTCGCGCTGTTTCCGACTTCGATGCCACACATCAGATCAACGCTAACGGAGTGTGGGAGCTGCCAGTCGGCCAAGGTAAGCGATATGGTTCAACCATGGGGAAATTCCTGAATGCAGTAGTAGGAGGCTGGACGCTGTCCGGACTTTTCCGCTGGTCGACAGGCTACCCATTTTCGATATTCAGCCCGGTCTATCCCACAAACTGGGAACTCAACTCCGCTGCCGTTCTCGTCGGGAAGCGTCCCGCCAGTGGAAGCTTCATCGTCCAGGGTGTGAATGGGCCCACCCCCAACGTCTTCAAAGATCCTTACAACCTGACCAATGCCAACGATCCTAACCAGGCGATCCTTCAGTTCCGTGATCCTTATCCCGGCGAGTCCGGACAACGCAACAACTTCCGCGGACCTGGCACATTCAATATCGACACTGGACTGAGCAAGAGTTGGAACATCACCGAAGCGCAGGCGATCAAGTTCAGCTGGCAGGTGTTCAACATCACCAACACTCCGCGGTTCGACGTGGGAACGATGCAGTTGGATTTCAACAACCTCACGTCCAACAGCAGCCTTTTTGGAAACTTCGCCTCGACTCTATCCAATGCGCGCGTGATGGAGTTTTCGTTGCGATACAGTTTCTGAGGACACCGTAAACGCTTGCGAGACTTGGAAAGCTTAACCGAGGGGCGAATCGGTCATGCGGAAGCGGGTGCGAACGTGCTCGGAAATTAGTTCGATGGCTTCGCGGTTAGCCACGGGGTCCGCTTGGGTCAGGTATCTCATCGCTTCGACTAATTGTCTCTGGCCATCGACATAACGAGGATCGGATGTGCGTTCGCGTCGCTTCCGTCCAATTTGGGGAAGAGTCGGAATAGTGAAAACCTTGGCCATAAAAGTTTAAGAGTCTTACGGTAACGGGAGCCTTATTACCCGGTCTTTCTTTCTCTAGCCACCCAGTATTTGGCAGTATAACGTCCCGCCCCCGGTTTTTCAGCCTTTATCTTTCCACAGGCGATAAACCCTAAAGAATAGATTATTTAGATAACTTGACCGCGTCGCAGAAGTCGCAGGCTACCCTTGTGGCGACACAATCTTGGTCTTACCTGTTGTTTTCAGCTTGAAGACGGAATCTGGAATCTTCTGATTCAATTGGATATCGGAATACTTTGCCAGGCGGTAATCGCCCGACGGCTCGAAGAGTTGCTGCTGAACCGATACACCACGGGAGGTATCGACCCACAACCAGATGTGGTCGAACATATTACGGCCTTTTGCTGATTTTGGTACCAGTTCCAGTTTCGCCGTATCGACGCCACCCACTTTCTCAGCGCCGATATACTTCACATCAAAGGATTTGAGCATATCCTTCCCGCTACCCCCGAAGCCCAGCACCAGGAAGCTCTCCACGGTGGCGCGGTCATTCCCCGTGTTGTAGCGAGTGACTTGGTCGATTTTCGGCTGATAAATTTCGACTTTGCTGCCGGCGAAGAGCACGTACTTCGGGGCCTCGGGATTCGTGATGTCGGCAGCCATTTGAATCTCGCTACCGGCGCGCCGAAAGTACACCATCCCTTTTTGCAGGTCGTGCTCGTCGACCACTTTCTGATATTGGTCCCAGACAAAGGCGGCTTGGGCGCTCTTGAAGCTTGCAGCGGTTTGGTCCATCAGATTCAGAACATGTTGCTTCTCGTCTGAGTCCTGTGGCTGGGGCGATGCGAGGAACAGGGAAATTAGGATTGCTAAGGCCCAAGTCAGCTGGCGGCACCATCCCAACATTAAAAGAGGATTCATTTTTCAGTTCTTCGAGACGCCGCTACTCTCGTGCCACCCAAACCTTGTAGCTTACGATGCGTCCCGAGCCGTCGCGTACCGATTCAACTTTCGTGATGCTGACTTCGCCGGAAATGGGCTCGATGATTTGCAACAACTCGCCACGAATCACACTGTCGTCATTGCCCACACCTTGGCCCACCGCCGCCGCTTCGATCTGGTAAATCAGTCCGCCCTGGCCGTCGGGCACCACGGCGACTCCCGTACGATGCGGATTGTGCTCAACCGGTTTGTCCTTGAAATTGATCAGCCTCGGAGAAAGAAAAACGAACAGCAAGATCAGCGTGACCATCACGTCGTATTGGATCGTGCCGCGCTCATAGGACCAGAAAATGTAGTCGCGGACTGTACGCCAAATTCCAGTCATCGGTAAGGCAGGAGCGACCATCACCGTCGTGTTCGCTTTTGCCATGTCCAAGTCTATTTTCTAATCCCCGTTTTAGCAATTAACTACATCTTCCTCGGCGTGAGCCGGTCGGTTCCCATGTACTTTTGCAGAGCTTCCGGAATCAGCACGCTGCCATCCGCCTGCTGATAGTTTTCGACAATTGCAACCCAAGTGCGGCCTACCGCCAGTCCGCTGCCATTCAAGGTATGCACGAACTCGGTTTTGTTCTTGCCTTCCGGACGATAGCGGATATTGGCCCGCCGCGCCTGAAACGATTCGAAGTTCGAGCACGAAGAAATCTCGCGAAACAATTCCTGCCCCGGCAACCAAACTTCAATGTCATACGTTTTGGCGGCCGTGAAGCTCATATCGCCAGTGGACAGCACGACCACACGATAGTGCAGGCCGAGCTTCTGCAGAACTTCCTCAGCGTCGTGAGTCAGCTTCTCCAACTGCTCATAAGAATCCTCCGGTCGCGAGAACTTTACCATTTCCACTTTCTGAAATTGATGCTGCCGGATGATGCCGCGCACATCCTTGCCATAAGATCCAGCCTCGCTGCGGAAACATGGCGTGTATGCGGTCAGCGAGACCGGCAAGTGCCCAGCTTCGAGCACTTCGTTGCGATACAGATTGGTAACCGGAACCTCCGCCGTCGGAATCAGCCACAGATCTTTGTCGCCGTGCGGAACCCTGAAAAGATCAGCCGCGAATTTCGGGAGGTTCCCGGTCCCGTACATCGAATCCGAGTTCACCATATACGGCGGCAACACCTCGGTGTAGCCATGCTCGCGCGTGTGCAGATCGAGCATGAAGTTGGCGAGCGCCCGCTCCAGGCGCGCTCCCAGATCCCAATACACGGCAAAGCGCGCACCCGAGATTTTCGCGGCTCGCTCCAGGTCGAGCACGCCGAGTTGTTCCCCGATTTCCCAGTGCGGCTTGGGAGCAAAGTCGAACTTCGGCGGCGTGCCCCATCGCCGGACTTCCACGTTGTCCTCCGCGGTCTTGCCGATCGGAACGCTCGCATGTGGAATGTTTGGGATGCCCACCAGAATCTGCTGCAATCGGGCTTCATATTCTTCGGCAGCCTTTCCCAGTTCCTCGACCTGCTCGCGCAATGCCTTGGTTTCCGCAATGAGCGCAGATGCATCCTGCCCGCTCTTCTTCAATTTCGCAATCTCTTCCGAGGCGCGATTGCGCTGGGCCTGCATGGTCTCGGCGCTGGTGATGGCCTGACGCCGCTGGGCATCCACCTGGGCGAAGTTTTTCAGCACCTCAGCCGGCTTCATCCCGCGATGGCGCAGCTTTTCCTCTACCAGCGGCAAATTGTCGCGCACAAAATTCAGATCAAGCATGGGAATGAACTACTGTAACGGAAAACCGGCCATCAATGCACGCGGGCGCTGTAGAGACGTAATTAATTACGTATCTACCTACAACCCCGCCACAGGGGTTACACTAAATCGCGATGACCGCTTCCCCAGCCAGTGCCAAGCGCACTCCCGACCTCAGCGTCAGCGTCGCCGGCATTCAACTCAAGAACCCTGTCATCGCCGCCAGCGGCACGTTTGGCTACGGCATCGAGTTCGAAGACGTAGTTCACCTCGACAAACTTGGCGGCTTCGTGGTGAAGGGCCTTTCGAAAGAGCCCATGGCGGGCAATCCCCCGCCCCGCCTTTACGAGACTGCCGCGGGCATGCTCAACGCCATCGGATTGCAGAACATCGGCGCTCGCGCCTTCGTCGACGAAAAGCTCCCCAAGCTGCGCGAGTTAAAGAACATCGTCGTCATCGCCAACGTGTTCGGCTACACCCGCGAGGACTACGAGCACACCATTCAAATCCTGAACGAAGGCGAGGGCATCGCCGCCTACGAATTGAACGTGTCTTGCCCCAACACCGCCCACGGAGGAATTCAGTTCGGCAGCGATCCCCGTTCGCTCGACGAGGTGGTGGCCACGGCCCGTCATTTCTCGCAGCGCCCGTTAATCGTGAAGCTGTCACCGAACGTGACCAGCATCGCACAGATGGCCTACGTGGCGCAGGAAGCCGGCGCGGATGCGGTCTCCCTGGTCAACACTTTCGTCGCCATGGCCATCGACGCCGAAACCCGCAAGCCGCGCATTGCCAACGTGACCGCCGGCCTCTCCGGCCCAGCCATCAAGCCAATCGCGCTGCGCATGGTCTACGACGCGGCCAAGGCAGTGAAGATCCCAGTCATCGGCATGGGAGGCATCTCAACCGCGGTCGATATCGTCGAGTTCATGCTGGCAGGCGCGACCGCAATACAAATCGGAACCGCCAGCTACTGGGACCCAGTAGCCACAGAAAAGATCGTAACCGAACTCCAGGACTGGTGCGCCCACCACCGAATCGAACGCCTAGCGGATCTAACCGGCGGCCTGGTCCTGGAATAACAGGCACGCCGTTTTGTTTTCCCGTACCCAAACCAAAATGAGGGTGCCCCATCCTTGCGTTCTTTGCAAGGGTGGGAAACGACGCTGCCGGCCGTGATCCCTCTTTTCCCGAACCGTACGAGAGTGTCAACGAAAGGTTCCCTCGTGTGCGGGATTTTCTAACAAAGCCGTTTTATACGATAATATAGAAAGACATAGGTTATCTATAAGATAATCTACGATCTTTGACAACCTGACCGTAAGCGCAGATCCCAAGAGCTGAGCGCGATCAATCGTCGCGAAGGCGGAAGTTTTGCTTCCGGCGCACCTCCAGGCCGCAGTTCCAAGACGGAGCTGCGAACGGTCGGAAACCGCCATAACTCCAATGTTTCCAAGATTTTGCCTCTAACTACCTTTAAAACCATAGATCTAGGAGGCAAGAAAATTTCCGGTCCTTTGTTTTCTAGATTTTGAACGAAAACGAGAGATTTTTTTGGAGGAAAGATCGCACTGAAAATGAGGCAGTTAGCGGCTCAGCTACCGGCCATTGCTATACCAGATCGACCCGGGCGACTTGAAGTTCTGGCCTTCGCCCCACACGGCTTGCGTCCGGCCTTGATTGTCGATGCCGATTCCAAAGTAGTCGCCGAAGGGAAAGCCGAAGCCTTTGGAATGAATGTAGTTGTAGCCCGGCACGTAGCTGGAAATCCTGGACTCAGCGGACCAGGTTGCGCCGCCGTTCGTGGAGCTGCGGTAATACGTATTCCATAGCGGATGGTTGCGGGCATCCACATTTCGGGTGTCCATCCACGCAATCCGCACATCGCCTGCCGCTGCGGCTGCGAGCGCCGGGAAGGCATGCTCCACGGGGGACGGCGCGGTAGAAACATTCAGCCGCGGGGACCAGGTATCGCCGGCGGTGGTCGAGGACGCAAAATAAATCCGTTGCGGACTCTTATCGAACGCCCCGGAATTCCACAGCGCGTACAAAGTCCCGGCAGCATCGGAAGTCATCGTGATCTGGGCACCGAGGTATCCCCACTCGCAGCGGGAAAGCGCGCAATCGGGAGGCGCACCGGAGACATCCATCAGCCGTGTAGCCCAACTCTCGCCGCCGTTGGACGACTTGCTGACATAAAGGTTCTCGCGCCCCTTGGCGCCATCGTGTCGGGTGTATCCCGCCCAGGCCAGATAGACGGAGCCTTGCGGATCAACCGTCGCGCCTCCCGCCAGCGATCGGGTCAGCTTCAGCTTCGGAGCGGCGTCGGCCGAGGTGAATGTGACCCCGCCATCGTGCGAGGAAGCTACCAAAACCTTGTGGTCCCGATTGAACCCGACGTATACGTCCGATCCTCGAGCCGTAAGCACCGGTTTATCGGCGTCGGTAGCTCCACGGTTGGCCAGCGCAATCGACCAGCTTTGACCGAAGTCCACGGACTTGGCCACCACCATATCGAGTCTCTTGCGTTGCAACCAGGCCGCGTAGACCGTCCTGTGATCAACGGGATCGACCACGATCTGCGGATCGTACTGCCCCGTCCCAGGCGGCGTGATCCCGCGCGGCGATTGCCAGGTAGCGCCATTATCGTTGCTGACCACCAGAATCATCGAAGGCAGCGGGCATGCGCGGCAACCTGGCACGCGTCCATACTGCGGATACAGAATGTAGACGTGCCCAAATCCGTCGGTGGCAACGGCGGGCTCCCACTGATCGCCCACGGCGAAGCCGACCCGGGCTTGCAGCGCAAACCCTGCTTTCGCGGCAAACGCCGCGGGAACGATCAGGCAGACAAGCGCGATCGCCAGAGCGAGCCGGGGACTTTTATGAGTGCTGTGGAAAACCAAGGTCACAAACCTCAGGCGGGCTGGGGGGCAAAGCCGCTAAGGCAATCTATCGCGAGAAACCGGGGTGAGTCAACCGGGAAGAGGGTCTGCGGGGATTGATCTTTGTCCAGCTTGGCCATCGACGGCTTCACGGTCGGGGGCTGACAATCCGCGTTGACACTTGATTGCGGCGAGAGGAAAATAGCTCCGCCCGCTCAGGAGAACTCTATGAAGCAGTCTCCCCCGCCCCGCAAGACCCCCTCCGGCCTTTCCGAGTCAGTGAATCAGCGCCTTAACATGTACGCGCTCGCAGCCAGCGCCGCCGGGGTGAGTTTGCTGGCCTTGTCCCAGCCAGCCGCGGCGAAAATTGTCTACACGGCGGCGCACGTCACCATTACTCCGAATCACACCATCCTCCTCGATCTCAATCACGACGGAACAACCGATTTCAGCTTCAGGAATGTTCTCACCACCACCAGCGTGGGCTCGTTTCGTTCGGACCGGTTATCCATTCTCCCGCGTATCGCGAACCAAATCTGGGGACATAAGACCGGCGCTGGCGGGCACTATGCTTCCGCCCTGGCGGCTGGAATTAAAGTTGGACCCTCGGGCGCCTTTTCGGCAGGCTCCAGATCGATGGCCTACGGACGGGACGATGTTGGTTCCTATTACTGCGAAGGAAAGTGGAACGGCGTGCAGAAGCGTTATCTCGGTTTGAAATTTACCATCCAAGGAAAGACTCACTTCGGATGGGCCCGCCTCAACGTCACCTGCAACTTGTACAAAGTCAATGCGGTGCTCACCGGATACGCTTACGAGACCATCGCCAATAAGGCCATCGTGACGGGCAAGACGAAGGGGCCAGACGAGGTTGTTGGGGGGGCGGATGCGGCGCTGACCGCGCCCGTGCCGAAACCGAGCAGCCTCGGCCTGTTGGCGATGGGATCGCCCGGACTGTCGATCTGGCGGCGGGAGGAGTGAGTTGGACCCTTGAAGCGATATATGCCAGACGTTTGATGGCGTTTCTAAGATGCAGCTACAGACAAGAACCTGCATGGTGCCACTTTCTGCCGGCCGCGGCATCCAATAGAATCACTAGGCTGTAAAAGAGGAGTCATCCATATGGCTAAAGCTACTTTTGCGGCAGGCTGTTTTTGGGGAGTCGAGGCTACCTTCCGCCAGCTGCCGGGCGTGATCTCGACTCGGGTCGGCTACACGGGAGGCAATAGCGCCAGCCCAACTTACAAAGAGGTCTGCACCGACCGCACCGGCCACGCCGAGGCGGTCGAAATCGAGTACGATCCGGCGAAGCTTTCCTACGACAAGCTGCTCGAAGTCTTCTGGGAGAATCACGATCCCACCCAATTGAACCGGCAAGGGCCGGATTGGGGCACGCAGTATCGCTCGGCGATCTTCTTTCACACCCCGGAGCAGGAAGCCGCCGCTAAAGCTTCGAAGGAGCAACTGGAGAAATCGCGGCGATTCAGCAAGCCGATTGTCACGCAAATTGTTCCGGCGGTGACCTTCTTCGAGGCTGAGGATTACCACCAGCAGTATCTGGAAAAGAAGGGCTTGGCGTCCTGCCACATCAAAGCGTAGCCCAAGATCATGTCCGCCCGTCCGGACGGGCGAGCAGAGCTCGCCTGGAAACCGTTGCGGGGCTGCGGTGCTTCGCACCGCTGGGCGGACGAAGGCGTCCGCCACTACATGCTCTGATTTCTGTAACACCTCTTAGACCGTTCGACGACGGGGGCCGAACAGCAGCATTAAGGCGAAGCCGGCCAGATAAAAAGGTGTGACTTCGGAGAGCGTGAAACCCAGAATCCTCAGCACGAACCCGAATAAAGCTACCGACTCGCTCAGAGCGTAGATTACAAGATAGCCCGCGCGCCAACGGTTCAGGGCCGCCGCGTTCTCGGGCTCGGAGATTAGCGTCACTTGGGACTGCAATACGAACAGCCGCCGCACGGCGAAAATTATCCCTACCGTCGTGATCGCAATTAAAGTGATCGCAAAATAGACATTGCGGTCCGGCGCAGCGCTCTGCGCCACGCGCTCGCCGATGACGGCGAAGCAGACAACGCTTGCCAGCAGGGCGATGCGAACAATCTGGAGGACTTTTCGAGCAGGCTCCATGCAGTAATTGTGACTGCATTTCCGCCCGCAGGCCGCCCGGAAATTCCGCAGGAACCTTAGCCGCCAACAGCAGCGCGTGCTCCCATTCAGGCGCGAATTGCCCGCACATCCAGATATTCAACCTCAACGCTGGTCCTGCCACTGCCTGCCCGGTTGTGCTCTTTCCACAGCGACTCGAGCGCGGAAGCCAGCGCGGCCTGGCCGTCCCGATCCAGCCTCTTGAAGGCCATTTGCGTCGGACCAAAGTATTGCCGGAAAAAAGCCACTACTTCGTTTGGAGGAAACGGATAGTCGAACGATATCTGGTGCCGCTTCAAACTCAGGCTGGATACTCGCTTCGAGAAGCGCCGCCGCACCGTTTCCTCATCTCCCCACAGCACGGGCGCGGGAACGCCTGGGGGAGGTGGCGCCATTTTCGCGGTAATTTGAAAGGTCTTGCCGACAAACCCTTGCGGCGTCCAGTTGGCCATTGCAATCACGCCCCCTGCGCGGCATACACGAACGAGTTCGGCCGCTACTTGCTCGGGCCGGGGAGCGAACATCGCTCCAAACATGGTCAGCACTACATCGAAAGCGCCATCGGGATAAGGAAGTTGCTCCGCATCGCCTTCCTGAAACTCTATTCCTAATTTTTCCACTGACGCCCGCTTGCGGGCCTGTTCCAGCAAGTTGGGCGCAATGTCGATGCCCGTGACCATGCCACCGGCCCGCGCGGCGGGAATCGCAGTGTTACCGGTGCCACACGCCACATCGAGCACCCGCGTGCCTTGCGTGATGGCTGTCCGCCCTACAAACTCCTCGGCTGCTTTGGCTGAGAAGGCTGCGATCTGGCCGAAATCTCCTGCCATCCATGCCGCTTTCAAGCCGGCTTTCAATCGCGCAAAATCAGGTGCTCCCGATGACATGTTTTGGTCCCTCAAGCCGAATTTATCACTTTTGGTTCGCGTCCAGATTGTTTCGCGCCCAGCTTCGAAAGCTTCAATGACTGTGCTCCATCAATCCCGGGCGAATTCGCACAAACACATGAAATGACACTGGATTGTTTCCGTAGATTGGATCGAGGGCCGCAGGCTTTGAATAGAAGGTTACATCTCCACCCAATCCGATTTGCCAATGCTGGCTGTGGACCAGATCGCGCACCCCGCCGAAGGTGTAGGCGCCGATGCGGTAGGACGGATGAGCCGGGTCCTCGGGAAATAATTCGTCTTTATCCACCAGTTCGAGGCGAGTGTACGCGTAGTTCCGCGCCAGAAAGTTCAGCGTCGATTCGAACAGATAGCTGTTCTGGGCGGTGTTATCCAACTCCTTGTGCTTGCGTCCCCAGATCAACGAACTTGCCCAGTTCCCGTTCCCCAGCTTCCCGCCTGACAACGGCCGGTTGTATTCGAGCGAGGCCGACTGTCGCATCTCGTTGTTGGGGTCGAGCGCCTCGGGATGCTGCAGAAATCCCACGCTGTATTGCGCGGCCCAGTTGCGCGTGGGAGCAGCACTCGCACGGAACGACCAGGAATCGAGAGGTGCGAGTTGAATGCTCCAGCGCTCTTCGTTGGGTTCGTGTGCATTGAAGGCCGAGCCCTCAACTTTGAAGAGGGCGAATTTGGCAAAATTAAAGATGAAGCCTGTAGTGACCACGCCAAAGCTGGTGTGTGTGGAGTCCTGCAAATGATGGCCGAGCGGCGCCTCCGGATTCTCCGACGCCGACTGGCGATGCATGTAGGTCACCGGGCCTAACGCGGGCTCGGCCGATGGGCCTCCATAGAGCAGCCAGGTGACTTTCTCGCTGACCGGCAGCGTGTACAGCGCAGATAACTCGGCAAAAACGTTGTGCGGATGCTGGTGGTCGACCAGCGGCTGCCCATGATAAGTTTCGCCGGTTTGAAAGAGTTCGGGAAAGCCGGGATGCGGCGAGGTCAGCGACTCGGCCGAAAACATCTGCTGCAGCAGGAGTGTGCCCGCACCCAGCCGATGCTGCTCCATGAACATAAAGTAATTTGTCGACTCCGCCTTGCCCTCGCCGCGTGGCCCACCCTGCTGGTTGTAGGTAATAAACACGGTGTAGTGAAGCATCAACTCCCAGCCTCCGGGTGTGATCATCCACATCGTCTCTGGCACCGAGGCCGGCTGCCAAGCCGTGCCCGAGGAGGCGTGAAATGAGGGCATCGAAGACAATGCAGCTTCGCCCATGTTCATGCCTTGCATCCCCTGCATAGTCTGTCCGGACTGGTCGTGCCCGGACTTATCGGCGTTCTGATTATCCGCGTCTTGAGCCGCATTCTGGGCGAAAGATGAGATCGCGAGCATTGCCACTGCCGCGATATACCTGACTGCTGTTCGCATGCTTCACTCTGGTGCCAAACGTTGTTCTTTGTGTACCTTTTTGTCCCTTGTGGTTCTGGCATTCAACTTCGTCGACCACAAAGGGCACGAAGGAGTGCACTCAAGAAAATCTGTTTCGAAAAGTCCGAGCGGCGGATTTTCCGCCAAGGGAAATCTAGACGCGCAGGGGAGACATCACCGGCGGACTGCCGGATGCAATCACGAAACGCAGGACGGGATCGAATGCAGCCACTGCTGCCGCATCTAGAGAGGATTCAACCGCGGCTGAGACTTGGAGCAACAGTCGCGAAGTGGAATTTTGTTGCAGAATCGCGGGTTGATGGGAAGCGACACAGCAAGCGTGGCTGTTGGGTCCAGGGACGGGAAGTTTGCCACCATCTTTGTGACATCCGGCAGTCCGGTGGTAAGAGGCCACGTAAGGCCAAAGCACTTGCCCTGCCAGAGGCGCCGTAATCGCCGCGCCCAGCAAGAGAAGCACCAGCATCTTGGAAAAGGCCTGCATGATTACGAGCCGGTAATCTTTAAACGCAATTCTTCAGGAAGCCGTTCGCGAATCTCCGCCGGCAGGCGATCGTGCACGTGGCGGGCGCCAAGCATGGCGACATCCACCACCGCCATGGGCGCAGGGGTAGCCACCGCCACGATCAGCCAGATCAACGCCGACAGCGCGAAACCCGCCAAGGCCGCAATCTCCAGCCAGAAAGCGTTGCGCGGACCAAAGTGCCGGATCACTCCAAAGGCCAGCAGGAACACACCCGCGGAAACGGAAGCCAGAGCTATCAATGCGATATCAATGGTGCGATGCAGACGCTGCCGGCTGCGGCAGTGCTCACAGGCGGCAAAGTGTTCCTCATAGTCGCTACCCATCTCCGGCGCCAGGCCGGAAATGTCATAGCGCCAGCCGGCCAGAATCTTGCCAACGATGGGGTCGATACACTGACTCATATGGACTACTGATTTGCTTAGTCTACCTACTACAGAGCAACTTACAACCGGATTGGTTGCATGGGTTCGATTTGCGCCGCCAGCATGACCCGATTCTGCAGGAGCGTCCGGCGACCGGACAAAGCCTTTTCCGCCTCTCTCAGAGCGCGTTCAGGATGGTTATTCTGCTCGGAGAGATGCGCCAGCACTATATAGGATGCATGCCCATCATAACCGGAGGCAAAGAATTCCGCGAGCTTCTCATTCGACAGATGCCCGGTGGGGCTGCCCACACGTTGTTTCACCGACCAGGGATAAGGCCCGTTGCGCAGCATTTCCAGGTCGTGGTTGGATTCGATTACCAGAACATCGCAAGCCCGCAAGTTGTCTTTTACGTTTGCCAGCAAACGTCCGAGATCGGTCGCAATCGCGATCTTGATGCCCTCCGCCCGAAAAGTGAAACCCACGGGATCCACCGCATCGTGAGGAATGGTGAACGGCGTAACCCCAATGTCGCCGATATAGAAACTGTGCCCGGAGGAGAAGTATTCGAGCCGGGCAAGCTCCGGCCGCTCCCCGGCAGCATCCCGCATCGATCGTGACCAGGCCTGATGCGTCGCCCCGGTCATGAACACGGGTATCTTGAGTTTCCGGGCCAGCACTAGCAGACCAGAAACATGGTCGGTGTGCTCATGCGTAATCACAATGGCGGAGAGCGAATGAGGATCGTCTCCGGCAGCCTTCATGCGCTTGAAAGTTTCACGGCAGGAAATGCCAGCGTCGACAAGAATGCGGGTCGACGAACTTTGCACAATCGTGCTGTTTCCCCGGCTGCCGCTGGCCAGCACCGAGACCGAAACGCCCATGCGCGCAGCATACTCCCTCACACTGTGGAAACAGAAGTAACTTTCTGGCTAGCCGATACCTTTGAGCGGAGAAGCTGTCAGCTCCTCTACAAAATCACCCTCTCATCCCCAACCCGCCGCGTCACGTGTTCGCGGTCCAGATACTCCAGCAAAGGAATCGCATACTTGCGGGTGACTCCGGTCAGGTCCTTGAAGCGCGCCACGTCGAGTTTGGGAGACTTCGCTTTCTCCAGCGCCATGCGTTTGCGCAGATCCATCAGCGCATCCCGATGAAAGACCAGATCGTCCGAAATCTTCAGCAGAACTTTGTCACGCAGCAGCAGCGTAACAATCTTTTGCGCCCGCGCCTTGTCGACCTTCAATCCCGCAAGCACGTCCTTCAGTGCAGGCACTTTGAGGCCGGCATTGGCGAACGCCGCCTCGATAATCTTCTTCGATTCGGCTTCTTCATCCTTCATCACCACGCCGCGACCCGCCAGGCGGACCAACTCGCCAGCCAGTTCAATTTTCTTCGCTTGCAGCGCCTCATTGAACACAGCTTCAAATATCTCTGGCGTAACCTCGGAAAACTGTCCTCGCAATTCCTCCTTGCTCATGCCGGCAACCAAGGGGTTGCGTTTATGAAAAGCCTCGAGAGCGGAAACAAGATCTTTTCGGACGAGGTCCAATGCTTGCTTAAAGACGAAAATGTCACCGATGCGAACAATCTCCGGGCCATCCCACACGCGGGAGACAATGTCCCGTGGAAGCCAGCCAGTGCGTGCTACCGCTTCCGTGATGCTCAGCCCCTTCGCACCACTTGCAGACACACGGGCGCGCAAAATGCCAACCTGCGATTCTTCCCTGAGCGTCTTGAGGAAACGAGCGTAGTCGGTCGCGTCTTTAGCCTTCTTTGGTGGAGTATTTTCGACGACTACGCCGCCGCCGCTGGTGATCACGGGCGAAAACTGTCGAATGATGAAGCGGTCTCCCGGAAGCAGCAGTGCCGGCTCACTCAATCGCAGTTGCGCGAAAACGGTTTCGCCCGGCCCTACCTGCTTCTGGCCATACAGCACGACCGTCGCAATGCTCTCGGAAGTGTAGGAGTGGAAGTGCACCCGCGCGCGGTCTTTCAGCGGTTTTGCAGAAGCGAGCAGCGACAGTTCTACATCCACGCGAGAGGTCGCATGAAAAGTCGAAGCGGGCGCAAGCATCATTCCACGTGCCAGTTCTTCCGTGGTCGCGCCTGCCAGGTTCAGAGCTGTCCGTTGGCCGGCAACCGCGCGCTCAGCCGATTTTCCGTGTACTTGCACCCCGCGCACCCGCACCCGCTTCCCGGTGGGAAAAACCTCAAACTCGTCTTCTTTCTGGATGGTGCCGGAGACCAGAGTCCCCGTGACCACGGTGCCAAAGCCTTTCATGGTGAACACGCGATCGATGGGCAGGCGCGCAATCGCGTTGGAATCTTTCGCTGGAACCTCGCCGGCAACTTTCACAAGTTCCCGCTTCAGATCGTCAATCCCGGCCCCGGTTAGTGAGCTGACCGCCACCATGGGGTTGGGGTAACCGAGCAACGATCCGCGCAGGAAGTCCTGCACCTCCGCCCGCACAACTTCCAGCGTTTCCTGATCGACGGCATCGGACTTCGTCAAGACCGTGATGCCCCGCCGCACCGCAAGCAAGCGGCAAATATCGAAGTGCTCGCGAGTCTGCGGCTTGATCGATTCGTCCGCGGCAATCACCAGCAGCACCAGATCGATGCCACCTACTCCAGCCAGCATATTGCGGACAAAGCGCTCATGCCCCGGAACATCGACGAACCCCAGCCGCAGAGTTTCGCCGCCGGGCATGGGCAACTCAAGATTGGCAAAGCCAATGTCGATGGTGATCCCGCGACGCTTTTCTTCCTCAAGGCGGTCAGCGTCGATGCCGGTGAGAGCCCTTACCAGAGCGGTTTTGCCGTGGTCGATGTGCCCTGCGGTGCCTACGATGACGGACTTCATTCCATACTCATGATACAAGCTGCCGCTTCCAGACTTGCCCAGGTCTTTGATGTCCTGGACCTGGAAGGAAAGGAATAATCGAATCGGCAGGCTATGTCTGCTTCTTACTTCTCGTCGTCTTCATCGTCGATGGCGTGTTTATCGGGCAGCATGCGTTGATGCAAAATGCGAGAAACTACAATGCCACCGCGCTCCGGGCGGTAAAACAAAACCTGCGTGCCATGCTCATGACGGTGCAAGCCGGGTCGAACGTGATCACAGAGTCGGCCTAGCGCCGGATTGTCGGCAAGGTTCTGGCAGCAAACCTTAAGTTTGCCGATGTAGCGTGCGGCTTGGGCCATGCCCCATTTATGAAGGGGGTAGTCGGCGATGCTCAGTAAGTCAACTTCTGCGCGGCGCGAGATTCGAAACCTGCCCATGGCTATCGCGACACGGGAAGCTTCAGGGCCTTACGGACACGGCCAAATACGTTGCCCTCGGCGATACCGCTGGCGTCACCTTCATCAATCGCCGCCCGTAAGGCGGCAAGCTTTGCCTCGTACTGCTGCTCCTCGCGCTCCAAAGTCCTCAACCCGGCGCGCACTACTTCGCTGGCGTTTTCGTAACGCCCGCTCTTAACCTTGGTCGCTACGAAGCGATCAAGTTCAGCGGTCAAATTGACGTTACGGGTAGGCATGGCGGCAGCCCTTTCTTGTTGGAATTTCGACCTCATCATAACACTACTGGCAAAGATTGCTAATCACTCTGGGCTGCTGAAACTGGCATGACATGGCCCCGCTTAATGTAAACGAGGAAACACCTTTCCTCCGCCCGTTCCAGATGCGACAATAGTATTTCCTCATGACCACAGCCTCCACTCTTGCC
>Ga0210403_10000752_pt1 | contig 32647 bp, 38 predicted proteins | sample IncBWC19MmetaG_FD_150863 | JGI IMG/M metagenome (GOLD analysis project Ga0210403, IMG submission 150863) | Forest soil microbial communities from Barre Woods Harvard Forest LTER site, Petersham, Massachusetts, United States - Inc-BW-C-19-M | ecosystem: Environmental > Terrestrial > Soil >...
CACGAGAAATGGGCCTAGCGGCAGAAATCCGTCGAGCATCTTGCCGATCATCCACTGGCTGGTGGCGAGTTGGGCGCTGCGAGCGGAGAGATCATTGGCGCAGCAATACCCTGCGACGGAGTCCAACGCCTGATCGACCGACACGTCACGTGCCTCGCGGCCGATTATCACCCCGAGTTCGGCTTCGTAGTCATACTTGAAGTCGACGGCGGGGAGGGCGATGCGGTCGCCGGAGGCGCTCAGGCTATTCGCGAACTTTCCGAAGATCACCGGCGTTGTGGGGATCGGCATGTTAGCCTCGACCGCATGGCGGCGATAGTTGAGCCCAACGCAGATGATCTTCTCAGGCGCCACGACGACCGGGGCAAGGCGCAAGCTCTCCATCGGGACGAGCGGACTGGCTGGCGCTCCGAACTTTGCGGCTAGTGCCGAGATATCGCTGAGGGCGACGGGTGCCGGTCCCCGCCAAAGGTCCGAGGCAGCGAGATCCTCGACGCCGCGGTCATGAACGAGACCAGCTTGGATGCCTTCTGAACCATAAAAATTGACGAGTTTCATGGTTTCACCCTCCCCATCCACGAAGGAACTCGCGCAGTTCCTGATTCACGCGTTCCGGCTGTTCTTCTTGGGGGAGATGTCCGCACTCGGGGATGGCGACGCCGCGCACGTTGCGCGCCAACCCTCTCCAGACCCCCAGTACATCAAAGGCCTTGCCGACGAGTTCGAAGTCAGAGCCCCAGATTGCCAGCACCGGACATTCGATCAGATTGTCCTCATCCTCGATGTCCTGCTTCAGATCGACCGGCCCTGCGCGATAGTCGTTGAACGCTCCCCGTAGGGCACCAGGCTGGGAGTAGGCGCGGACATACTCGGCAACGGCAACCGCGTCGATCGCACCGGGGTTGTAGCACCAGGTGCTGTAGAAATGACGGAGGAATATCTCCTCCCGTCCCTGGATCAGCGCTTCAGGCAGATGCGGGACCTGTTGGAAGTAGAAGAACCAATAGAGCTTCGCGAGCTTTGCGTCTGTCGCATTGAAGACGACGCGAGTCGGGATGTTGTCCAGCACAGCGAGCCGATCGACCATACCCCGATGATCTTTGGCGAAGCGCGTCGCGACCCGTGCGCCACGATCGTGGCCGACGAGTGCGATCCGCTCATAGCCGAGATGAACCGCGACCTGCCGGATATCTTCCGCCATGGTCCGCTTGTCGTAGCCGACGTCGGGCTTGTCTGTGTCGCCGTACCCGCGCAAATCGGGCATGATTACGTGGTAATCGCGGGCCAGATCGGGCCATTGCTTGCGCCACGCATGGCACGTCTCGGGGTAGCCATGAAGCAATATGACGGGTGCGCCCCCTCCGGCTTCCGCGACATGCATTCGAATCCCGTTAACGGCAATGGTATGGTGCTTTAAAGTAGGTCTCATCTCGGTAATCCCTTTATGGAAGCGGCGTAACGTGGACGACTGCCTCGCTTCGAAGAGCCTTACCCCTTCAGCGCTTAGCCCGCCCCAATTCTCAGTCCCAGAACTCGCCATTCTGCGGCAGCTTCGCGAAATCGCTTGCGTCGTGGCAGAAGAACATTGGCACGCCGCTCCGCTCCAACTGTTTCATACGCATCCGTGTCATCGACATAGCGCTCGTGCTCCAGTCCCAAGGCATGGGAACCAACTTGTCAAACCCACTGCGCTGGTGACCGGTATCGGCAGCCATACAGATGCGACCGCGGTTCGACAGATTGACGATCAGAACCTGATGGCCGGGAGCGTGACCGGGCGTCTTCAGCAGACGCAGGGTGCCGTCCTCAAACAGGTCGAAGTCACCATCGATTTCGAGAATGTTGAGCTTCCGGATGTCTCGGAAGTCGTTCTGGCAATAGACCGGGCTGGTCCAGGTGTCCGGCCACATAGCGTAGCGGATCTCATCGCGTTGAACGACGTGGACGGCGTCAGGAAAATACGACATGCCGCCAGCATGATCGAGGTGCAAGTGCGAGTAGAGCACGTAGCGCACGTCCTTTGGCTTGATTCCCAACTTCTCCAATTGGACGTCAATAGCGTGCTCACGCTTGAATGCGTGCGGACCAAAGGCGGTGGCGACGTTCGCGCCCCAATAGGCGTCTCGCCGGTCCGGATCCGCAACCACACCATTGATGCCCGTATCCCACAGCACAACGCCATAGGTTGGATGGACGATCACGGCCGCGGTCGTGGGAATTTCTAGGTGGCCTGGTGCCAATGCAACTAAGAGGTTGGCGTCCACGCTAAGCGGCCCGACGTTCATCGCGCTCATTCGAAGACCAGTCATATTCCCTCCGAACTTATCTCCGCTGGCAATGCGCGAAGCATCTGCCGCAGGCCGATGGCTCCATACAAGTACTCTTAATCATGACAGTCTCGATCGTCCTCCGTATTGCGGAACGAAGTGACTTCGTGATCGAGGCGAACAATTGCGATCTCAACGAGATCCATTTGTCCGCCTCAAGAACAGCGTCGTCCTCGGGTCTGCTTATATTCATAGACATCACATAAACAAAATCGTATGTTTAGATAGAATACATAAATAGGATTGATGTTATGGAGCTCTACCGTATCCGGTACTTCTCCGTCGTTGCGGAGACCGGGAGTTTTACGAAAGCGGCAACAAGAGCTTCCGCCTCGACAGCCAAGATTGAGGAGGAGCTGGGGGGATGCTTCGTGCGATCGACACCCATCAAGTGGCGCCGACCAAACCTCAATTTCAACTGCGAGAGTCAGCAGAAGGCTCTCACCCGCGGCAACGATTTGCCGCCTCCGCCGCCGCCGATATGGGAGCTTCGGTTGGAGGAGATCCCTCGAATATCTGCTGGATGGATTGAGCCGAGGACTCCATTTCGCGGACCAATGCAGCCATGAATGGGCTCTCATCGGTGTCGAAATCTTCTATGATTTGATCGGGTGAGCTCAACGTCAGGACGAGCGCGTTCTCGCGGATCTGTCCGTCGTCGTTCCGAATCCGGCTACGGCTCCTGGTAGGTCTGGTCAGCTCATGATTAGCAGCATAAACGCCATGGTCACGCCCATGGTAATACGGCATGCTACCGTCGGCGCGGTGTCGCCAGCTGGGGCGGCGCCGGCTGATGACGCAACCCCGAGGCTGTAACGTCGGCCGGACAGTTGGCCGAGAAGGTCCCAGACGCTGTAGCAGACAAGCACAAACGCGAACGCCAGCGCGAGAGGCGGATCCTTGAGCGACCGTGCCATGCCGCTACCCATCCCCGTCATGTCCATGCCGGTGCCCATCCCGGTCATGTCCATGACGCTTGACGTCGTAAGAACGGCGAACATGTACACCATCGCCGCGCAGTGAAACAGATGCGCAGCTCGATGCCCGCTTACTAGGGACCGAAAGCCGTTTACCTTGGTGTCGCCCACTAAGTGCCATGCGAACCAGGCCGTGAGCAGGCCGAAAACCGCCTCCCAGGCATGGGGCGGCAGCGTCTTGACGCTGGGCGTCAGCGTTCCTGCCATCGCGATACACATCAGCAGGTGCGCAATGTCGGTATCGGCTCCGCCCGAACCACGCGGCGACGAGCGGGACCCGACTGGCTCAGCCGCCGAAAGCCGGTTGGCTGGCAACCGGGCGGTAGCGAGGCGGGTCGCGCTCACTGCCATGACGACCAGCATGAGGGCGGCAAGAATGTCGAGTAACCACGCAGGAGACATCATGCGAGGGTCCCTTCCGGCATAGTTCTCTGGTGAGTACGAGCGACCCCGTTGCAGGGCCGCAACGGCGAGAATTCGAGGACTTCCTAGTACTGCAGGTTGGGGTAGGCAGCGCTGTCTCCGCGTCCCTCGCGCGTCAAATCGAGAACGCCGTAGATTGGCCAGACCGGGTCGAGGGAGCTGGTGTCGCCGCGCTTGAACGTCATCTCGCTCGCCCAGTGGTGGTGGATCCCGTCCTCGTCGCGTGAGAACACGTTCAGGACCGGGAGCTGCCCGCCGTCCGGTGCTTCCGCATGGTAGTCGCGGTTGAAGGTGTTGTTCCGCGAGGACAGCAGCCGCAGGTTGCGCCAGCCGCGTTCTTGTGCGTAGGTGCCGAGCCGATCGGGGCTTGTCTTCGCGATCACGACGAGGTTGATCCGCTCGGCGAGGTGAAAAGCAGCACCCTCGAGCCCGTCGACGACCGATGTGCATGACGGGCACGGCTGCTCGACAAGCGGCAGCTCGGCTGTCTTGCCCCCTGGGGCACCCGCTCGTGGGTCTTCCGACCAGCGCGGGAACATCATGTTGTAGATGACCAGCGAGTTCTTGCCCGGTTTGAACAACTCCGAGAACTTCACCTTGCTGCCATCGGCCGCGGACTCGAAGACGTAGTCCTCCCTGATGAGGCCGCCCGCTGGGAGTGCCCGGCGCTGGACGGCGACCTGCTCGTTCAGCCGCCGGAGCTCTGCCTCCGCCTCCAACAGCTCGTTGCGAGTGCGCCGGTATTCGCTCGACTCGCCGGGGAAGTGGACATTCGGGTCGAGGAGTACTTCCCGCCACTTGTTCATGTCGCGTGGTTTGCCTTTGAGAGCCATTGTTTCCATCCTTTCCTATGCTCCGAACTCTCTCCCTTGTGGAGTGGGAAATTCGGAGCGTCGTTTCATGTACTGCGGCTTTTTGTGGGGCACCCCACTCAGCAGTCGAACATCGCGAAGAGGGTGTTGAGGCCTTCCGCCAACAGCGGGTGCGTGAAGATCGCATCCGCCACGTCGGCAGCCAACGATCGCCTCTTGGATCGCGTTCGACACTCTGTCGAGCCGCGCCTCGCTATATGCCTTCGAGCACATAGATCTTGGCGACAGGCATTGGCAGTCCTCAGTGTTCGGAGTTTGTCAGGCCGAGGGCCGCATCATCGGTGGCGCCACTGGCCCCGCCGAAGCCCCAATCATTACAGTCTCCATCTTCGTCCGTATTACGAAACAAGTAACTTCTTGATGGCGGCGAACAATTGCGATCTCGACGAGCATCTGTTTGTCCGGCCCAAGAACGGCATCGTCCTTGGGTCTGCTTTATAGTCTTAGACATGGTAAAGCAAAATCGTATGTTTCTATAGAATGCATAAATAGGATTGATGTTATGGAGCTCTACCCGATCCAGCACTTCTCCGCCGTTGCGGACGGCAACAAGAGCTTCCGCCTCGATAGCCAAGCTTGAGGAGGAGCCGGGGGTGAAGCCGTTTCACAGATCACCAAAGTCGGTCAACGTGAGCGTCAGGCTTCGCCCAACGGCTGCATCCCGGCTCTGATCAACGCACAACGTCGGCGAGCGGGAAGCTCGCCGGCGATACATCGCGTTCAGCAGAGTGCCACCTTATTGGCGCGTCAGGCGAACCACGTCTTGCTTTAGGAGGCAGAGCGAGACTGCGAGCAGAACGACGTCCTTCATGAGGAGGGGAACATTACCGGTCATCGCCGGGAATCCTCCTGCAGCGACGTCCCAGCCCTCGGGCATGAACGGAATGATGGTGACCGTCGCGATGAAAGTACCGGTCGACCCGAGGGCGCCAAGAACGCCGAGCTGTTTGTTCCAGAAACCTGCGAGCAGCAGAGACCCGAACGTCCACTCCGACACGCCCAGGAAATAGCTGGCGCCGGCGTGGCCAAAGACCGGATACAGCCACCAGATCAGCGGCCCGTTGCTGATGAAGGGGACCAGTCTTTCGAATTCGTACGGAAACCACTTCTGGTAGCCGAAGAAGAGGAACATAACCACCATCGAGGCGCGGACAACGTGATAGTCAAGATCCTCCGCGAGCAGGCCGGACTTGTTGAGCGCGCGAAGAAGCGGATTGTAAGAGGTGTTGGCGATCGTGGTCATGGTCGTGATCCTTTTCAATAGCGTGATCGTGCGCAGTCGCTTCATGCGACTGCGGGGAAGTCGATCTCGGTGTCGTTGATGCGGTTGAAGACGTTGGTGAAGACAATGGTCGCGAAGGCGAGGCTGATCTCGACCAGCTGGGCGTCGCTATAGCCGGCGGCCTTGATCGCGACGAAATCCTCGTCGCTGACAGTGCCACTGGACTGCGCGATCTTGCGAACGAAGCCGACCAGCGCGTCGCGCTTGGCGTCGCCAGTGAGCCGGCCTTCGCGGATCTGCTTAAGGACGTCGGGCTTCACCCCGGCGAGCTTGGCGAGATGGCTGTGAGCGGCGACGCAATAGTCGCAGCCGCCGGCCGCGCTAATGACGAGCTTGATGACCTCCTGATCGCGCTTGGTCAGCGTGCCCGCAGCGAGAACTGCGTCGGCGGCGAGTACCGCCTTGAGCGCGGCGGGGCCGTGCGCGGCAATGACGGCAAAGGTGTTCGGAACGCTGCCGATGGCCTTCTTGATCTGGGCATAGATCTGGCCCGACGCGCCGGTGTCGGATTCGAGGTTGGGAACTGAAAGACGGGGCATGGTGACACTCCTTCGTTGGGGTTAGTGAACGATTGCGAAGTGACAGTATGATCCGGTCTTGATGCTTTAAATGTCGCGTTGGGTCGATTATATGCCCAATCGTCTCACACCATTTTCCGTCTGGAGGCCGCCGTGGATTGGCTGAGCAGGCTATTCGAGATGATGCCGGTGCGCGGGCGGCTGGACTTGCGCTGCTCCTACGGCGCGCCCTGGCGCATCGACCAGGGGCCAGGAGAGGCGAACAAAATCCCGTATCACGCCGTGCTCGCCGGCTCCGCGACGCTGGAGGATCCGGCGGGAGGAAGACCGCTGCAACTGAAGACCGGCGACATCCTACTGCTTCCCGGCAACCCACGGCACGTCATGCACGACGGCAGCGGGGCCGCGCCCCTGCACGCGCGTAACCGGGCGAGCGGCTCGACCTCTTGTGCGGACACTTCGCGATCGCGCCCCCGCACGATCGGCTTTTGCGCACCTATCTTCCGCCACGCTTATCCGCAGGTGCCGCTCGGCGAGATGCGCACACCTACACGATCGGCCCCCCAAGCGGCGATGTAGCAGGGGTGTCGGAATAGAGATTGTTCCCGCCGGGAATGGCCGCTGAACATCGCATCAGCACCCACGGCAGATGATTAGCTTGCGGTCCAGCTCGTGGTCGGCCTGCAACTGCTGGCGCTCCCATGCCGAGACAGCCTCGTGCTGGGGAACGTTGGCTTGGTGCGGTTGCCGGTGGCCGACTGGAGCAAGCCAGGGCAGTTGGGAGGTCAGCACTGTCGAGGCATGATCTGCAGTCGCGCTGATCGGCAGATCGGGGGAGACGGCAACAGTATCGTGCTGGTAGGTCGCATTTGCTGGCGAAAGCAGGCCGACAAAGACGAGACCTGCGATGGCCGTGCTAATTGAGCGCTTCAGGATCCAGATGCGGGACATGGTGACACTCCTTGGCGGGAGGCTCGGGATGAGCAACTCCGCTGGGTGCCAAGTTACTCATGCACCCAAAGCGCTGAATGCCGCCCGGGATCGAAGACATGCCTGTTCGTCTCATTAGCTTCTACTCGCGCCGACGGCCGGGACGTGTGTCTGCTTTCTCGCTTAGCGTTGAGGCGGAGATCGCGGAATATCCCGATCCGTGGACCGATCCCAGGTTCGCTCGATCCTGGCTGGCGCTCGCGGGCGCGGCAGACAACCGCTATACTCAGGAGACGCTGCCGGCTCTGCTCCACCGAAGCTCCTGGTATGGGGCGAGGACGATCCCCAATGGGGATTGTCGAGCTCTAGCTAAAACTCAACGAAGAGGACATTCTCTTATCCGATAATCTTCATGACGTCCTCCAGCGCGGTCGGCCGGAATGGCCACGCCGTTTCCGGCTGATCTCCTCGGCTAATTCTGCGATAGCGGACAAGCATCAATAACGAAGCCGGCGCCACGAACGCTACGAATCATCGGCGGCTCGTTCGGTCCGTCTACCTTGCGCCTCAACAGTCCCATTTGAACGTCGACGAGATTGGTTTGCGGAACCCATTTGAAGTGCCAGGCGTCCCGCAAAAGCTCCGCCCGCGTCAGCAGTTTGCCGCATCGCTCCATCATGTATCGGAGCAGTTGAAATTCGCGCGGCCGCAGATCAATCTGGCGGTCGCCGCGTTTGGCGGTCCGATCGAGCAGATTAAGATTCAAGGGCCCGACCCGCAGCACAGTCTGCGCGACAGGCGGCCCGATAACGGGCTCTCCATTCGAAGCCGTCTCTACGATGATCCGCGCCGGCTCTGACGGCGTGCAGACCCCTCGCTTGGCTGATCCGCGAAGCTGATCGACGATCTTCCCGACCGCGATCGAAAGCCGGGAATGGATATCGGCAGGATTGTCGACAGCAACTTCCGTCGGACCGTCATCAAGGAGAAAGCGAAACAGGACCTGAACTTTAAGCTCGGCTATATTGCTCTTTCCGAGTGCAATCCGCGGGCTCGCTGCCGGCTGATGGGAATTTTTGGGCGAAATCGATGGACTGGGAAATTTACTGGGCGTGAGTGCTGACGCCCGTGCTTCTGATCGAACCGATTCAGCTTCCGGCTGTTCGGCCACGTCGCAAACGATGTGCTGATTTTTCATTCTTTGCATTCCTTCCTGGTGCGATCGACACCCATCGAGCGGCGCCGACCAAACCTCAATCCCAACTGCAAGAGCCAGCCGAAGACTCTCATCCGCGACAACGATTTGCCGCCTTCGCCACCGCCGATATGGGAGCTTCGGTTGGAGGCGATCCCAGAGTGTCTGCCATCGTATTTCGCGCACGCGTGAAGTGCGACCTAGGATCGTAGTGGTCTGTCAGTCCTGCGGCGCACACATGCACCTAACAAAGTCAGAATGCATTCCTGTATCGTGCAAGCGCGCCGGGACTGCCATAGATCCACATTGGCTCGCCGCATTCGCTTGGGCCATGGTCGGTCGTGCAGGCGGCGCTCCATGGCGGAGCTGCGACCTCGCGGCCCTCAATTCCGTGCACCAGCGGCAGAGCGCTGCTTTCGTTTGTACGCGTCTGGGCCCTAGCTGACATCGCAGCTTCACCATTGCGGGCGAGTTTACTAATGAAGGCATACGATCGTCTGTTAGGATGATCGAAAGCGTATGCGCCAGTTTTATGTATAGCTGCTTGCGCGAGCGCAGGCGCAGCGATCACCACTGATAGAACTACGGCTACACCGGTAAATTTGTTCATCGCCAAGTTTCTCCATAAAGTGTAAGTGCCGCGCACCCGCGCAAGGCCTGAAGAGCAACACTGACATTCGAGTTCTGATATTCCCGAGCCACCACGCGCGTATCACTCACTTTCCATCGCCTTGCTGTGCTGGAAAGCTAGGGCCAGAGCGGCTAGTGGGCGAGTCAATCGATGTTTGATGATGTAAAACGATGCAAAGCGGGTGGACAGCGAACCACAACGCTTAAGCCTGCTCCTGGCCAGTGCCCCGGAGCCCGCTTTCGAACTCCAGCAGCCGCGACCGCTACGACGAGGGACAACTTTCTCGCGGGTATCGCGTATCGGCGAACTCGAAGGTTGGATTAAGGGTCACCTGGACGCGGCGTTCCACTCTGGTATTGACGAGCACTCGCGGCCAAGAGCGCACCATGCGATCTTGCAAAACGCTACCCATTCTCGCCACGCCGCATGCCCGGGCTCGACTTTCTAGGACTGCCTCCAACTCTTGCGACGACAATTTGCACAGTCTTACAAAAATAAACTGGATCAGCTTGGCCGCAGGACGCATGCTCAGGAGCAGTGCAGCGCAGAGTGTGTTGCAGACCATCCCTACGACCCAGCTATGCATACAGGCAAGCGAACAATCAGTGTCTTGAGACGATTCACGAAGGTCATGCAACTCGCAGGAGCGCCGCCGATCGAGCGCTCCCTTGTCTCGAACCGCGGCGCGGAACGCTAACGGCGGTGCTGCCCGCCTCTATTGCTCGAGGACTTACGATGGACGCAAAATCCAGAACAAAAACAGCTATGCTGACGGTCGGAAACAAGATTTTCGATCTCCCGATCCACAGCGGCAGCGTCGGGCCAGACGTCGTCGATATCGGCAAGCTCTACGCCCAGACTGGAATGTTCACCTACGATCCCGGCTTCACCTCGACCGCCAGCTGCCAGTCCAATATCACCTATATAGATGGTGATGCGGGCGTGCTGGAATACCGAGGCTACCCGATCGAGCAGCTCGCCGAGCACGGCGACTTCCTCGAGACCTGCTACCTGCTGCTCCACGGGGAACTCCCGACCAAGGCGCAGAAAGAGGATTTCGACAACCGTGTCATCCATCACACCATGGTTCACGAGCAGATGGCCCGCTTCTTCCAGGGCTTCCGCCGCGATGCCCATCCGATGGCGATCATGGTGGCCGCGGTCGGCGCACTTTCCGCATTCTATCACGACTCCACCGATATCAACGATCCGCAGCAGCGCATGACCGCGTCGATGCGCATGATCGCGAAGATCCCCACTTTGGCGGCGATGGCGTTCAAATACACCATCGGCCAGCCCTTCATCTATCCGAAGAACTCGCTCTCCTTCGCCGAGAACTTCCTGCAGATGTGCTTCGCGGTGCCGTGCGAGGAATACAAGATCAATCCGGTGCTTGCGGACGCTCTCGACAAGATCTTCATCCTGCACGCCGACCACGAACAGAACGCCTCGACCTCGACGGTGCGCATCGCCGGCTCCTCCGGCGCCAATCCGTTCGCCTGCATCGCCGCCGGCATCGCCTGCCTGTGGGGTCCAGCCCATGGCGGCGCCAACGAAGCTGCGCTCGCGATGCTCGCCGACATCGGCACGGCCGACAAGATCCCCGATTTCATCAGGCGCGTGAAGGACAAGAACAGCGAAGTCCGCCTGATGGGCTTTGGCCACAGGGTCTACAAGAACTACGATCCGCGCGCCAAGATCATGCAGAAGATGTGTCACGCGGTGCTCAAGGAGACCGGCCACGGCGACGACCCGATGCTGAAGGTCGCGCTGGAACTGGAAAAGATCGCGCTGAACGATCAGTATTTCATCGACCGCAAGCTCTATCCGAATGTCGACTTCTATTCGGGCATCACGCTGAAGGCGATGGGCTTCCCGACCTCGATGTTCACCGTGCTGTTTGCGGTGGCGCGCACCGTCGGCTGGATCAGCCAGTGGAGCGAGATGATCGAAGACCCGCAGCAGAAGATCGGCCGTCCGCGCCAGCTCTATACCGGCGCCGCGTGTCGCGACTACATTCCGAGTGAAAAGCGGAAGTAAGCTCAGCGGTGAGGAAGCGCGAGATCAAAATCAACTCGGCGGGTGACGATTGTGCGGCGGCCCCGACCTTCTAGGCTCTCAAGCGCGAGCTAATTCGCAGAATATGTGCACAAGAAAGCAGGCACCAGCCGGTACCCAAGAGGGGGGCGCCGGTCACGCCGGCCATTCTGCTTCTGTACGCGTCCAAATCAACCGACGTTCCAACGGCGCCTCTTGCAGCACCGCGAAGATCGTTGTCCCGCAATTTATGAAATCAATCCGGGACTATTGGGACAAGACCGAGCAGCTTGTGCGGAAAGTTGAGCGCGACAATTAACATCGTCTCATACCATTAAACTCGCGTAGATGCCGAGGTTGCCCGACTTGAGAGGGCGCCGTTAGATGGTGCTGACTAATCCGTCATCGGCGGCGGGCGAAGGCAACGCCCCAACAGAAACCCGATTAAAAGTGGACCGAGCGGCGCTTCTCGCGCAATGTTGGGCGATGTGTTGGCTGGAGCAGTTGGCCAGGAAAAGGAATTGCTATGACGGAACCGGTACCGTTTTTGACTATAGGCGATTTGAAATCTGATCTCACCCGATGGTCAGACGACACGCCAGTGACCTTTCGTTCCCCGCTTAGCGAACAGGAATTTAGGTTCTACCGCTACCAACACGGGGACAGGGTTTTGGTGCTCGAGATCAATGAATTTCCCGAAACCTCGCCCCAAGTGCGGCCGGGTGCTTGAGGTGTGCCGATAAGCCGCGCGCGCCCTTGATGCAATGATCCACGCCGAAAACTAAGCGGGCGGAGCCGCCGGACCGACGGAAAGGCCGGGACCGTGGAGCATGTCTGGCTCGACGAGTTGCACGAGTCGTATCCGGTCGCGGTGACAAGGATGCCTCGTTCAGCGACCGCTTGCACGTCGATCGAGGCGCTTCGCGGTCCGGTGGATGCGATCATCCTGAGCCGGGGGCAGCTGACGAAGAATCTCAGCTGAAAGTGGCGTGCGTTCGCGCATTACCCAGTCCGCGCGCCTCTACGTTCGCCTCGGAGGAGCATCGGCCCTGGAGGAACGGCTGCTCCGGAGCATGATCTCCTTCTAGTTATCCGAGCTACCGAGCAGGGCGCGATGAAAATCGCCGGCCCACTGCAGGCGGAGCATTGACAGGCCATCAATACCTGTACCCGCGAACGGCACGGCCGCCCCACGATAGCACTTGTAATCGCAGTACAACCTCTTAGAGGGCAGATCCCGGAGATAGCTTATTCCGATCGAGGTCGAACAGTGCGCACATGTCGACGGTGCACAGGGAACTCTGCCGCTCACGATTAAAAAGTTCATAGGGGCGCTCCGGACGTTGTTTCCCAAAATGGCCCCGCTTGACACGGTTGCGCTGCTATTTTGTCGGCCTTTGTTGCGAAGATCGAAAATCGCGACTCTTGTTCGGGCGTTGAGTGGATATCGACGCGATGCCCTAGTAGGCCGACGGCCTGGCGCACGATGAAGAGGCGGATACCCAGACCGTCGCGTCGCGCCGGATCGAGACGAGTGAAGGCCTCGAAAATTCGAGGCATTTGGTGCCCCGCGATACCGATTCCAGTATCATACACGTCGATCCGGATGCTCTGATCGACGTTACGGCAACCAAGGAGAATCCGTCCACCAGGTTGCGTGTATTTCATAGCGTTGTTGACCAAGTTGCGCAGGATGGTGCCGAGAAGCAGCGGGTTGCTGTGAATCGTGGCGGTGGTCTCTGGACCATGCGAAGGCGCACTCCTTTTCGTAAAGCCGCAATCTCGCTCTCGTGAAAAACTTCTCGAAACAAGGGTCCAACCGAAACCGGTGTCAGCTTCACCCCCTCCGCGTGCTCGCGGAGCCGGAGGGCGGCGAGCAATTGATCAAGCTGATCCCTCAACCGGTCGATGGCGCTCTGACCGGACCGCAGCACACGCAACTCGGATTCCGTTCGAACGCCGAGACCTAGCAACTCGTGCGCGCCTTGGATGACTTGAAGTGGCTGCCGGAGATCGTGTCCCGCTATCTCGAGTAACACAGACTCGAAATCCGAAGACCTTTGGGGCGCCGCCCGAGCCGTCATGCTCCAAGTGATGGGCCGCTTTGCTAACCGCGGTGTACCAAAGGGCCCGCTACTTTCCGTCGCCTTGACCAATCCTTCTGTCTCGCGCATGGCACGCTCCTCAGGGTGGAAGTTCATTGATGGATTCCGATAAGTGGGGAGAGCATGGCGCAATCTCGCAAGGCAAGCGAGTTTAGTTTTGTGAGATGGTGTTAATCGTCGTTGCTGAGATCGCGCCTGCAAGGCGAGCATCGAGCCTGAAAGGAGTTTGGCGTTTGAAATGACCGCAGGAGTTTGGTAGCGGACACTCAGATGTCGGATCGATTACGAAAAATGATCAGCTGTACGATCAGATTGTTGTGCGCGGTGAAATAGAAGGCGAGCACCAGCGGATCAGGCAGGCCGCGCTTGTCATAGTCACCGTCGACGTCAGCCGTCGCGATAAAGTGCCCATAGTGGTTGACCAATTCTGTTACTTTTATCGTCAGTCTCTCGCCGATGATATCGCGCTCCGCCCACTCCCTAATCGCCGGCTTTCCCCAGTAGTCCCGTAACTGATCATTGACGAGAGCATCCTCGGCGAACGTGGCCATCAATCGCTCGACATCGAAGCCGTTGGTTGCTTCAACGAAGGCAGCCAGCAGGGGCGGGAGGATGACCGGAGCGTTGGTCATAGTCTCCGCGCCTGGAGATATTGGAGAAATGCAGCGCACGAGCATGCCCGATGGCCAACGTCGCGGCGCGTTGAATTCTGTTAAAATCCGTAAAAAGGTTTCAAGCCCTGTCCGAAATGCTGAAAGTATCCGAACTTCGTTGGTCCCCAGCGTAAACCCATTTTCCGGAACGCCCCGCGGAAGGCAAATGTGCCAAACCCGAAGCTGTACGGCGGGTGCCGGTTCGCCATGGTGCACTCCTGACGCGTGAGTACTCCTCAGTTCTCAAACCGAAGCGTTGAGGGAGACGGGGTCAGTCCACTCCGCCAGAGCGCGAGCGAAATCGGCCCGCAGCTCCGGCACTCCGTACGGTGGACAGACGAAGCGCTATGTAAATCGTGACGCAAATGCTCATGAAGGCCAGCCACGCGTAGGGGAAGAGAAGGGGCAGCCCAACCAACGCCAATGTAGTGTTCCCGCCCGGGATCAGCAGCGCTCCCGCTCCCATGAGTATGCCGCCTGCGAGGTGACGAACGATCCTAGTGAGGTCGGGCGCTCGGATCTTGAATCGTCCGGTCGACACCCCACCAAGGATTGCGCCCACCAGCAAGGCGACGCCAAGAAGGACTTTCCGCTGCAAGCCGGTCGTCACGCCATGAGCCAGGTCGCTCAAGACATCTGAATAGGTCCAGGCCTGCTGTTCCCCCGTCGTGACCACGAAAGCGATGCCAATGATAGTTGTTGCAATATGCGGCGACCAGACATTCTTCCATAGGGCACGGGTGCTCTGCCGCATATGCCGGACGTGCGTGTAGAGACGTGCGAGAACAAATACGAGTACCGGAGCAACAAGCCATGCTGATGCGACGATCAACGGAGATATCTCGTCCAAATGTACTGGGTTGGGGAGATGTACGACGGCAACGCCGCCGAGATAGAATCCGAATGGCATGGCAAGATAAGACAGCTCGCCTGAGCCAAGCCGCGCGACGCTGCCAAAGACGCAGCTTCCGTTCACGACGGCGCCAAGGCCGAACAGCACTCCACCTGCTATTGTCCACACGCCGGCAGCATAATTCGCGGGAACTGCGGCGAGTGAGTCCGCAGTATTTAGCAAAACAAAACCGGTGCCGGCCCAGAGCGATGCCTCGAATAATGCGATGAGCCGCTTGAAACGTCCTTTGAAAACGACCTCCTCGAAAGCGGCTACGGTGCAAGTACCGCCGCGCTGATTAGCAAAGCCCATGATACCGACAGCGACGAGAGAGATCAGAAATGCGCCTTCATGCATGACCAAATCTCAGAGCTCGCGTTATGTGATCGGGCTTCATTTCAATTGCGAAGACGTGTCCGGATCGAAATGAAATCTGGTCGCAAGTTTGATGAAACGCCGCTTGCGTGTTTCCGTGGTAACGACCACGGCTTCTCGCATCCGGCCTAATGTACGCCGGCGACAACCATCTCAAATACCGAGATGAGAGAGAGGAAGGCCACGGCTGAGCCGAGCAGGGGCATGACGACGTGGATCGGCGCGCAGGGCCAGAGCGATCGAAGGCGTTCAGTTTCAGATCTCCTTTGTTTCAGTCTGATCAACCTATGCTCTCAACCCGATCGTGATGATGCTGGAAGCGCTCGCTTTCATGCTCGCGAGCTTCAAGGAGGAGATGGGATGCGTCGCCCGGGGCGCGCCCTGTCAACAGCGACGATTTACACGATCTTACGGAGTTTAACTCGCTTGGGCGGAGAGACTGCGCGACGCTCTCCCAGACCATCAGCTTGTTCGATGGATTCTATTTGAGAGGGCATCATGTCTCAGGCGGAACAGTTCGATATCGTCGTTCTCGGAAGCGGCCAAGGTGGAAAGCTGCTCGCGTGGCACCTTGGCCGTTTAGGCAAGAAGGTTGCGGTTGTGTAGCGCCGCTGGGTCGGCGGCTCGTGCCCGGCCGTCGCCTGTCTCCCATCCAAGAACGAACTGTGGAGTGCGCGGGTCGCCCATCTCGTCCAGAACGCCGCACAGTTCGGTACATTGAACGCCGCTGTCAGAACCGACATGGGCAAGGTACGCCAACGCAAGCAGGACATGATCGATCGTGAGATCGCGTTCCATGTAAACGCCTACAAGCAGAGCGGCGTCGATCTCATTATGGGCAGCGGCCGTTTCGTGGGGCCAAAAACGATCAAGGTGGATCTGGCTGTTGGCGGCACGCGCCTGCTCACGGGTAACGAGATTGTCGTGAATGTTGGTTCGCACGCCGCTATCCCGGATATTCCTGGTCTCAAGGCGGCTCGTGCCCTCACTCACATCGAGACCCTCGAGCTCGGCCATTTGCCCTCACACCTGATCGTGCTCGGTGGCGGCTATGTCGGGATCGAGATGGCCCAAGCCTATCGCCGCTTCGGCAGCCAGGTAACGATCGTCGAGCCCGGCCGCCAGCTCATGAGACGAGAAGATGCTGACGTCGCCGAAGAGATTCTGCAGATGCTGAGAGGCGAGGGCATTGAGATACTCGTGAACGTAAAGCCGGTCAGCGTTGAAGGGCGATCCGGAGAGGCCGTTGCCGTGACGGTGCGTACGCCCGAGGGCGACCAGAAAATTGACGGCAGCGACTTGCTCGTGGCCGTTGGCCGCGTCGCGAACACCGATGGGATTGGGCTCCTGGAGGCAGGAATCGAACTCGATGCCCGCGGCCTCATTCGCGTCGACGAACGATTGAAAACGACTTCCGCTGGCGTCTTGGCCATAGGCGAATGCGCTGGAAGCCCGCAGTTCACGCATGTGTCGGTCGATGATTTCAGGATTGTCAGGGACAATATGGAGGGCGGAAACCGCACAACTGGCGGCCGCCTCGTTCCTTATGTGATGTTCACGGATCCGCCGCTCGCCCGCGTCGGTCTTTCCGAGGGAGAAGCGAGGCTGCAGGGCATTCCGGTGCGTGTCGCCAAGCTGCCGATGTCCAACGTCCTTCGCACGGAGGCGACCGACGAGACACGGGGCTTCATGAAGGTGGTTGTCGGCGCAGATGACGACACGATCCTCGGCTTTACGATGACTGGCTCGGAGGCGGGCGAAGTGATGGCCGCCATCCAGACCGCGATCTGGCCGCGCTTCCCTACACGAAGCTGCGTGACGCCGCTATTGCCCATCTCACGATGGCCGAAGGCTTCGGTCCGCTCTTTGGGAATATGCCGCCGCGGCGTGCCTCCGTCAGCGGAGAGTCTGCGTTGCTCCATCATGCGGGCGCTCAGCAGTGACGGAGCCCGAGGCTTCGGTTCGTTAGCTCCGACGGACTTCCCGCTTCGGCGAGTGTCCCTGCCGCTACGGCGATCCGAAGGGGGAGATCAATGGTGCATGGCTGCGAACGGCCTACTTCGGATATGAGTAACAGTCACGACCCACGGAGGCGATAATGCGCGGAACCACGGGCGCCGCGACCACTCGCAGCTCTCACACCAGCTCGCGCGGGCGTTTGAACCGTCCGCCGTTTGAATGCATTGCGCTGCTGCTGCAGGGCGGCGGTGCGCTCGGCTCCTATCAGGCCGGTGTATACGAAGCGCTTGCAGAAGCCGATTGTCACAAGGTCGATAACATCGTGCACTTGATCTATCGGGCAAGAAACTACGAGGGCCACTCAAAAGACTAGGGGTTTTCTCGTGTCTCGATGCAGGATCATTTGCGCGCCGGTTATCACGACACCGTACGTACGTTGCGCGATTTCGCGGATCGACCGATTGCGACGAGAACGAGCCGACCCTCGGATTCCGGTCCGGCGGACTCGTTGTTGGTTTAAACCGACTGGTTTCTGCTCTTAGGGCAAAGGTTGCTTCTCAGATGCGCAGTCGTGGCGAGTTGCGTAACAGCTACGACAGATGCGCAACTTCCTGTCGAGCGCAGCGTCTATAGCTCTCTGCGTTTTGTCAAAATGGTAACTCGGCCCTGTATGACGTCATCTTGGGCGGAGTTTGGAGCGAAACCCGGCCTCTTGGGTTGGACGTGCACGCTCTCGGACGCTTCAAGGACAGCTTCACCCCTAGCTCCTCCTCAAGCTTGGCTATCGATGCGAAAACGGCTGGCTGTGTTACGGAGCTCTTGTTGCCGCTTTCGTAAAACTCCCAGTCTCCGCAACGGCGGAGAAGTGCCGGATTTGGATAGAGTTTCATGGCATAAGCTCCATTTATGCGGTTTATCGAAACATACGATTGTATTTATGCCATGTCCATGAGTAGCTTGTTGGGATGGCGAACCGTGGAACGAGCGCGGAAGGCAAACCTCAGGAGGTTAGGTTCGTGGATCAAATTGTCGGGGACAATTCACTAAAGACAGTCGCCGCTGCAGTGGTGCTCTCGGCGCCGGCTGCGACTCCGGTGTTGGCGCATGCTGCTATTCAGGAGCCGGGCGCACTCGCATTCTACTATCCCTACCGCGACGTCTTGAATGGAGGCGGACCCACGCCAGCGGCAAAGTTGGCCTCAGAGCCGCCTGCAGCCATGCAGGCCTACGTGGCAAGGGAAAGTGGCATCGGCGCTGCGCGGACGCTGGTTCTTCTAGCCTACGCGCGGGGATGGCCGGCACCCTAAAGGGTCGCTCCCGGCAAGATGACGACCTGAGCGGTGCCGGTGCTGGTTCGCATTCGCGCATTGCCCCGCAGTCGTCGTTGTCATTGTGGAGTGCTCGTAGCGCGAATGCTCGTAGCCACAGTCCTCAATCAGGCGACAATTAAGAAGTGCAGGGGCGCCATGGACGCACAGAGATCGAGCTATGTATTGTCTCTCCAACTCGCGGACCAACGATGTCGTTATGTTTGGTCCCTTCAAACTGTTCGTCACTGAGAGATTACTGAAGAAGGGTGACGAGGCGGTCTTGATCGGCGGTCGCGCACTCGATGTCCTGATCACGCTGGTAGAGCGCGCCGGCGAAGTTATCAGCCACAAAGAACTAATCGCGCGGGTCTGGCCTGAGATCACGGTGGAGAGAGCAAACCTCCGGGTGCATATTGCTGCTCTTCGCAAAGTGCTAGGCGATGGCCTGGATGGCGCTCGGTACGTTTCAAATGTCGCAGGCCGAGGCTATTGCTTCGTTGCCGCTGTTGTGCGTTACGACGTGGAGCGACCTCTCGCGCAGATGCACGCTGCTGATATCGCAAGCCCAACTCGGAAGCTACCCGCTCGGCTCTCTAGAATGGTCGGCCGAGACGAGACGGTCCGCACGCTGATGGCCAAATTGATGGCTTGTCGGTTCGTCAGCATTGTCGGACCGGGGGGCGTCGGAAAAACAACAGTTGCCGTCGCGGCCGCCCACGCATTAACCGAGGACTTCCATGGCTCCGTCTTCTTCGTCGACCTGGGTGCCTTGGCCGATTTGCGTCTGGTCCCGACTGCGGTCGCGTCGGCGCTGGGCTTCGTGACGCAGGCAGAAGATCCAATGCTCGACCTGCTTGGTTTTCTTGGCGACAGAAAAGTTCTTCTTGTACTCGACAACTGCGAGCACGTCGTCGACGCGGCGGCGGAATTAGCCGAGCGCGTTGTGAATGAAGCACCACAGACCCACATTCTCGCGACCACCCGCGAGGCGCTGCGGTCCGAAGGCGAGCATGTGGATATGCTTCCTTCGCTCGAGACTCCGCCGGACCATCCCGGGCTGTCTGCGGCCGAGGCGCTCAGATATTCCGCTGTTCAGCTTTTCATGGAGCGCGCGCTGGTCGGCGGCCACCGTTCGGAGTTGTCTGACGCCGAAGCGCCTATCGTCGCAAACATTTGTCGCAGGCTCGACGGTATGGCGCTTGCCATCGAGCTCGCGGCAAGTCGGGTTGGATCGCTTGGGATCCGCGCCACTGCAGAACTGCTCGACAACAGGTTCAAGGTCATCTGGCAGGGTCGACGGACGGCTCTTCCGAGACATCAGACGCTGAGCTCCATGCTGGACTGGAGCTACAACCTGCTGTCGGATCTCGAGAGGCAGGTCCTTTGTAGACTTTCCACCTTCGTCGGCGACTTTACAATCAAGGCTGCTTGCGAGGTTGCGGCCGAGGGAGAAGTCGATGATGCCCTCGTCACTCATGCGGTGACGAGATTACTTGAAAAATCGCTGATCTCGACGACGCACTTCAAACAATTAACTTATTACCGGCTACTCGACACGACCAGGGCCTACGCACTGATCAAGCTTGCGAGCCGTGGAGAGACGGATCGAGCAGCTCAGCGGCATGCCACGGCGTTTTGCAGATATCTTAAGGAGGACCAGTCTGATCAATCCGGAGCCGGTGAGGGCGATTCGGGTGAGTATGCTCTACACATTGGCAACGTGCGAGCGGCCATGGATTGGGCGCTCTCCGATCATGGAGATGGAGCCCTCGCCGTAGAATTGACCACCTGCGCAGCACCGCTGTTTATCCGATTGTCGTTGCTCGACGAATGCCGGCGTTATTGCAAGCGTGCTCTTGCCGCGATTGGCGAGACCTCGCGCGGCACAAGGACGGAGATGATCCTGCTGAGGGCGCTGGCGCTATCCTCGATGTTCACCAAGGGCAACACCGACGAGGTTCGTGCCGCAATCGAACGAGGACTTTCTCTGGCCGAGAATTTGAACGACAGGACGCATCAACTAGACCTTCTGGCCGGGTTGAACATCTTTCTTACCAGGATCGGCGACTTTCATGGTGCCCTGGCAGTTGCGGCGCGAGCAAACGCCGTCGCGCAAGCCAGCAATAATGCTGCTGGCCTCGTCGCGACCGAGTGGATGCTCGGGGTTTCACATCATCTTGCGGGAAACCAGTCAGCCGCGCAACGCCATTGCGAACGTGGCATAATCCAGGCGGTCGAGCTTGGCGCGTTCAATCCGAAGTTTTTCGGATTTGATCATCGGATCCGGGCTCTGGTCGCGTTGGCCTGCGCTCTATGGCTTCGAGGACACGCGGGACACGCGCTCAGAACCGCGCAACAGACTATCGATGAAGCGGCAGCTCGAGGACAACCGGTTTCGGTCTGCATTTCCCTCATTTACGGCGCGCTGGTCTTCCTCTGGACCGGCGATTTGGATCACGCAGCCAGCCTTGTCGATCGACTCATCGAGTGCGCAGAACTACATGCGCTGGCACCATATCGAGCCGTCGGCGTTGGGCTGAAAGGCGCGATCGCAGTAGCACGCGGACAGGCAGAAGTCGGTCTTGAATTGCTGCGAGAAGCGCTCGCCTTGCATTCCGAACAGCACAACATCCTCTTGACTGTATTTGCGGGTGCTTTGACGCAAGGGCTATTGAAAACTGGTCAAGTCGATGAAGCTCTATTGACTATTAGCGGAGCAATAGGTCGAGCCGTAGGCTTTGGGACGAACTTCCACATAGCTGAACTGCTGCGCCTAAAAGCGGAGGTGCTCGCGGCCGCTCCACAAAAGGACGGCGCGGCTGTCGGGGATTGCCTCAGGGAGTCGCTAAGGTTCGCGCGTGAGCAATCAGCTCTTGCTTACGAGCTGCGTTCGGCAACAACGCTCGCACGGTTGCTCTCCGAGAGCGGCCGGCAAGAGGAGGCGAAAAACATACTAGACCCAGTTTACAGCCGCTTTACGGAGGGGGTCGATACACGAGACCTCCAGCTGGCGCGCGGGATCCTTGGGGATATGAAGTGGGTAAGGTTCCAGCGCCCCCGCGCGATAGCCATCCAATCCTTGAAGAAGTCGTAGCTCTCGTCGATCGTCGGCTAGAGGCCAATCGGAAAGCAAACTCCGCAGCAACATGGAAACGCATCTAGTGCCAAGGATCTCCCGCAAGCGTGGGCATTGTGATTGCAACACCGGCCAAGCGCCGCGAGCGCGGTTCGCCAATGGCGCAAAGTCAGGCGACGCGAATGTCGATGAGGCACTGCTGTCTTTTCTCCGCGGGACAAAAACATTCGTTCTGGCGCATCCAGCGTCAGCTGCCGTCGATTTGGTCGGCCGAAGAGGTGGGCGGCGTGTGTAATCGCACCGCCTGCGCGAATGGCGGCAGCCACAAAGCGCTGTTTCTGAAGTTGCTTGTCGGTAGCCCACGCCATCGGCGCCTGTCTCGTTGTGTGGGCACCGGGCTCGCGGCGGCGGGTAAGCTGGGGCATGCAACCATGATGTGAGCAGCCTGATCCGCAGTGCGGGCGTTGATAAGAAATGTAACTCCTGTCTAAAAACAGCGCTAAAGCGTCGACAGCAACGCGTAAGCACTGCTCGGGCGACAAGTCGCGAGCAGTGCTTTCGACTCAGAAATCCCCTTCTGGCCCGTGATCATAATCATGGGCATGGCGCCGAGCAAAGCGAAGTCGGCACGAGGCCGCTTCGGGCGGGGCGCGCATCATCGGGGGCGGACGCGCGAGCGGCACGACGCTGCTGCCGTCGATCATCGTCAACCCGCGCCGCGACGCCAAAGTCTCAACCCTCGAAGTATTCGGCCCGACGACGTGCGTCTATCTGTTCACGCATCTCGACGAAGCGATCGTCGCTGCGAATGCGCTGCCGCTCGCGTTTCAAGCCAGCATCTTCACTGAGGATGTCGGTGCCGCATGGAATGCAGCCGAGCGCCTAGCCGCCTCAGCCGTGATGGTCAACGATCATACGGCCTTCAGAACGGACTGGATGCCGTTCGTGAGTCGACGCGAGTCCGGCTACGGCATCGGCGGAATACCTTGGACGATGCGTGAGATGAGCCAACACAAGATGATCGTACTCAGGACATAAGAGGGGCATGGCCATCACTGGAAGTGATTCGCTGCACGCGCGGCGCACTCTCGATGTCGCGCGCCAACAGTACGATTATTTCGGCATCGCCGCCGCGGTCGAGGCGGTCGGGTTGGACGAGGTGTTGCGGCTTCCCCCCTCCATGAAGGTGCTCCTCGAGAATCTCGTGCGGCTCGAGAACGGCCGCACGGTGACCGTCCACGACGTCAAGGCGGTCAGCGACTGGTACCGGACTCGAACCTCGACCCGCGAGATCGCCGTCCGCCCGGCCCGCGTGCTGAGGCAGGACTTCACCGGGGTCCCGGCCGTGGTCGATCTCACTGCGATGCGCGATGCGATGGGGAAGCTTGGCGGCGACCCGAAGAAAATCAATCCGCTCTCATCCGTCGACCTGGTCATCGGCCACTCCGTGATGGTCGGCTCCTTCGGCAATCGCAACGCCTTCACCAGGCGCAACCGCCACCGACCTCGTGCTCACGGTCACGCAGATGCCGCGGAAGAGGCACGGGGGTACTCGACGAATTCGTCCACACCGGTGACGAAATCCTGCGTGAAGACGAATGGGCTAACGACCGGACACCTGCGAAGGCGTCCGACCGCTGACCGTCGATCTCGTGGATTTTCGCATAGAACTCATGACGACGTCTAGTCGTGACGATCGAGCTCCCCTTTCCCGATCGGATGGTGCCCAGTTGTGCGTGGTGGCGAAGGCGACGACCCGATCGAGTCGATCGTCCGCGACATCCTCGTTCCAGTGCAAGGAGATTACGTGCTTTGCGTCGAAATCGCGAACTGGGACTTTCTTCACGTTGGGCGCATCGAAAATCGCGGGCATCAGCGCGACGCCCATGCCAGCTCCTACCAATGCGAGAGCACGATCATCCTGGTCCGTCCTATACACTACCTGACAGCGTATTCCGCGTTCAGCCAAAAGCTTCGTGGTGCTGTCGAAGGTTTCACAATGAGTGCGAACGATGAAACGCTCTCCGTTGAGATCGGATAGTTGAATGCTTTCGTAAGAAGCAAGGCGGTGGTTGAGGCCAACCACCAGTCCATAGTCTTCCCTTTGTAGCTCGGCAGAGCGCTGCCCCGGCTCGCTCTCTGATTTTGAAGAGATACACGCAAGCAATGTTCGGCCTGCGAGTTGAGCATGCAACTGCTCTCGCGTTCCATCGACGAGTTCGATGCGCGTTTCTGGTAGCTCACCTTGTAAGGTTTCAATGAGTTGCACGAGCTGTGCGGACGGCAACGTGCGTAGTAAGCCGATTCGGAGCGGTCGGTCGGCGACACTTGCCCGAAGCTCAGCCTTCACCTTGTTGCAAGCACCTAGAACTTGCTGCGCAGTCATATGAAATCGATGACCCGCGGGGGTGAGAGTGACCGCCTTCGGTGATCGGTGGAACAGCTTCGCCCCAACCTCCTCTTCCAGCTTGGCTATCGAAGCGGAGAGTGCAGGCTGCGATACGGCGGCCCTAATTGCCGCCTTCGTGAAACTGCCGGTCTCCGCGACCGCGGCGAAGTGTCGGATCTGGTAGAGTTCCATGCTATAAACTCGTCTATCCAATGCCTCTGAGTTCAGATTTCAAGTCGTATTTCCGCAACGTGGCTATCGACATCAGCTCGATCTTTTACCTGTGACCGGTTCGACCATGCAGGGCTGCTTGGATGCAGGTCAACAAACCTTCCTTGGTGACCGGTTTGGTGAGGAAGCAGGCCGCGCCAGCGCTCAAACCCCGCTCCCGAATTTGTTCATCAGGGAAAGCCGTAATGAAGATGATAGGGATGCCATAGCCGGAGTCAGCCAAGCGGTTCTGGAGTTGAAGCCCTGACATGCCGCCCAGTTGCACGTCCGTGATCAAGCACGACGTATCCTCCAGCCTGCCAAATTGCAGAAACTCTTCAGCAGACAAGAAGGCCTCGGCGGTGAAACCGCAGGCCTTCAGCAAGGCCTTTATCGCCTCGGCCACTGACGGATCGTCGTCGACACATACGATGAGTGGAGTCTCTGACATCCGACGCTCATACGACGCATGGTCTGATCACTCAATTGCGCGTTTGGTCAGGATAGGACAGCAGAAGGAAGAGGGCGTTGTGGACTTTAGTAAAGGATCAATTGAGATGCCTATACTTTGGTCTAGAAGACCTACGACTTTTGTTGAGAGAGCTGTAGCTTATCGGCGATCCTGACCAGTTCAGCCAATGACCGGGCCCTCAATTTTCTCATCACGTGCCCGCGATGGAGCTTCACTGTCTGCTCGCTGAGTCCAATTTCCGCGGCAATCTGCTTGTTGAGTCTGCCGGCCGCCACTAGCCTCATCACCTCGCGCTCGCGCGGCGTCAGGGTTTCAAGGCGGGACCGCAGTCCGGCAACGATTTGTTCCTCGTCTCGACGGGCACGATCATGATCGATCGCCCGTTGGATTGCCTCCAACAAGTCTTGGTGGCGGACTGGTTTGGTCAGGAACTCCACCGCACCGGCCTTCATGGCCCGAACCGACATCGGGACATCGGCGTGGCCGCTGATGAAGATGACCGGCAGATGAATATTTGCTTTGACCAGATCTTCGTGAAAATCCAGTCCGCTTCGTCCAGGCAGCCTGACATCGAGAACAAGGCATCCGGGAACATCGGCGCGGGCGCGATCTAAAAATTCCTGCGCCGAGCCGAACAATTCGACGCGCAGGCCTATCGATCGGAGGAGACCTTGCAGTGCCTCGCGTATCTCAAAATCGTCATCGATGACGACGACGATGGGCCAAGCCTCATCATCCGAGACGATCACTTGATCCCCCTTTGGTGATAATTGGCATGGAAAACTGAAAGACGCTTCCGTATGGCGGATTTGACGACGCCCATATCCGACCCCCATGAGCCTCTATGATCGAGCGGCAGATCGACAGGCCCATACCAATTCCGTCGGGCTTCGTTGTGAAGAAGGCGTCGAAGATGCGGTCCGCCTTCGCTGGATCGAGCCCCGTGCCTGTGTCTGCGACTGCAATCAGGACACTACCGGAGCTGTCTATTTGAGAGCCTACCCGCAACACCCGTGGGCGATCCATGATGGCCTTCATCGCCTCGATCCCGTTCATGACCAGATTCAGAATGACTTGCTGCACTTGGATTCGGTCGGCCATGACGGGTGCGAAACCGCCGGACAACTCAGTCTCGAGCGAGATATCGTGGCGACGTAGCTCGCCGCGTGTGAGGGCGAGGACTTCCGCAAGTGCATCATTCATGTCTAGTTGCGTCATGTCGAGCCGAGACTTCCTGGCAAGAGCGCGAATGGTCTTGATGATATCGCCCGCACGATGACCATCCCTGACGATACGCTCGGCGGCCATTCGGGCTTCATCGATCTGCGGGTTGTCGTTCGCGAGCCAAGACAAGCAGCTGTCCGCATTAGTCACGATCGCCATGAGCGGCTGGTTCACCTCATGAGCGATGGATGCTGTCATCTCCCCCATCGTCGTCAGACGTGTAACGCGGGCGAGCTCCGCCTGAAGTACTTCCGCCCGCTCGCGCCGGTTCCGGGCAAGCTGAAGTTTTACGCCTACCCGAGCAAGTAGCTCTCGGGCGGAAAAAGGCTTGATCAGGTAGTCATCCGCGCCTGCCAACAAACCTTCCACCTTGGCCTCTTCGCCAGCCCGTGCCGACAACAGCAGCACAGGCGTGTCGCGAAGTTCGGGGTCCTTTCGAAAAGCTGTTAGTAGCTCGAATCCATCGAGCTCAGGCATCATGACATCGGAAAGGACAAGATCGGGCTTAAGCCGCCTGGCCGCGGCGAGAGCCTTTTTTCCGTCCGTCACCGCTTCCACCCGGAAACCACCAGCGCGCAGAATTTTTTGCACATAATTGCGCATGTCGACGTTGTCGTCGGCGACTAGGATGAATGGACCTTCAGTCCCGGCAATGGCAGCGACGTCGCCTAGATCTTGCGGCGTTGAAGGTGGAGGCGGCTCCGATGCACCGGTGGCGACGCCGTCGGAAAGCCACCCTAACGCCTCCTCGACATAGGCCTGCGCGCGCACATTGGTTGTGGCTTGCGTCCGTGCTCGGCTAATCTGTTCTGCCGGCAAGTGAGCGGTGCCGAAGGGAATTGCAACCGTGAAGGCGCTTCCCCGCTCGACTTGGCTGGCGACGCGAATACTGCCACCGTGAAGCCTGACCAACTCCTGAACCAGGGCGAGACCGATCCCGCTCCCCTCGATCGAGCGGCCGCGTGCGCCCTCCACCCGGCGGAACCGTTCAAACAAATGAGAGATCTCTTCGGGTGAGATGCCCGTACCGGAATCGCGAATGGTGACCTCGGCGCAGCTGCCGTCAGAAGACGGCCTGGTCACTATTGTGATCTCACCTTCGAATGTGAACTTAAAGGCATTGGATATGAGATTGAGAACCACCTTCTCCCACATGTCGATATCGACGTAGACCGGTTGCGGCAGCGACGGGCAATCGACAACCAGTCGGAGGCCAGCCTTTTCAATGGCGGAATCAAAATTGGAGGCGAGCTCCGACGTAAAGATTGCGAGGTCGACCGGCTCGAAGCTCATCTGCACGCGCCCGGCTTCGATGCGGGAGAAGTCGAGGAGGGTGTTGACGAGTTTGAGCAGGCGCACGCCATTGCGGTGCGCGAGACGCAAAAGAGATTGATGGTCGGATAGTGGGCTCGTCTCGGGTTTAGCAAGCACATCCTCCAATGGACCCAACATCAGGGTCAGCGGTGTGCGGAATTCGTGACTCACATTCGAAAAGAACTGAGTCTTCGCACGGTCGATCTCCGCAAGAGCCTCAGCGCGCCTGCGTTCCTCCTCGTAAGCCCGGGCATTCGATACGGCCGTCGCCAAATGTCTGGCGACAAGATCGAAAAAGCCGCGATACGTGTCGTCGAGCGCCCGGCGTGGATTGATCCCCGCGACAAGGGCTCCTGCCGTGCCGCCGTTTTGTCCGGGCTTGGCTATGGGAAGCACGATGGCGGAGATGGTTGGCTCCGGCCACACGCCGCCCGGTAGCTTGCCGAACTTTAAGGCGAGATCGTTCAGCAGAACGACGTTGCCTTCACGGATGACGCGCGCGACGCCCCATGGGTCATCTTGGTCGAGCCGGACGGCGACCAGCGCAAAGGTATCATCGAGCCCGGTTTTGGCGAGCAACGATGCGCTCGTTCTGTCTGCGTCCAGCAGATACAAAAGCGCAAACGGCAAGTCGGGATTTCCATCGCCAAGCACCCGCGCAAAGGCATTGCAAGCTGCTTGCACGCTTTTCGATTCCGCGGTCTGCGCGGCAAGTTCGCGCAAGATGCGCAGGCGGCGCTCTCCGAGGACCCGTTCGGTCGTTTCGCTGATGGCGGAAAAGACGCCGCCGACGCGGTTATCGCTGTGTTTGATTGGGCTGTAGGAATAGGTGAAGTACGCTTCTTCGCGATAATTGTTACGTTCGACCACTAGCAGCAGGTCGTCCGACCAAGTTGCCTCACCCCTGCTCAAAACACTGTTGAACTGCGCGCCGATGGTGTCCCAGATCTCCGGCCAGGATTCGATGCCTGGCCGCCCCAGGGCCGCCGGATGTTTGGTTCTACCAAGTATCGGTCGCCACGCGTCGTTGTAGAGCATGACCAGTTCGGGGCCCCACCACAGCGATATGGGGAAACGGGAGTTAAGGCAGATGCTGACAACCATCTTAAGGGAGTCAGGCCAAGTCTCAGGCGGGCCGAGGGGCGTACCTCCCCATGATTTCGCACGCATGAGCGCGCCCATCTCGCCACCGCCCGCAAGGAAGTTGGGAGGACCGGTCGTACCACGCCCAAACTCGGCATTGGGGGCCGATGACGATCCGTCCGCCGACATGGGCTGATGCGACAGGTCCGACGACATGGCTTCCGCGCTTTCTATACCACAAGTTCGCATGCTGGCCGCAACTTCTCGGGCCTTGCGCGTTGCGAGAGAATCCCCGCAGGATTGAGGCCCGAGCATTGTGGTCGTTCCACTCACCGGCGAGCGTCGGGACTACCAGTTCCTTGTGTTGTGTTCTCTTTGGAGTTGCAGCATTGCCCTTTCTGCGGCCTAGCTACGGAAGCGCGCCAACATGGTCCGGACCTTCGAATTCGAGTCGTCAGGTATGGGGGTAGGGATATCTCTTTGGTATGGAGGTATGGGATATCGAGCGTTGGCGAGAGTTTCACGGCCCACGACGGTTCTCACGGTTTCTCACTGTGGCTCGAAACCTTGCTGCTCAAGATGCGCTTGAAACGCATATCCCCGATTTTCGTTCCGTCAGGCGCAAATTTTTACCTCATGTTTTTCACCTCATAATATCGGATAGCGGACGCGGCGCGCCATAATCGTCCCGCAGATCCATGCCTTTGTCTTTCTAACGCGCATCCGACGCAGTCAACATATGAGAGAGCGACGCGTGGCTCCCGTATCTACGTGAGCAGATTGTTAGACGCATCCGTCTTCCTGCTTCATTCCTGATTACCGAGATTACACAACCCGCACCATACCTACGGAACTGCACACGCATGGGCGTGGCATCGGCGACCTTTCCGGCAGCGCATTGCCCCGGCGAGCGCACTTGTGCGGCGTTTGCCAAACGGCATTGCTGAAGTCAAAGTCGCGGCGAGCGACGTGGGGCCGGGTACTTATACGTCGATGACACAAGTTGCGGCGGACTTCCTCGGTCTGGATGTCGAACAGATCCGCTTCAGTCTTGGCCGCTCTGATTTCCCACCAGCGCCGCCGCATGGCAGCTCACAGACGATGGCCTCGGTCGGATCGGCCGTTCGAGCAGCGTGCATTGCAGTACTGGAGCGCACGCCAAAGCGCGCCGTAAGGGGCCAGCGCTCCCCGGTTTTCGGTGTGCCACTTGACGGGGTCGAGTGGAACCACGGCCGTTTACGCCGCCGCGGCGATACGTAGCCGGGCCAACCCTTCAGTGAGATCGTGAAGAGTGCTGAACAACCGATCGAGGCGGAAGCCTCTACACATCGCGATCCGGACGTGGCCACTCGCTATTCCATGAGCGCGTTCAGCGCTGTCTTTGCAGAGGTGGCAGTCGACCCGGATGTCCCCACAGTGTCCGCCGCGCGTGTGGCGCCTATGGAATCGGTCGCGTCATCAACCCAAGCCTTGCGAAAAGCCAGTGTATCGGCGGCATGGTCGGCGGTATCGGGACGGCTCTGATGGATCGCATCGTACTCGATTGGCACGATGGGCGTCCCGTTAACGCACATATGGCCGATTATCTCGTACCCGTGAAGCTCGACATACAGCGAATCGAAGCACAGATGGTTGAAGAGCACGACCCGCACGCTAACCCTCTTGGTGTGAAAGGCCTCGGCGAAATCGCGCTCATCGGGATGGCTCCTGCCATCGCCCACGCTGTCTTTCACGCGACGGGCACGCGTGTACGCGACTTGCCAATTCGAATCGAGAACCTCCTGTAGGTCATCACCTAATGCTGAATGCGAGTTAGGCGGGCTGACCACGAGTCGTACTAAAGCCATCAAAGCTCGTCCGAATGAACGGTAGGTGCATTATCATGCGAAAGACTGATTCAGAACTCGGCGAGCCCCGAGCAAGTGCTCCAGGACGCGCAGGACCTCGGCCTCTCCCTCCACCCCCTCAATCGTGATCGGCGCTCCGTCGACGAGTCATTGGCCCAATTGAACGAGCAGTTATCTGGACGGGATCATCGGCAGAACGAGCTCTTCTGTCAGTGACGACGTGATTGTCGGCACGCGAGAACCTGCGGATGACCGAGCGAGGTCTGAACGGATTTTCCGAAAAACGTCTTCGGCGGACTCCGGAGCGGCGCCGAGGGATGCGACCATTTGCCTGCCGAGGCCGCGCAAAGCTTCCGTATTGTCGGTATTCCGATCGAACGGCTCGGAGACTAGCACCAACGAGTTAACCGGAGCGACAACCGGAGCGAGGCCGTGGGAGAAGGCTCGGAAGCGGCGCTCGAACGGATTGCGCCAGGACGCATCGACCGCGACGAGTTCAGCCCCGGCCCCGGCCAGCCGCAAATCCGAAAGCACGCCGTCGATGCTGATGCCTTGCCGCAGCACGTCCTCCTCGTTCCAGATCTTCGCGTCGACCGGAATGAGGAAGTCCTCGCGATCGACCTGGATCGCGTAGCCGCTATAGAATACGACTACGGTCGCGTCCCTCTTCATCCGCGTCTTGATTTTCGCGACCGCCGCGTGGAGGTCCCGTTCGCGGGCATCCTCTAGCGCGACGACGCCAAAGCCGGCCTTCTGAAGCACCGCCGTGAGCGCGCGAACGTCGTCGGACGGCTCAATTAGGGGCGTCAAAGCGCGCTAAGGCCGCCGTCGACGACGAGATCGGCACCGGCGACGTAGCTGCTCTCATCCGACGCCAGAAAGAGCGCCGCGGCTGCAATCTCTTCCGGTTGACCAAGGCGGCTTAGCGGCGTGGCAGCCCTAAAGCTCGCCCGTATCGCATCCGCGTCTTCCGTCGTGCTCGCCTGCGCATCGATGATGGGCGTATCGATCGCGCCGGGGCTGATGGCATTGACGCGGATACCGCGGTCTTTGAGTTCTGCCGTCCATGTGCGGACGAAGGAGCGAACGCTGGCCTTGGTTGCGCTATAAACGGTGTAGTTTGGGATACCCTTGAAAGCGGCGATAGACGATAGGAGGATAATAGAGCCGCCATCGCGAATGAGCGGCAGTGCTTTTTGAACCGTGAAGAGAAGGCCGCGCACGTTGACGCCGAAGGTCTTGTCGAAATTGTCTTCGGTCGTGTCAACGAGCGTTCGCGGATAGATGAAGCCGGCGTTCGCGACCAAGATGTCGATCTTGCCTTCCTCCTCGCGAATTCTTGCGTAGAGTCGGTCGAAATCACGAGGGTTTTGCACGTCACCTTGAACCGTGGCGACGCGTTGTCCGATGAGCGCAGCCGCCATGTCGAGCTCGTTCTGCCGACGGCCGGTAATGTAGACAAATGCTCCTTCCTTCGTGAAGCGCTGCGCCATCGCCAATCCGATGCCACTGCTGCCGCCCGTGATAACTGCTAACTTGCCTTCCAACCTGGGCATGACGGTTCTCCAATCTGAAGTCGCCCTCACGGCGGTGACGATCAATTTGAGGCCCTGCGGTTTGCGAGCGAGATAGGGCTGCCGACTAGTTCTCATTCCGATGTGGAATGAGACAGTCCGGCGATCCCCAGGGCACACTAATCCTGAAGTGCGGGGCGCCCCGGTTTCCTGCGGGCCTGATTCGGATTCGCATTCCCGAACGCGCAATCGCCGACGAGCGGGAAGCTCGCCGACGACGCATCGCCATCGGCAGAGTGCCACCTTATTGCCGCGTCAGGCGAACTACGTCCTGCCTCAGGAGGTAGAGCGAGACCGCGAGCAGAACGACGTCCTTCATCAGGAAGGGCACGTTCCCAGTCATCGCGGGGAAGCCTCCGGCGGCGACATCCCAGCCCTCCGGCATGAACGGAATGATAGTGACCGTCGCAATGAAGGTGCCGCTCGAGCCGAGAGCGCCAAGGACGCCTAGCCGCTTGTCCCAGAAACCCGCGAGCAGCAGGGACCCGAAGGTCCACTCCGAGAGGCCCAGGAAATAGCTGGCGCCGGCAGGGCCAAAGACCGGATACAGCCACCAGATCAGCGGCCCGTTGCTGATGAACGGGGCCAGTCGTTCGAACTCGTACGGAAACCACTTCTGGTAACCAAAGAAGAACAACATGATTACCATCGAGGCCCGGACAACGTGGTAGTCGAGATCCACAGTAAGCAGGCCGGATCTATGCAGCGCGCGCACAAGCGGATTTTTAGTGGTGTGGGTAATCGTGGTCATGGTCGTGATTCTTTCAGATCTGAGATCTTCGGGGGCGCATGGTCGCTTCACGCGACTGCGGGGAAGTCGATCTCGGTGTCGTTGATGCGGTTGAGGACGTTCGTGAAGGTGATGGTCGCGAAGGCCAGGCTGATATCGACCAACTGGGCATCGCTGTAGCCGGCGGCCTTGATCGCGGCGAAATCCTCGTCGCTGACGGTGCCGCTTGACTGCGCAAGCTT
>Ga0210403_10000754_pt1 | contig 32607 bp, 31 predicted proteins | sample IncBWC19MmetaG_FD_150863 | JGI IMG/M metagenome (GOLD analysis project Ga0210403, IMG submission 150863) | Forest soil microbial communities from Barre Woods Harvard Forest LTER site, Petersham, Massachusetts, United States - Inc-BW-C-19-M | ecosystem: Environmental > Terrestrial > Soil >...
GTAAGGGCTGAGCGTAGGCTCGCCGCCCGAGAACTGCACCGACATCTGCCGCTTGGGCTTGATGGTGATGGCGTTGTCGAGCATGGTCTTGATCTCGTCCCAGGTGAGTTCGTGGACGAAGCCGACCTGGTTGGCGTCCATGAAGCAGGGATCGCACATCATGTTGCAGCGATTGGTGAGGTCGATGGTCAGAACCGAGCCACGACCGTGGGTCACCGTGGAGGTGCCGTGGTTGTGGAGCTTCTCATCGTTGTGCGCCTTGATGTCGCGGCCGGGGAAGACCTCTTCGAGGTGTTTAAAGAAGGCGGTGTCGATCGACATCACGTCTTCAAAGTGGCCGTGGATGGGGCAGTCCTTGACCATCAGGATCTGGCCGTCGCGCTCGATGATCTGCGCCTTGATCTCGCCCACCTTCTCATTGAGCAGGATCTCGTGGGGCAGCTTGCCGTCGACGATCTGCTGGCGGATCTCGGGGATGCACTTGGGACAGAGGGAGTCGGTGGTACGCGGCCATCCCAGCGGGGGCTTCTCCTTCTGGTAGCTCTTGAGCAGGGGCTTATCGCTCCACTTGGGGGTGAAGCTGGGGTTGGGGCTGATCGAGTTGAGCTTGTTGAATACCGCCCACCCACCCTTGGCCGCGAGGACGAGAGCTTTTTCAGTCAATTTTGCTGGTTTAGCCATGTGCGTTGGTGTCTCCATTAAGAGGTCGTTGAGAACTGGTCGTTGATCGGGCGTCGTGATCGGACATCTCTGTGATCGGGCGTCAAACGAGTTCGGAATTCGGAGCGCATGTGCGAACAGCCTGGCGACAGGTCCCGAAGCGTGTGCCAACGAATTGCAGACAACAGGGGACGGGAGAACCTGAAGCGTAAGGGGCGGCATCGGTAACGCTCACCCCATTCAGACCAGTATCAGAGTACGCAGCGTGTCAGGGGGCGGGAAGGGAAATGGGTCCGACGGCGAGAATCTGCATTGAATGGGGAAAGACCGCACCTGGATTGCACGCCTTTGCCGATCGCATGGGGTTACAAATCGTTCTTAGGGTGGAGTTTTTCCAGTTTTCAGGCGAGTTTTGGTCGCGATCGGCCCGGGGACGAAAGCTGGTTCTCTACTCTCTCCTTTTAAAGTGAGCGGCCGACAACGCCGGATCGAGGAACTCGCGCACGCCAAAGCCGAAGGCTGCACCGCCGAGCGAGCCGCCGTAGTCCTCGGCTGTCTGCTTGAAGCTTCGGTTGATGTCCGCCCGTCGTCGGTGCGGGTGACGAATACCCGCGAGATGGCGTAGGCGGTGCGTGCGAGTATGCGGTGGCCTGAGCCGAGCTCGTAGTAGCGGGGGTCCTCATGCAGCAGCGGTGCGAGCAGGCTGTCGGCGAAGAGGTGATACGAGCCGGTGCGCACGGCGGCAGCGCCCACTCGCCCGGCAAATGCGCCCGAGTTGGTGCCGAAGTTGGGGCTGCTGTTGAGTAGATGCTCCCACCCGGCGGCGGCGACATCGGAGGCCAGGGTGTAGGGCGTGACCGAGGAGCGCAGGCCAAGGACGACCTTGTCGCGGGGTGAGGGCTTCGGCGCAATTTGGTCGGGCGCGATGTACTTGTCGTAACGGGAGGCGGGCCGGGACGACGCATCCAGCAGCGTGCTGGATGTCGCTCGCCACTAGCAGGAACGGACGCTGGATGGTTGCGGCACGTTGCATTTGCATCCAATCGAGGAAGGAATAGGTGGCAGGAAGAACAGACCGGGTGAGGTCGGGTAGGATGGTGGCCAAAGAGTTGGGACCAGTTGCGACGCGACCGAGCAATTCGCCCGTCTGGCCCGGTTACCAGTTCGGTGCGGCGATTCCAGATAGGGCTGGTTCGTTGTTGACCCGCCGTTTTGCCGCTCCGCATACTTGATGGAGGAGAGTGCCGCTATGAGTCCGTATCCCGGAGAACCAAAGCAGCCCTGGCAGGAACGTCTGCACGAAGCGACCGCGCATGTGGAAGAGGATCTGCGCCGCGTCGTCTCCTACATTAATGATGAGGTGGTGCCGGATGTGCGCCGGCATGGCTCTGAGGCGCTGCGGGTCGCGGCCCAGGAGTTGCACAAGCTGGCCGAGCGTCTGGAGGCTCAGCGCCGCACTCCACCGCCACCGCCTCCGGTCTCGCCATCGGGCGAAGCTCCGCCGCCCACCGGTGAGCCGAAGCGTTGATGCGCGGCTGCGGCACATCGGGCCGGGCTGTTGGGCAGCAGCCGCGCGGGCTGACGGGAGCGCCGAGTCTCGCGCTGCTGCTCTCGGTATTTACGGTTACCGGCTGCCATAAGAAGCCGACCCAAGCCTATCGCCCTCCTCCTCCACCTGCGGCGGGGAGCACGCCGGCGCCTTCCAAGTCATCCGCAACCTCATCTGCTGGCCGTTCCGCCGCTGGGAGTTCGGGCGCAGGGAGTTCGGCTGCGACCGGCGATGCGGACCGGCAGTTCTCGCAGGAGGCTGCGCGGGGAAAGCCCGCCGTGGTTGAGGTTGGCTTGGCGAGCTGGTACGGTCCTCCGTATGCAGGACGCCGGGGCGCGGACGGATCGGTCTACAACCAGAACGCGATGACCGCGGCGCATCTCACGCTGCCGTTGGGCAGCCTGGTGCGGGTGACAAATCTCTCCAACCATGAGAGCGCGGTGGTGCGGATCACAGATCGCGGACCGTTTGTGCGCGGACGCATCATCGACCTGTCGCTGGCCGCGGCCAAGGCGACGGGAATCTACCGCGCGGGCGTGGCGAAGGTGCGGCTCGAGGCCTATGAACCGCCGGCCAAGCCGAATGGCATTCCCGGTGGGCGCTGGTGCGTGCAGGTGGGCGCCTTCGAGAAAGAGAAGGAAGCGATCAAGCTGAAGCAGGAGCTGCTGCACCACTACCAGACCGCCAAGGTGATCGAGTTTTCAGGGCCTACCGGCTACTGGGTGAGGATCAATCCGGCGTATCCCGACAAGAAGCACGCTGACCAGGTGGAGGCAAGCATTCATCCCAAGAGTGCGGATGCGGAGCCCTACCTGATCCGGACCGACTAGCTTACAGCAGCGCCTTCTTGCCGGTGCGCTGCTCGATGGCCTGCTCGAAGCCCGCCTGATCGCTGTGATTGGGGGTGTGGGTGATGCGGACGCGGTTGTCGCCGACCACCGTGATGGAGCGGCCTGCCTGGGTCTTCTGGATCGCCATCACCTCGGGGTAGAGGATCGCCTTATCCTTCAGGAACCAGAAGCGCTGCTCGATGCCGGTGGGCGTCAGCACGATGGTGCCGGGCGCCTGGCTGGCGAGCAGGGCCATGACCAGCAGAAATAGCACCGTCATCGGCCAGGAGAAGGCGTGGTGCGCCTGCCAGTACCAGTAGAAGAAGAACCCGTAATAGAGCGGCAGCGCGAAGAAGCGCATGCCGGTGAAGACGGGCTTCATCGGGAAGAGCAGGCCCTCGGCGGTCGTGCGCGACCTGCCCTTCGCGATCTTGCCGCCGAAGAGGGCTACGAGAAAGAGAACGATGACGAGATTGCGCAGAAGGTTCGGATCGAGATGCATCGCTGCTTACTTTACCTCAAGTCTGCGGTAGTGCTGCAGGCTACTTCTGGTCGCGTGTGGGCGGCGGGTAGTAGGGCAGCTTCTGCTGCTCCTCGGAGGCGCGTTTGACGGCGACATCGCCGAAGAGCAGGCTGGGCGCGATGACGGTCTGAGACACGGCGCCGAGGCTGTTGGCGACGAACGGCTTGTCGCCGGCGGCGACGATCTCGCTGCGCAGGCTGCGGAGGTCGAGCTCGTCGAAGACGGCGCCGCGGACCAGGGTGCGGGTGCCGTCCGGGCGGACGCGATAGAGCAGACGCGGTGTTAGCTCGCCGCCGAGTGTCTCGACGGCGTAGGCGTCGGTGCCCTGGCGCTTGGCGAGATCCTCGAGGCGAGCGGTCATCGCCGCATCGGACAAGGCTTCGCTCGAGCGGAAGACCGTGACCGCTGCGCGCGAGCGAGCGGATTGGCCCGGAGCTGCGCGCCCGTGTCCATTCGAGTTCGGGAAGTCCTTCACCGGCTCGCGGCCGATCAGGTAGTTCATCAGCTTGCCTGAGCGAACCAGGTCGACCGATTGAGCGGGCACGCCCTCGTCATCCACATCGTAGGCGCCGAGCAGCGTCTGGCCGTCGAAGTGGGCCAGCAGAGGATCGTCGGAGACGCTCATGAAGTCCGGCAGAACGCGGGCGTGCAGGCCGGAGGTATAGGCTCCCTGGGTGCGGGCGGTGGTGCCAACGTCGGGACGGTCGGCCTCGACGTTGGGCAGGAAGAGATGGCTGAGGACGTCGGTGGCGGCGTCGCCGCTGAACAGGACGGCGCCGTGGTAGTCGTCGGCGTCGACGATGGGAGCTTGCCGCAGAGCCTCGTAGGACTTGAGATCGTCGATAGTGCGCTGGCGGAAGGCCGGCCCGGATTCGAGATCGGCAGCCCGCGCGGCGGTCGAGCCATTGTCGCGGCTGAGCTGCATGCCGTCAGCGGCCTGGCCCCCGACGCTGATGCTGGCGCTGTAGCCGGTGTAGCCGCGGCGGACGACGGTGCCCTCGGTGTTGACCAGATAACGGTTGATGGCGACGCCGCGAATGCTGGCGGTCGAGTATTGAACGTCCTTGCTGTAATCCGGCTCGGAGGCGTAGAGGCCGCTGGCCTGGACGATGCGCCGCTTCCACTCGGCGCGATCGAGATCGAGGGCGACGACCGGCTGGATGGAGGTGATGGGTTTGGCGGGCGAGAAGTCGTCGGCCGTCGCCGGCGTTTGGAAGCGCTGCAGCGTGGCCTGCTTTGCGGTGTATCCACGGAGCGCGGCCTTGTAGGCCTCGTCGGTGGCGGCCCAGAGCGCATAGCGCAGGGCCGCGGGGGCGTTGTCGCCATCGCTATCGAGCGGCGCAAGCTGCACCGAACCGTCGCCGCGACTCTGGGAGCTGTCGGAGGCGAAGTCGCCTACGCGCACGGTGACCCGCACGACGCGCTGGCGGTTGGCGTCCTCGCGGGTGAGTGCGCCGTAGTTGGCCACGGCATCGTAGCTGGCCACGTCGTCCAGGCGGTACTCGATGAAGTAAGGACGCTGCATGCCGGGCAGCACGAGCAGCGACTGCTCGCGAGCCAGCTCGGTCTTCATCGCGTGCAACATCGGGTCTTCCGCTGGATTAGCCTGCGCGTTCGCGCTGTTTGTACCCAACGAGGTTGCGAATATCGCAACGAGCGTGATTTGTCGGCAGATATGTAACTGATGGAGGAGCTGATTCACTGGCGGGCTCCTTCGTTCGTGACCTGAATGGCTGCGCTTGCGCCGGTGGCGAGGGAGACGGGCGTGGGTGGAGGAATGATTGGCGGCCGCGCGCTGCCCTGCGATTGGCGCTGGGTCTCGATCTCGCTAACCAGCATGGCGGGTGCGACGGCGCTCACCGGGATCTGCCCCGACTCCGCGCCGCAGATGCCGTTGAAGATATCCTGCCGGTTGTTGGTGGCGAGGATGCGGGCGAGCGCGGCCTGCGGCGTGCCGACGATGCTGACGCCGCGCACCAACTCGTCCGGCCGGCCGTCGACATAGACGCGATAGACCACCAGGGGAATGACGGAGAAAGCCTGCGGGGTGCGGCGCGTGGTGACGGCGAAGCCCGAGGATATGTCCTCGAAGTAGAGGCCGTAGGGCTTGTTCTGGCGCTTGGCCTCGGCGATGAGCATGGCCCGCAGCTCGGCGTCGCTGACCGACTTCGAAGAGGTGACGATCAGGTTTCCCTGCCGTCCCGTTGGCATATGGCCCGCCTCCGCCCGGCCGTGGCCGTTCGAGTTGGCGAAGCTGGCAACCGGCTCGCGCGACATCAGGAAGGTCTTGAGCACGCCGTCGGCGATGAGGTCGACGCGCCGCGCGGGCTGGCCCTCGTCATCGAAGTTGTAGTGACCGCTGAGCGGTGTGCCCTCAAAGCTGGCCTGCGTGGGATCGTCGGCGACCGAAAGGAAGCTGGGAAGGATGGGTTTGCCGAGCAGCTTGGTGAAGGTCTGACCCTCGTCATCGCCGCGCTGGCGCTGGCCTTCGAGGCGATGGCCGAGCACCTCATGGAAGAAGACCGCAGAGGCGCGGCCGCTGAGGATCGCCGGACCGTTGAAGGGCTCGGTGGTGGGCGCATGGCGCAGGTCGTCGAGGCTCTTGGCCATTTCGGCTGCCTTGGCGAGCAGGACCTTCTGAGTGGGCAGGTTGCCCGCGGCGTCGGCCTCGAAGGTCTCGATGCGGAAGAGATCCATGCCATCGGCGGCGCGGGTGCGGGCGACGATCACCAGCCGGGCGACGTGGCTGGGAGTCGAGACGCGGGCTCCTTCTGAGGAGACAAAGTAGTCGGTCTCGGTTGCGGCCTCGAGCGAGACGCGATTGTCGAGGACCTCGGGATGCTGGCGGAAGAGGCTGGAGATCTCGCGCAGGCGCTGCTCCCAGGCGGATCGGTCGAGCGTAAGCGCAGGCGCGGGGGGAAGCAGCCTGGCGACCGCCGGCTCCTCGGAGAAGTCAGCGGAGCCGTCCTCCTCCTTGGCGCGGACCTGCTGCTCGGTCTTCACCTTCATGTAGCTGTCGAGCGCGCGGGCGTAGCCGCGATTGGTGGCGAACCACAGGCTGTGCGCGAGCGCGGCGCGGTCATCGTTCAGCGGCAGCGCCATGGTGGTGAGCGCGGAGTTGCGGTGGTCGCCGTGTGTGTTGTCCTGGGCGGCGCTGCCCAGCCGCAGCTGAACATCGGCGATGCGGCGATGGTTTTCGGTCGAGGCGGTGATGGCTCCATACTCGGCCGAGACCGAGGCGCTGGTGCGGTCGGAGACCGCGTAGCTGAGGAAGTAGGGCCGGGGCTCGGCTGTATCGCCACCGCCGAGTGAGGCCATCGCGCGGTTCAACTCCGCCACCATCGCCTGCACCAGGACAGGATCGGAGCTGGTCGAGGTCGCCGCCGACCGCGGATTGTCCGCTGCGCTCACGCTTTGCGGTGGAGCGAGGATCGCTGCCAGGGCAAGGCAGGTACAGGCGATGGAACCCACGAACAGACGCTGTGCAATCAAATGAAGCTCCCCGATTCTGAGACAGTGGCTGCAAGCGAGTGTAACCAATTGGCGCTTGCCGCGTACGGATGGCGGCGCAGGCGTCCGGCCTGATGCGGGCCAAATCCCCGAGCAGGCCGAGGAGGATAAAATCACGCCATGGCTACCGATTGTCTCTTCTGCCGCATCGTTGCCGGCACCATTCCATCGCGGCGTCTCCACGAAGACGAGCACAGTGTTGCGTTCGTGGACATCCACCCGCAGGCGCCCAAGCACATCTTGATTCTTCCCAAGCAACACATTGCGTCGCTGGCGCACGCGAGCTCACAGGATACGCCGGTGCTGGGCCATCTGCTGGCGGTCGCCGCGGAGCTGGCGCGGAGCCAGGGGCTCGCGGCCGGCTACCGCGTGGTGGTGAATACGGGTGACGACGGCGGCCAGACAGTCGACCATCTACACCTGCATCTGCTGGGCGGACGCCACATGGCGTGGCCTCCGGGCTAGTGCCGGGTTCCAACGCAGAACCGCCCTGAGCGATGCTGTCGCTCAGGGCGGTTCTGCGTTGGCTGACGCCATACTATTCCGGCGCTACTGGTTGTAGTTCGGCTCTTCCTCTTCGGCGATGCCGTAGCGGCGCAACAGGTTGGGCAGGTTCTGGCTGAAGGCGGCGCGCGGCATCACCGTGTCGCAGCCCGCCTCCACTGCCTTGGCCTTCAGGTCGCCCTGCAGGTGGGAGAGGAAGCCGACGATCGAGGTGCTGCGCTTCAGGTTCGTCTTCAGCTTCGGAATCAACGTCATCGGCTTGGCGTTGGTATTGTTCAGATCGAAGACGATCAGCCCAGGACGGTCTGCCTCCTCGCCGCCGGTGAGCCGCGCGACCACCTCTTTATCGTTCTTGACGAACTCGATCTTGACGCCCAGCTTGCGCGCGGTCTCCTGGATCTTGGCGACGAAGAACAGGTCGTCGATGAAGAAGAAGATCTTGGTCTGCGCGTCTTCCGGGATGGGAATGGCGCGGCCCTGCGAGTAGTCGATCGGCTGGGAGTCGCTCTGATAGCCGCGGCTGCCGCCGTTCGAGCGCGGCTGATAGTTGCCGTGCGCCTCGATGGTGGAGGGAGGCGCCTCGGCAAAGTTGCCGTTGACGACGCGGTAGCTGTGGTCCATCGGACCGACGAAGCTGCGCGGACCACGCTGCTGTTTGCCGCCGCCACCACCCTTGCGCTTGAAGCCGCCGGCGGTGTTCCCGAACTGATGGCTGTCGCGGTCACGCGAGCCGCCGCCGTTACCCCCGTTGCCATTGCTGGCCTGGTTGCCGGGGTTGTCGCCGGGGCGTTGACGGTCGCGGTCGCGGAACTTCTTCTTCCAGCGCTTGGTGGAACCGGTACTCCCGTTCTGCTGCTGCTGCCCGTTCGCCGACTGGAAGTTCTGCTGCCGGCCGCCTTGGCTTGGCGCAGAGGAACCAGAGACATCCGACGACGCGGGGGCGGCGGAAGATCCAGACTCCGCGGGGCCGAACTCGCCGTTCGGCGTGGATCCGCTGGCCGCAACCGAGTCCAGGCTCTTGCCCTTCCGCTTGCGGCGGCGACGACGACTGCTCTTGGATTGCCCCATACCGCGGGGCACAGCCTGACCGGCATCCTGCCCGGAGTCTCCATGGAGGGAGGGCGGAGGGGGTGGCGCAAGGGAATCCTGGTGCGGCTGCACCTCGGACACATTCTGATCTGAAGTCATGCTTCCACTTCCTGTTGCACGTGCAAGATTTAGCGTTTCCAGACCCACGCCATCCGCAGGAGCGGCTCCGCCAAACGTGCGGAGCGCGAACCAAGCCGGGATGTAAGCGTCGGAAGAAACAGTGTCAAGTTCTACTCTGAAGGAAACGTCTGTGCATCTATTTGGCTGCGCGCGCCGGTCAGACGACCACCGCTGGCAAGCCAGGTTCACTCAACAATAGCGAACCCCAAAACGAACTCTGTGACCTGATCGATGACTAACCTCGGATCACCACGGATCCGTCTAGGGGATTCGTGGAATCCAGTGAGCACCCCACGCTGGCGGCGTAGACTGCCTGGAATATCTCCGGAGAGACAGCGCGGAACGATAGGCACCCACAGCCGGTTCAGAACGCAACTCGATGATACGCGCAGCGGCTTCAATTAGCAAGTCGCCCGGCAAATCGCCCCGATGAATGGGTGCAATCGCCCGACGGGGAGCCCTCGGGGATGGGGGGCTCCCCCAGGAGCCGCACCCTGTTTGAGTTCAAAACGATCCGAACCAAGTCCAGAGAACTAAGTCCAGAGAACCAAGTCTAGAGAACCAAGTCCAGATCCGATGGCCTGTCACGGCCTCCAAAAAGGGCAACCGTATGTTCTGGTGCCTTCTCCCCGGCCGGTGAACCGCGCCATACGTGGGCGCTGGCACTCCCTGGACGGGGGCGAAACAGGAGTTATTGCCTGCTCTGTTTAACTTGTAAAGGCAATCCCGCTGCCAAATCGGAATGCTGTCTATTTCGCAGAGTTTCCAGGGATTTGGACGGATTTGTCGGGGACGTCCTCTCGAAAAATAAAAGATTCGCGGCACTGCACTCCAGATTTCGGGAGATTGCGGCGCTGAGCTCGGCCCGAGCGCTCTGGTCTTTTGACCGTATCTTGGTTTGACCGGGTACCTGGTCCCCCCTATAATTGTCGGTGTTCTGGCAGCCCTCTCGCACCAACCTACCCGCCCAAATAAAACTGGATGGCCAGGATGGATGCAGAGCGCAGCGTCGCGGCTAGCGTTGTGACAGAATTGCTCTAAGCTTTAAGGTGGAGGGGCAGTAAGGGGCTGCAAGTCAGGAACAGGTCAATCGGAATCGCGGGCGCGCTCCCTGACGGGCGGAACGAAATGGAATCGGTGTCAACGGCTTTCAATGATCTCAAGGAGTTTCACATAGCATGAATCGCACTCTCGCAGTTGTCTCCGCGCTCGGCGCGGGGTTGATGACCATGGCTGCAACCGCCCAGACCGCAGCTCCCGCAGCCCCTGCCGCAGCTCCGGCAGCAGCCAGCGCACCCGCAGTACCGCAGGCGGTTCCAGCAAAGATCGCGCTGATCGCCTTCGAGCAGGCCGTCTTCGCCACCAATGAAGGCCAGCGCGCCGTTCAGGACGTGCAGAAGAAGTACGAGCCCAAGAAGGCCCAGATCGACACCATGGCGCAGGAGGTCGATTCGCTGAAGAAGCAGCTGCAGAGCGCGCCGACGACCTTGTCCGATGAGGAGCGCGCCTCGCGTCTGAAGACCATCGACACCAAGGAGAAGCAGCTGAACCGCGATGCCGAGGACGCCAGCACGGCGTACCAGTCCGATCTGCAAGAGGTGTATGGCAAGATCGCGCAGAAGGTCTCGGTGGCGGCCAAGAAGTATGTCGCGGAGAACGGCTTCACCGTTCTGCTCGATGTCAGCGGACAGCAGAGCAATGTGATGTGGGCGCTGCCTTCGACCGATGTCACCGAAGCGGTCATCGGCGCGTACAACACCTCCTCCGGAGTGGCCGCGCCGCCGCCGTCCGCGCCCGCGCCCAACCGTCCACGCCCGGCAACCGCTCCCAAGCCCGCTCCCAAGCAGTAAGCGGGTCGGAAGCAATCTCAGTTCCAACGGGGAGGCCTTCGGGCCTCCTCGTTGCTTTTGACTGGACGTGGCATCGCGGTCTAGGAGCCGCAGGTGAGTCTCGTTTCGAGCGGAAAACACAGCCGCCACCAGAGAACCGTTCTCCCGCAAAGAGGACCCGGCCTGATCTGTGGAAATTCCTGTTGATTTCTGGGGGCGATCTTCCGCCAACTTTGCTCTAACCGCTTCACCTGGCGCAGCTCCCGGCGCAGGAATGACGCGGTCTTTCGTTTATTTTCACGAACATGCAGCGGAGTTGGAAAAGCTGTGGAAAGCTATTTCTTGACGCTGCGCTAAGCGCTTGGATGGGAAGGGTTTCCCACAAACCGAAGTTACATGCTGGTTACATACAGGTCGGCGCCCGCTCGCGCCGGGGTAACAAATGTGGGCCGATTCCGTTGCATGAACATCAGTGCATCGAGGCTCGCGCGCGCTGGGTTTACTCTTCGCCGACCTTCAGCACGGCCAGGAAGGCTTCCTGCGGGATATCGACCTTGCCGATTCGCTTCATCCGCTTCTTGCCCTCTTTCTGCTTCTCGAGCAGCTTGCGCTTGCGGCTGATGTCGCCGCCGTAGCACTTGGCTATGACGTTCTTGCGGATGGCGGTGACGGTCTCACGGGCGATCACCTTGGCGCCGATGGCCGCCTGGATGGCGACCTCGAACATCTGCCGCGGAATCAGTTCGCGCATCTTGCTGACCAGGGCACGGCCACGGTCGTAGGCGAAGTCGCGGTGCACGATGATCGAGAGCGCGTCGACCGGATCGCCGCCGATCAGGATATCCATCTTCACCATGGGGGAGACCCAGGTTCCGGAGAGCACGTAATCGAGCGAGGCGTAACCGCGGGAGACGCTCTTGAGCCGGTCGTAGAAGTCGAGCACGATCTCGTTCAGCGGCAGCTCGTAGGTGAGCAGCACCCGGGTCTCGGAGACGTACTCGAAGTTCACCTGGCGTCCGCGCTTGTCCTCGACCAGTTTGAGGATGCCGCCGACGTACTCCTCGTTGGTCAGAATCTTCGCGATAATGACCGGCTCCTCGACGCTCTCGATCTCGGTCGGGTTGGGCCAGCGCGAGGGGTTGTCCACCTCGAGCACGCTGCCGTCGGTGAGCGTGATCTTGTAGCGCACGCCGGGGGCGGTGGTGATCAGGTCGAGCGAGAACTCACGCTCTAGACGCTCCTGAATGATCTCTAGATGCAGCAGGCCGAGGAAGCCGCAGCGGAAGCCGAAGCCGAGCGCCGCTGAGGACTCCGGCTCGAAGGAGAAGCTGGCGTCGTTCAGGCGCAGCTTCTCGAGCGCGTCGCGCAGCATCGCATGCTCGTGCGAGTCGACGGTGTAGAGGCCGGCGAAGACCATGCTCTTGATGTCTTCAAATCCGGGCAGCGCCTCGGTGCAGGGGTTCTCGACCGAGGTGAGGGTGTCGCCGACCTTGGTGTCGGAGACGTTCTTGATGGTGGCCACGAAGAAGCCGACCTCGCCCGCGCTCAGCTCGGTCATCTCCACCGGCTTCGGGGTCATGACGCCCATGCTCTCCACGTCGAAGACCTTGCCGTTCGACATGACCTTGATCTTCATGCCCTTGCGCAGCTTGCCGTTGATGATGCGGGCGAGCACGATGACGCCGCGGTAGGCGTCGAACCAGGAGTCGAAGATCAGCGCCTGCAGCGGCGCCTCAGGGTCGCCCTTGGGCGGCGGCAGCAGGTGGACGACGGCCTCGAGGATGGAGGCCACGTTGAGTCCGGTCTTGGCGGAGACTGCAATCGCATCATCGGCAGGCAGGCCGACCGACTTCTCGATCATCTCCTTGGTGCGCTCGATGTCGGCCGAGGGAAGGTCGATCTTGTTGATGACGGGGATGATCTCAAGCCCGTTGGAGATGGCCAGATAGGCGTTGGCCAGGGTCTGTGCCTCGACCCCCTGGCTGGCATCGACCACCAGCAGCGCGCCCTCGCAGGAGGCCAGTGAACGCGAGACCTCGTAGGAGAAGTCGACGTGGCCGGGGGTGTCGATCAGGTTGAGCTGATAGGTCTCGCCGTTCTCCGCCTTGTACATCATGCGGACGGTGTGCGCTTTGATGGTGATGCCGCGCTCGCGCTCCAGATCCATCGCGTCCAGCACCTGCGCCTGCATCTCGCGCGAGGTCAGCGATCCGGTCAGCTCCAGCAGCCGGTCGGAGAGCGTCGATTTGCCGTGATCGATGTGCGCGATGATCGCAAAGTTGCGAATATGATTTGGATCCATGGAATTGCGGAACGCCTCAGTATTCATCTTAACACTCGCAGTCAGCTGAGGTTGACCACGACAGCAGCCGCCCGGTGCGGCGACAGGTCTGCGGGCTAAGGGCCGCATCTGGCCGGAGAAAAGCTACATCTGGCCGGAGAAAAGCTGCATCGGTGCGCTGGCGGGCACATCCAAAGGGGTAGCCTGTAAGCGGCGCTCGTAGTCCCCGTCTCAGGAGGATTGAATGGCGACCCCATTTCTTCCCGGTTCGACGCCCGTCCCTCCCATCCTCGATACCCTCGGTGTCACCTCGGCGCGCATTCACTCTCCCTGTGATTTCATTCAGGCCCTGATGAAGCTGCAGCGGGCCGCGCAACTGATCACCTCCGCGCTTGATCTCGATGTTCTGTTCGACCGGGTGGTGAACGACATCGCCGCCTCGATCGGCTGTGTCGAGGTCTCCGTCTGGATGCGCGACGCCGAAGGCGAGGACATGGTGCTGCACGGAGCTCGCGGCTGCACCGTCTACAAAAAAGGCGAGCGGTTGAAGATCGGGAAGCGAGGTATGGTGGGCCATGTCGCCGCGACCGGCCGGATGCACTACGCCGGCGACGTGAGCATTGACCCCTACTACGTCGGCTGTGAAGCGGGCACCAAGTCCGCGGTGAGCGTTCCGCTGAGCGGTGGCGGTGAGGTCATCGGCGTCCTGTGCGTGGACCACCAGCAGACCTACGCCTTCTCCGAGGACCAGTTGCAGATCTTTGAAGCGCTGGCCGGGCATATCGCCGTAGCCATCGAGAACACCCGCCTGTTTCGTGGCGAGCGTCTGGAGCGGGAACGCCTGCAGAATGAGGCGGAGGAGGCGCGCGCCGTCCAGCAGTCGCTCCTGGTCAAGGCCGTTCCCCTGCTTCCCGGCTTTGCGTTCGAGACCGCGTGGAACCCCGCCGGGGCCGTGGCAGGCGACTGGTTCGACCTGATTGATCTGGGCGACGCCCGCTGCGGAATCGTACTTGCCGACGTCTCCGGAAAGGGAATGTCGGCGGCGCTGCTGATGTCGGCGACGCGCGCGATTCTGCGCTCGCTGGTGAAGCTCGATGCCTCCCCTGGACGGACCTTGGCTCAACTGAACCAGACCTTGCTCGAGGATTTTCCGCTCGGCAAGTTCGTGACCATGATCTACGCCGTCCTCAATGCGCATACGCGCGAGATCACCGTCGCCAGCGCCGGGCATCTGCGTCCGCTGCTGATCAACCACGAGTGCTCGTTCCTCGACATAGGGACCGGTCTGCCCCTGGGACTGGGCTCGTCTCCTTATCCCGAGTACACGCTGTCGCTTCATCCCGGTTCGCAGCTGCTGTTCTACACCGATGGCATCACGGAGGCTATGAACCGTGGCGGCGAAGAGTATGGGGCAGCACGGCTGGTCGAACACTTTCTCCGTCCCGGCGCCTGCGTCGAGCAGTTGATGGAGGAGGTGCGCCGATTCGCCCACGGCTCCGAGCACACCGATGACGCGACTGCCGTCCTGATCCGGAGCCGATGATTTCACCTACTCACTAACTGGCGGCCCGCACCGCCCTTCGTACCCTTCCAAGCGCAATTGTCCCTGTGCGCCTTACAATGAGCAGGAACGAAGGGCACGGATGAGACTAGACAAGCTGGTACGGCGGTGGCTTCCGGGAGTGGCGTGCGCGCCGCTGGTTCTGCTGGCTGGATGCCCGCGGGAGAACGCGACTGCTCCAGGCAAAGCGCCTGTGCAGGCGACGGCACCCGCGACGGTCGGCCAGACAGCGAATGCCGATGCAGCCAACCGCGCTACGCGGGCGACCACGGCGGCACAGAAGGCTGAGGCGGCGGCGAATGCTTCCAAGGCGCAGTTGCTCATCAGCCGCACCGAGGCGACCTATCGCAGCGGCGTGGAGAACTATCGCGCGGGACGGCTGGACGCGGCGCGGCAGGACTTCGACCTGGCTGTCGACACCATGCTGACCAGCGGCCTGGACCTGAAGGGCGATCCGCAGCTCGCCGAGGAGTTCGACCGGCTGCTGGACTCGGTGAATGCGCTCGAGATGGATGCGCTCAAGCAGGGCAATGGGTTTTCGCCCACCGTGGAGGCAGCGCCGCTCGATACGGCGGACGAGGTAACCTTTCCGGCGAACCCTGAGTTGACGGCGAAGTTGAACGCCGAGCTGAAGACCACCCAGTCCGACTTCCCGCTGGTGGTCAATGACTACGTGGCGGGCTTCATCAGCTACTTCACCAACTCCAAGGCAGGCCACGCCCATCTGCTGCGCTCGCTCGAGCGCGCCGGCAAGTACAAGGACATGATCTCGAAGGATCTGCGCGACGCCGGGGTGCCGCAGGACCTGATGTATCTCGCGGTGGCGGAGTCGGGCTTTCAGCCGCAGGCGCTGAATGCGAAGTCCGGCGCGGGTGGGATGTGGCAGTTCATGCCGACCGGAGCGTATGGACTCACCCGCAATGGATGGTTCGATGAGCGCTTCGATCCTGAGAAGTCCTCCAAGGCCTACGCGAAGTACATGAAGGAGCTCTACAACCAGTTCGGCGACTGGTACCTGGCCATGGCCGCCTACGACTGGGGTCCGGGCTATGTGCAGCGCGCGGTGATGCACACCGGCTACGCCGACTTCTGGGAGCTCTACCGGCGCAATGCCCTGCCGTCGGAGACCAAGGGCTACGTGCCCGGCATCATCGCCGCCATCATCATGGCCAAGAACCCGCAGCAGTATGGACTCGACAAGATGGTGCCCGAGCCGGCGGTGGTGTCGGACACCGTGACGGTCGACTTCGCGGTCGACCTGCGGCTGGTGGCGGACGTCACCGACGCTCGGCTTGAGGAGGTGCTGGCGCTGAACCCCAGCCTGCTGCGCATGCGGACCCCCGACTCGATGCCGTTCGACCTGCACCTCCCGGTGGGAACCAAGGATGTCTTCCTGGAGCGGATGAAGTCGATTCCCGAGGAGAAGCGGACCTCGTGGCGCTTCCACACCGTGAAGCCGGGTGAGTCGCTGGGAGCGATTGCGACCTCCTTCCATGCGAAGCTCACGGACATCGCGGAGACCAACGACATCGGCGTGACCGACACCGTCAGTCCCGGCGACGAGTTGGTGATTCCCGTCGCGACCGCCGCCGCCAACGGCTCGCACCCGCAGTTCTACACCACCAAACGAGGCGACACGCTGGTTACGGTGGCGGACCGCTTCAACGTGTCGGTCGAGAATCTGCGCGCATGGAATCATCTCAAGGCGAGCACGGTCAACCTAGGGCGCAGGCTTCAGGTCTCCGAGCCGGCGCGGCTCGCGCCTTCGCTGCGGGTGCGTGGACGCAGCCGTCGTGGACTTCACGGCGTGCAGGCGAGCACGGCGGTGGCGAGCCGGACCTTGCCCACCGCTTCCCATGACGGCAAGGGGAACGCCAGCAAGGGAAGCGCTGGAAGCCGCAATTCTAAAGGCGATTCGCGATCGTCGAAGGCTTCGTCTCGGGCGCGCGGAGGGCACGTCGAGAAGAGTTCCTTGCATCGTTCGAGCGCGGCCACAAAGAAGAACAAGCAAAAGGCTGCACGATAAGCTTCCATATTGAAAAGAGTTCTTGCTATCGTTAGCCTAGCGATGCAGACTGTTGCTAGAATCTTGCCGCGCTGCGCTATGCACTCTCGTCACTGCGGAACATAGAGCAAAGGCGATACGCGAAGGTAGCAACGACAACCAGGATGGAACGATTGCGAAGCGTGCTGAGCGTCAAGGAGAATAAAGCGATGAAGTTCGATGGATTCGAAGAGCTCGAAGAGGCAACCAAGCTGCAATCTGCGGCCAATGGCAACCACGATGATGACGACGATGAGGACGAAGCCGGATTCAATCACGGAAATGGACGTAGCCACGACTTCGACGCCAGCGACGCCGAAGACGATGAAGAAGAAGAGGTCACGATGACCTCGGACGATGACGACGAACTCGAAAATTTCGACGCAGATGCCGATGAAGGTGGGGAAGAGGACACGGAGGCTGACAAGCTGCTGGTTGCATCGACCCACAAGGAGGAGGCTGACCTGTTGAGCAAGCCCCCGTCGCCGGTCACTGGATACACCCCGCCCAGCGGTCTCTCCAAGCAGCCGCAGCCGAACGAGGTTGCGGTAAGCGTGGGACAGGCGACCGTGAGCGCGAAGCAGGCCGCAAAGAAGTCTGCCGCCGCGAAGAAGACGGCCCCAGCAAAGAAAGCGGTCGCAATCAAGCTCGTCGGCGCGGCGAAGAAGGCTCCCGCAAAGAAGGCCGCCGCTCCTGCGAAGAAGGCCGTAGCGAAAAAGATCGCCGCGAAGAAGCCCGCTGCGAAGAAGGTTGTCGCCAAGAAGTCGGTCGCCAAGAAGACCGTCGTGAAGAGCGCGGCCAAGAAGGTTGCGCCGGTGAAGAGCCCGGCGAAGAAGACTGCGGCGAAGCGTACTGCCGTCAAGTCGATATCAGGATCTGCCGCGAAGAAGTCCAGTGCAACGCGCGGCGGTAAGGCTGCCCCTAAAAAGGCGCCTGGAAGCAAACGCACTACCCGCAGCACAAATCAATGGAAGAGAGGTATTACCTTGGCAACGAAGAAAGCAGCAGCAAAGAAGGCTCCCGCAAAGAAGGCCGCCGCAAAGAAGGTCGTAGCAAAGAAGGTTGTCGCGAAGAAGGTCGTCGCGAAGAAGGTCGTCGTGAAGAAGGCAGTTGCGAAGAAGGCAGCTCCTGCGAAGAAGGCTGTTGCGAAGAAGGCTCCGGCAAAGAAGACGGCGGCCAAGAAGTAATCGCACTCAGACGCAACTTCTAGTTGCGGTAGCAAGCACTGCAGCAGTTTGAAGTTAAGGCAAGCAAAAAGGCCCGGTCTTCTCGATTCTGAGAGCCCGGGCCTTTTTGCGTCTGCTGGTTGGTAGCTGGGGTTACTTCTTGGCCTCCTCCAATGCGCTGAGGACCTGGTCGCTATGGTTCGCCGGGTTCACATCGGTCCAAACCTTCACCACCTTGCCCTTGGGCGAGATCAGGACGGTCTCACGCTTGGCAAAGGACATGGCGGGCGAGCCATCGGCCTTGGCCGGCATCGTCCGCATCGGGATGCCGTAGGCGTCGATCACCTTGTGGTCGGGATCGGCCAGCAGCTTGAAGGTCAGCGAGTCCTTCGAGCAGAAGGTCTTGTGGCTCTCGACGGTGTCGAGCGAGACCCCCAGCACGACCGCATTCAGCGCGTCGTACTTCGGCAGGTCGCGCTGGAAGTTATGCGCCTCCAGCGTGCAGCCGCTGGTCATGTCCTTGGGGTAGAAGTAGAGCACGACCCACTTCCCCTTGTAGGAGCTGAGGCTGACCGGCGTCTCCTCCTGCGAGGGCAGGGTGAAGGCGGGAGCCGTGCTTCCAACCGCGATCTCCGCAGCCCAGGCGCGGGGCGCTGAGACGGACGCAGCGGTCAATGCGAAGAGGAAAAGGGCAGGGATGGTCGAGGCGGCGCGAATTCCAAAGCGGATCATGTCAGTCTCCTGAGGTGCATGCCCAGTATGACGGAACAGCCCAGCCTATGGCTGCGCGATCACACAAATATCCGCGCTCTCCGCCGCCTGCACCACCGCCTCCTGATCGAAGATGAGAGTGCGGCCTGCCTCGATGGCCAGGCAGGTGGCGCCGGCGCTGCGCATGCTCTCGATCGTGGCCAGCCCAATGACGGGTACATCGAACCGCATGTCCTGATTGGGTTTGGCGACCTTCACCACGGTCAGCGAGCGGCTCAGCGTCGAATCCTTTCCGCAACCCGGCAGGCCGTCGTCCTCGAGCGTCTTGAACAGCGCTCCGGCGCGCGCGATGGTGGCGTCGGTGCCCTCCATGGCCTCGACCGCGACGCAGGCCTGCGCTGCGATCACCACCGTTTGGCCGAGATCGTAGCCCGCGATGGCGCGCGCCACCGTCCGGCCGTACACGATGTCCTTCGCCTCCTCCTCGGTGGGCGGGCGGCGAGTGAGCACGCCGGCCTGGGCCAGCAGCGGCTCCAGATACTGGGTCGAGCTGATCAGCTCGATGCCCTCGTCGCCGAGTACCTTGGCGACCGCGCCCAGCAGCATGTCGGTCGAACGCGTGCGCAGCGAGAGCAGCAGCTTGGCCAGCCGCCAGTCCGGGCGAATGGAGGAGAAGATCTGCTTGTGCTTGACCTGGCCGGCCATGACGGCGCGGCGCACGCCCTCGCGTTGGAAGGTCTCGATCAGCCGCGAGAGCTCGCCCAGTGAGAGCCAGTGCACGCGGATGTGAGCGTCGCGCTGCGCCCGTTCGTCCATCTCTGGGTCGGTCTCCTCCTTGATGGCGGCGACCACCACCCGGAGGTTATGGGCGCGCGCAGCATCAAGCAGCAGAAAAGGGAAGCGGCCATTGCCGGCGATCAGCCCGAGCGTCTCCATAAACTCCTACTTTGGACTCTTACTTGATGACGCCGCGTTCGCTCTTCGCGACAAACTCGGCGAGGTAGGCGACGTGCTCGCTGGGCGACTCGGCGAGCGTCTCCCGGATAGCGTCGAGTGCCTGCGAGGTGTTGCGCTTGGAGCTCAACAGCAGCCGATAGGCATGACGCAGCTGCTTGAGTTCGGTGGGAGTGAAACCCTTGCGCTCGAGACCGACCTTGTTGATGCCGTAGGCACGGTTGTTGCGCTCGATCGAGGTCAGCGAGAAGGGCAGAACGTCCTGCGTGATGGTGGTCCCGCCGCCGATGTAGGAGTACTTGCCGATGCGGCAGAACTGATGCACCGGGCAGAGCGCGCCGACCACAGCGTAGTCCTCGACCGTGACATGGCCGGCGAGCGTCGCCGCGTTGGCCAGCACGCAGCCGTTGCCGATGTGCGAGTCGTGGCCGATGTGGGTGTAGGCCATGATCAGGCAGCCATCGCCCACCGAGGTCGTGCCGCCTCCACCGGGGGTTCCGCGGGAGATGGTGACGTACTCGCGAATGGCGTTATCCGCGCCGATGTTCAAGCGCGTGTCCTCGCCCCGGTACTTCAGATCCTGGGGCGCGATGCCCAGGCAGGCGAAGGAGTAAACCTGGTTGCCGCTGCCCAGGGTGGTGTGGCCGTCGATCACAACGTGCGAGACCAGCTCGCAGTTCTCGCCCAGTACGACGTTCGGGCCGATGGTGCAGAAGGGGCCTATGCTGCAGCTCTCCGGAATGACCGCACCCGCGGCGACGACGGCAGTTGCATGAATGCTCACGCGGGCGTGACCTCGGCGCTCGGAGCCTCGGCCGCAGCCGGCTTCGCGGCGCGGGGAACCAGCATGCAGGTCACCGTCGCCTCGCACGCCACCTTGCCGTCCACCGTGGCGACGCCCAGCATCTTGACCGCCATCCGCCGCCAGTTGATCACCGTAACCTCGATGCGCAGCTGATCGCCCGGCACCACCGGCTTGCGGAACTTGGCGTTGTCGATCCCCGTGAACACCATCAGCTTCTGGTCGCGATCGGGAATCTCGGTGAGCAGAAGAGCGCCGCCCGCCTGGGCAATCGCCTCGACCATCAGAACCCCGGGCATGATCGGGTAGTCGGGAAAGTGGCCGGTGAAATGAGGCTCGTTCGCGGTGACGTTCTTGATCGCCACGATGCGCTTGGTGCGCTCCATCTCGATGACGCGGTCGATCAGCAGAAACGGATAACGATGCGGCAGGATCGCCATGATCGCGGCGATGTCCATCGTCTGCCCCGTTGGCTGGGTCGTTGGCGTCTGCTCCGGCTGGGGAGCGATTTCAGGGGAATTCTCAGGCATGACAGCATTGAGTATAAACTGCGGCCCATAAATCCCTCGTCCCAAAGCCTCGACTCACGACCCGCTGACGCTACTTCTTCTTGCCTTTGAGCGGCCGCTCGACGTCGAACATCTCCGGCGTCAGCGGAACGGCGTACTCGATCTTGGTGAAGAAACGTTGATTGGAGAGGTCGCCGTTGTGATAGCGGCTGATGGTGAAGGGGGTCTGCAGCCCCTCGATCAGGTGGTAGTCCTCGTACTGCTCCTCGTCCTCGTCGTAGTCCTTGAAGGTACTATTGCGGGTCTGGAAGCTGCGCCGCAGCGGCAGATGAGTGCTGGCATCGAGCTCCAGCGTGACCGAATCGTTGTCCGCGCCGAGCAGGGTTACCTTCTCCGCCATGCGTCGTTCGACCATGCTCGTACCCTCGTAGAGCACCACGACGTCGGGCTGCTTCAGCCAGGTCTGGACGATCACCTCGATCGAGTGCGAGCGCCGCCGCAGTGCCTCCTGCACCTGGTCCTCAGGCAGCGGCTTGTTTCCCTTATAGGTGATCTCGTAGCCGTTGGTAGGAGTCCAGATCTGCACGATGTCATGTTTCTTGGTGAACTCGATCCGCTCCGCCTCGGGATGGCTGGCGTCGGCAAAGCGGGTGTAGTCCCAGAAATCGATGACGTTCAGCGTGGGATTGCCGCGAAAGAAGCTCGCCGTGTGGCCTTGCCGCAGCATGCTGGTGCGGTTCAGCCAGGCCGGGCCGCCGAGCGCCTCCACCATCTGCTCGAGCAGCTGGCGTCCGCGCCGATCCTGCTCCTGGCTGCTGACCGGCGGCGGCGCCGCACTGGGAATCGCCGAGGCCTGGGCCAGCAGCGCTTGCGCAGGCGCCAGGACTGCGACGGCGAGCAGGCCCGGGCCGAGGCTCAGGCTGAGGCCGATTCCGATTCTCAATCCAAAATCCAGAGCTGTAGCGCGAGCCTTCATCTCTCTGCCTCGATTGCTGCCTCGTTCGTCCTCAGCCTACTCGAAACCCGACCGCCTTAACCTACCAGCACCGCTCCGCCGTTGACATTGAAGATCTCGCCCGAGCAGAAGCCGGCCAGCGGCGTGCACAGGAACAGGATGGGCCCGGCGATCTCCTCCACCGAGCCGACCCGGCCCAGCGGAATCACGCTCATGATCTTGCTCGAGACGGCGGGATCGTTCAGCACCGCCTGCGACATCTCGGTCGCCACCCAACCCGGCGCCACGCAGTTGGCATAGATGCCCTGCCCGGCGAGCTCGCTCGAAAGACTCTTGGTCATCGAGATCAAAGCTCCCTTGCTGGCGGCGTAGTCGGCATGGAAGGCCTCGCCGCGCTGCCCGGCGGTCGAGCTGACCAGCACGATGTGGCCACGCGCGGAGGTAACCTCTGACTGCGGCTGCGCCTGCATCTGCGCCACCGCGGCCTGCACCAGGCCGAAGGCGCTGTCGAGGTTGATGCCCAGCGTGCCCCGCCACTGCGACGTGGGCATGGTGGCGATCGGAGCATCATGCGAGGGCCAGATGCCGTGGTTGACCACCAGGCAGTCCAGCCGTCCCAGCGCGCGCACGGCGGAGGCGACCAGGGCGCGGCCGTCCTCGGCGGTGGCCAGATCCTGCTGCAGGGCGACGCATTCGGCTTGGCCGTCCTTAGATTCATCCCCGCCGCCGCACTCGGCCGCCAGAGCGTTCGCAGTCGCGGTGGCCGACTGGTAGCTGAACGCGACCCGTGCGCCGGCCTGCCGGAACATCCGCACCGTCGCCGCGCCGATGCCGCGCGAACCTCCGGTGATGAGAGCGGTACGGCCGGCCAGCGACAGCGGAACGCCTGCCTGATTCAACGTTGAAACGGAACTCGAATTGCTAGAAGCGAAAGAGGTCATTAGATTGACGCTACGAAATATATTGTCGCGGCGCAAGCCGCGAAGCCCTATGCTTCATCTGAGTCAAGGAGGTTTTTGGAATGAATAAAGCAATTCTTGCGGCACGTATTCTGCTGGGCGCCTTGTTTCTTTTCTTTGGCCTGAACATGTTCTTCCACTTTCTCAACATGCCGATGCCTACCGGAGATGCCGGCACCTACCTCGGTGTCCTCTTTGTTCACCACTTCCTGCATGTTGTAGCGACGCTCCAGGTCGTGGGCGGCGTGCTCTTGCTGGTGGGCCGGTTTGTTCCTCTCGGACTGGTGCTGCTTGGGCCAGTGGTCGTCAACATCCTGCTCTACCACCTGCTGCTGGAGCCGACCGGCGCCGCTCCGGGTGTCGTCGTAGGCATCCTGGAACTCTTCCTGCTCTACGGCTACCGCAAGTCCTTCCGCGGTCTGTTCGACGCCACGCCAGAGGTCTAGTACAGCAGCCTCTCACGGGTTCGCTAAAGCTCACTCCTCGTCGGCCTTCTTGCTGGCGAGGAGTGCTTTGCGTTCGGCGATGAGCCGCTTGCGCTCGGCCGCCGGCATGTCCAGCACCTTACGGGTGCGGGGCGGCAGCTTGTCCAGCGTGATCTGGTGGGCGGCGCGCAGTTCAAACTCCCACTCCGCGGGACGGAAGACGCTCCAATCATTCGCAGCAACCCAATAGACGCGGGCCAGGTAGGGTGCGGGGGAGATGCCCTCGATCTCCAGCAGCTCGGCGAAGCGCTCCTGCCCCGCCGCGTACGACAGCACGCCGCGTCCATCGGCATCCAGATTCAGCAAGGCGAACATCTTGCCCCCGATCGCCTTGTCTGCCACCCAGAAGACCAGATTGTCGCCCCACTGGACCGTCTCAACGACGTGGGGCAGCTTAAGTAGGAAGGCGCGAATCCGTTCGGCATCCATGGCGTCAGTATAGGACGGCAGGCGGTGCGGAATCCTGCTGCCAGAACAGGTCGGAGAGACGCGGTCGGCTCTGGATCGTTCTGGAGCGTCCTAGGCGCGGTTGTTCTCCCGCAGCAGGCTCTCTTCTTCTTCCTCTTCGAGCACCATGTCGCGGTACTCGATCGCGTCGAAGACCTCGCCGCACAGTTGGCACTCGACAAACTCAGTGTCTTCGTCGCGTGCGACGACGCGGACTTGCGGGTGTTTGCAATGCGCGGCAATTGGTTTCATCGGAGGAATGGGAAGATTCTGCCTCGACTCGGCCACGCTGTCAACGGAGTTTTGCTGAATTTTACCGCGATGTAGGCGAGCGCCGCCTTTTTGGCACAGTTCCATAAGCCCGCGCTGCAGCAGCCCCAATCGAGCACCGCCAGATTCAGCCTGTGACCGCCTTCCTCTGTTCTGTCCCTCATCCCCGGCCCATGAAGCGGCAAGAAAGCTGCGAGCTGGCGGTTGCGTCCGGAAAACTCTCGCCGTACACTGTATCTAAGACCGAATGGGTCTGGATTCCGCGCAGGAAGCGAGACCGAAGCCAACCCAGCGGACAACGTAAGAGAGTAGAAGGGCAAGAAGCGAGAATTCCATGCTGCGGCTCACCAAAAAAGCCGATTACGGTCTGATGGCGCTAAAGTACCTCGCCGAGCAGGCGGCCGGCGCAGGCGTGTCCGCGGCGGATACTCCGGGCAGCGGCCAAGGCTCGGCGCAGAGCGCGAAGGATATCGCTGAGGCCTACCATATTCCTCCGCAGCTCCTCGCCAAGATTCTCCAAGTGCTTGCAAGAAATGGACTTCTCGTCTCGCACGCGGGCACGCACGGAGGCTACTCGCTGGCCCGCCCGGCCTCCCAGATCACCGCCTTCGAGGTGATCCGAGCGATCGACGGCCCGCTCTTCATCACCAGTTGCATTACCATTCACGGAGCTTGCGACCTGGCCGGGCATTGCACCATCAAAGAACCACTCCGCAAGGTCAACGACAGCATCAAAGACCTGCTGAGCGGCCTCAGCATCGCGGACTTGGCAGATCCGCCAGAGAGCAGTAGGCACGAGAACGAGGCAGCGGTCGGTGGCGGCCTCGTCAGCATCGCCGTCTGACAGCTTCAACGGCACAGTTTTGTAGTAGAGCACTTTGAGCAGTGAACCAGAACAAGAAAGTACGTGCAGTAGCACAAGGGGAGTTTCGATGAGCGCAAATTCGTTGGGTGTAGATATGATCGTTGCCCAGAGCAAGACTCCACTGCCGGAGGGCGTACACCTGCCCCTCTACATGGATAACCACGCGACCACGGCGATGGATCCGCGCGTCCTCGAGGCGATGATGCCCTACTTCAGCGGTAAGTTCGGCAACGCCGCCAGCCGCAACCACGCCTTTGGCTGGGAGGCCGAGGCCGCCGTCGAGACCGCCCGCGAGCAGATCGCCAAGCTCATCGGCGCCACCGCCAAGGAGATCATCTTCACCAGCGGCGCCACCGAGTCCAACAACCTCGCCATCAAGGGCGTCGCCGAGATGTACCGCGAGCGCGGCAACCACATCATCACCCAGGTCACCGAGCACAAGGCCGTGCTCGACACCTGCAAGCGCCTCGAGAAGCTCGGTTACGAGATCACCTATCTGCCGGTGCAGGCCGACGGCCTGATCTCGCTCGACGATCTCAAGGCCGCCTTCACCGACAAGACCATCCTGGTCAGCATCATGTTTGCCAACAACGAGATCGGCGTCATCCAGCCGGTCGCCGAGATCGGCAAGCTCTGTCACGAGAAGGGCGTCATCTTCCACACCGACGCCGTCCAGGCCGTCGGCAAGATCCCGGTCAACGTGCAGGCGATGAACATCGACCTGCTCTCGCTCTCCGGACACAAGATCTACGGCCCCAAGGGAGCCGGCGGCCTCTACGTCCGTCGCCGCAACCCGCGCGTCCAGCTCACCGAGCAGATCAACGGCGGCGGCCACGAGCGCGGCATGCGTTCGGGCACGCTGAACGTCCCGGGCATCGTCGGTCTGGGCAAGGCCTGCGAGATCGCCGGTGAGGAGATGGAGGTCGAATCCAAGCGCCTCACCGAACTGCGCGACTACATGAAGGCGAAGTTCGAGAACGCGCTCGACTACGTCCACGTCAACGGCAACATGGAGCATCACCTGCCCGGCAACCTCAACATGAGCTTCGTCTATGTCGAGGGCGAGAGCCTGCTGATGGGCATCAACGACATCGCCGTCTCCTCCGGCTCGGCCTGCACCTCGGCCACCCTCGAGCCCAGCTATGTGCTCAAGGCGCTCGGCCTGGGTGACGACGTCGCCCACTCCTCCATCCGCTTCGGCCTCGGTCGCTTCAACACCAAGGCGGAGGTCGACTACGTCGCCGACAAGCTGATCACCACCGTCAGCAAGCTGCGCGAACTCTCGCCGCTCTACGAGATGGTGAAAGAGGGAATCGACCTGAGCAAGATCGAGTGGGCCGCGCACTAAGCCCTAGCGTTCAGAACTCAACCGGCGACCTAACCGTCGCGAGATCATCCAAACAGTTAGCACCAGGAGAGACAAAATGGCATATAGCGACAAGGTAGTAGACCACTACGAACATCCCCGCAACGTCGGCACCCTCGACAAGAGCTCGGACGAGGTCGGCACCGGCCTAGTCGGCGCGCCCGAGTGCGGCGACGTCATGCGCCTGCAGATTCGCGTCAACCCCGAGACCCAGGTCATCGAGGACGCGAAGTTCAAGACCTTCGGCTGCGGCTCGGCCATCGCCTCCAGCTCGCTCGCCACCGAGTGGGTCAAGGGCAAGACCGTCGCCGAGGCCCTCGCCATCTCGAACACCGACATCGTCAAGGAGCTGGCGCTTCCTCCGGTCAAGATTCACTGCTCGGTGCTCGCCGAAGATGCGATCCGTGCGGCGATCGGTGACTGGAAGAAGAAGAACAACGTCGCCGAGGGCGCGGAAGCGACCGCGACCGCAGCCGCTCACTAAGCGGCTCCCGGCAAGCGACGCTGGTTATTGAAGGAAGGTAGTAAGCCGCCGCGCCCGATGGCGAAGGGCGCGGCGATCGAGTGTGAGCAAATTCCCTATGGCAATGGTGACCCTACAAACCGAAACCAGCCGCACCGGCCAGGCTCCCAAGCCCGCCGAGCCGGTCTCGCCGCTCGCCGGCGTGACCCTGCTCACCGCCGACGGCCAGTCGCCCGAGCAGAAGGGCATCCAGCTCACGCCGCGCGCGCTGAAGCGCATCCGGATTGCCATGGCGAAGGAGAACATCACCCCCGACCAGGGCGGCCTGCGCGTCGGCATCCAGGGCGGCGGCTGCTCCGGGCTGAGCTACAACATCCGCTTCGACACCCAGCCTCGCGAGCGCGACCGGGTCTACGCCTTCTCCCAGACGCACCTCGACCCGTCCGCCACCGACGCTCCGCCGATCCGCATCTTCGTCGATCCCAAGAGCTTCATCTACCTGCACGGCATGGTGCTCGACTACGAAGAGACTCTGATGCGCCAGGGCTTCAACTTCATCAACCCGCACTCAACCAAGAGCTGCGGCTGCGGCTCCAGCTTCTCGACGTAATCCTGCCGTGTCTCTCGCTGCCGCTCTCCCTATGACTTATTTCGAATTTTTCTCCCTTCCGCGCAAGCTCACGCTGGACGTCCCTGCGCTCGAGAAGCACTTTTACTCCCTCAGCCGCAAGCTGCATCCGGACCGCTTTGCCGGCAAGTCCGTCGCCGAACAGGAGGCCGCGCTCGCTCAGAGCTCGCTGCTCAACGACGCCTACCGAACCCTCAAGGACCCCATCGCCCGCACCCAGTACCTGCTGACCCTCGAAGGCATTCAGCTTGAAGAACAGTCCCGGGCGGCCACCGATGCGGCCCGCGTCAGCGGCACGGAGAAGAAGCAGGTCGTTCCGCCCGAGCTCCTCGAAGAGGTCTTCGAACTGAACATGCAGCTCGCCGAGATGCGCGCCGCCAGACAGATGGGCGAGAGTCCCGAGGACGAGCCCGAGCTGCTTCGTGATCTGCTGGCCGCCAAGGCCTCCTTCGACGAAAAGATGCTTCAGACCCAGGCCGAACTCGAAGCTCTCTGGACGAAGTGGGACGCAGCCGTCGATGCCTCCGACACCGCCGCCCAGACCGCTACCCGCGATGCGATGGTTGTCCTGCTCAACCAACGCAGTTACCTGCGCAACCTCGTTCGCGACGTCAACGAAGCGCTCGAATAGCCGCCTCCCGGCGCTGCCTTCCACAGGACAGCCAGGCCGCGACCCAACAGATGCACCATTGACTCGGCGCCGACGTGACCCAGAGGTCCGGCGAAAAAGGATTGGAACCATGGCAGAAGAACGCGTAGTAGGCATCGATCTCGGCACCACCAACTCGCTCGTCGCCTTCATGCAGGGCGACCAGCCGGTGGTCATTCCCGGTGAAGACGGCGATCGCCTCGTGCCCTCGGTGGTCGCCTGGACCGATGACGGCATCGCCGTCGGCCACTCCGCCCGCACCACCCTGCTCACCGACTCCGCCAACGCCGTCTACTCGGCCAAGCGCCTGATGGGCCGCGACATCGCCGACGTGCAGGACGAGCTCAAGCTCTTCCCCTTCCGGCTGGTCGATGGCCTCAAGCCGGGCGAGGTCCTGAAGCTCAACGTCGGCGGCCTCGCGCTCACCCCGCCCGAGATCTCCGCCTACATCCTGCTCCAGCTCAAGAAGAACGCTGAGCGCTTCTTCGGCGCGCCCGTTGCCAAGGCGGTCATCACCGTTCCCGCCTACTTCAACGACGCCCAGCGCCAGGCCACCAAGGACGCCGGCCGTATCGCCGGCCTCGACGTCCTCCGCCTGGTCAACGAGCCCACCGCCGCCGCGCTCGCCTACGGCCTCGACAAGAACAAGGACGGCCTCATCGCTGTGTATGACTTCGGCGGCGGCACCTTCGACATCTCCATCCTCAAGCTGCACGAGGGCATCTTCGAGGTCATCGCCACCAACGGCGATACCCACCTCGGCGGCGACGACATCGACAACCTGCTGATCGCCATCGCCCTCGACGACATCGCCGGCGACGCCGAACTGAACGTCGGTGGCGCCGTACGCAGCAACGGCGAAACCATCCAGGAGATCCGCAAGGCCGTCATCGAGGCCAAGATCGCCCTCTCCACCGCCGACTCCGCCCGCCTCAACGTCGCCCTGCCGAACGGCCAACATTACACGCGCGAGATCACCCGCGCGCAGTTCGAGCAGCTGATCGCCTCCGTCATCGCCCGCACCGCCGCGCCCTGCCGGCAGGCGCTCAAGGACGCACAGCTCACCCCCGCGCAGATCGACGAGGTCGTTCTGGTCGGCGGGTCTACTCGTATCCCGGCTGTACGGGCTCTCGTAGACACGGTCTTCGAGCTTAGCGCCCGCGGCAAGAAGCCCCACACCGAGCTCAACCCCGACGAGGTCGTCGCCCTGGGCGCTGCCGTCCAGGCGCAGATCCTCTCCGGCAGCGCCAGCGGCTCCGCCACCGAAGACCTCTTGCTGCTCGACGTCACCCCGCTCTCGCTCGGCATCGAGGCGCTCGGCGGCGTCGTCTCGAAGATCATCCAGCGCAACTCGACCATCCCGGCCAGCGCCACCGAGCACTACACCACCGGCGTCGACGGCCAGACCAACGTCGCCATCCACGTCGTGCAGGGCGAACGGGAGCTGGCCAGCGACTGCCGGTCGCTCGCGCGTTTTGACCTCAAGGGCATTCCCCCCATGATGGCCGGCCTGCCCCGCATCGAGGTCAAGTTCCTCATCGACGCCAACGGCATTCTGCACGTCAGTGCCCGCGAGCAGCGCAGCGGCAAGGAGGCCGAGATCGAGGTGAAGCCCACCTACGGCCTCACCGACGAGCAGGTCGAGACCATGATCCTCGAGTCCTTCGACTACGCCGAGCAGGACATCGAACAGCGTCAGCTGATCGAGGCCAAAAACGAGGCCGAGACCATCCTCGGCGCCGTCGAGAAGGGCCGCGAACACCCCTCCTTCCAGCTGCTCAGCAGCGACGAGATCGCCACCATCGATGCCGGCATCACCGAGCTCCAGGCCTCGCTCGAAGGCGCCAGCTACAAGGTCATCCGCCAGGGCATCGAGCGTCTCGATCAGGCCACCCGCCGCTTCGCCGAGCTGATGATGGACTCCGCCGTCTCCGGCGCCATGAAGGGCCAGACCATGACCGCCGCGGGTGAGTCCATGGGAGCCGGCCCCACCGCGCCGCACCCCTTCGCCAAGGCCGAGATCGACTCCTCCAAGCAGGAGATTCCCAAAAAGATCTAAGTCACGAATCGATCGGCGGTCCCCATCGCCCAAGCTCCGCCTGCGTGCGCGCTTGTGGATACGTCGAAAAACCAACAGAATAGAGTCCATCATGTCCGAACACGAATTGAAGCCGTTGCCCTCCGTCGATCTCTCCCAGCCGCCTGCGGCGAACATGGTCCGCGTCACCTTCCTGCCTGAGAACAAGACCGTCGAGTTCCCCTTTGACACCCTGCCCTACGACGGTCACGGCGAGCCCATGAGCTTCCTCGACGTCGCCGAGAACTACGGCATCTTCCTCGATCACGCCTGCGGCGGCGTCTGCGCCTGCACCACCTGCCACCTCTGGGTCAAAGACGGCGCCAAGGGCATCAGCGAGCCCGAGGACAAGGAGCTCGACCGCATGGAGACCGCCGCCGACGTCCAGCTCAACAGCCGCCTCGGCTGCCAGGCCGTCATCGAAAAGCCCGGCGCCTACATCGTCGAGATTCCCAAGTGGAACCGCAACTACGTGCAGGAAGGCAAGCCCTCCACCGCAGCGTCCTAGAGCCGTTCTCGAGGGAGGGTGCGATCACGACCTGGCGGCTGCCTCCAGTACATCTGGTTGGTTGCTTCCAGGTAAGCCAAGACTTTAGCTTTGGCGTTCAGCGCCAGAAAAGACGCGGGCTTTAGCCCCTGGGGTATGCTTTCCCCAGCCTCCATCAACCTCTTGACTGCCTTTCAGGAGTTACAAAAATGCCCCGCGAGATCACCTGGACCGACGTCCTCGAAATCGGAATCCAACTGCAGGAGAAGTACCCGGACATCGAGCCCTACAGCGTCCGCTTTACTGACCTGCACCGCTACATCACCGAGCTCGCCGGCTTCGTCGGCGATCCCGCCAAGTCCAACGAGACCATCCTCGAAGCCATCCAGACCGCCTGGAACGCCGAGTACGAGGACGCCAAGTAGAAGCATGTTCTCACCGTTTTCTTCAGCCAGACCTTGCGTCAATAGAGTAGGCTAACGCGCATGGAGCACATCATCGACGGAGTCCTCCGCTTCCAGCGCGAGGTCCATCCCAATCAGGAAGCGCTCTTCCACTCGCTCGCCCTCGCGCAGGCGCCCTCGGCCATGTTCATCGGCTGCTCGGACTCGCGCATCGTCCCCGAGATGCTCACCGACCAGGGCCCGGGCGAGCTGTTCGTCGTGCGCAACGCCGGCAACATCGTCCCGCCGCACTCGGGCGAGCCCGGCGGCGTCACCGCCAGCATCGAGTACGCCGTCGCCGTGCTCGGCATCCCCGACATCGTCATCTGCGGCCACTCCGGCTGCGGCGCCATGACCGCCATCCTGCGCGGCGCCGAGAAGCTCGAAGAGCTTCCCGCCGTCGCCCGCTGGCTGCACTACGCCGACCGCGCCCGCGACTCCGTCGCCCGCGAGTTCGGCCACGATCACAAGAACCAGCACTCCACCGAAGCGCAGAAGCTCAACGCCCTGGTGCACGAGAACGTTCTCACCCAGCTCGACAACATCCTCACCCATCCCAAGGTGGCTGCGGCGGTCGAGAAGAAGCAGCTCCGCCTGCACGGCTGGGTCTACGACATCGGCTCCGGGGGCGTCGACACCTACGACGCCCGCGTCCGCAAGTTCGTACCCATCGGCGGCGACCCCTTCGCCAACGCCACCCCCACCGAATAGCCAGCAGCCACGCCTAAGCTCCGGGTGCCCCATCCATCGCAGCCTCACCGCGATGGGTGGGACGAAAACTCAGCCCCTACGCCGCAGCAACTGCGCCGGCAGCTTCGATCCCGTCCCCAGCAGCACACCCCCGCTCAGCGCCGCCCACACCACCGTCCCCACCGCAATCGCGATCAGGTCCCCGCGATATCCGCGGCCGAGATGCAGCGAGCGCACGCAGATCGACGTTCCGATATAACTCACCAGCGCCGCCGCCAGCGCCCCTCCCAGCTCTCCGTACTCGAGCCCCTGGATATGCACCAGGCGCTGGCGGTGCAGCAGCACCGCCAGCGTCACCACGCTCAGCACCATGCCGACGTCCGAGGCCACGGCCAGCCCGGCTACGCCCATCCCGTGAAAGAACAAGGCGTAGATGGGAATCGATACCAGCGTCACCGCCCATCCCGCAATCGCCGGCGTCATCGTATTGCCCGCCGCATAGAAGCTGCGCGAGTAGATCGCCTGCGCCGACCACACCGCGATCGACACCGCAAAGATTGTGAAGTACTCCGAGGTCTCGACCGCGTCCTCGAGCTTGAACGATCCGCCGCGAAACAAGTCGATGATCGGGAACGAGAGCGCCACCATCCACGCCCCCGCTAGCAGCGCCGTCGCCACTACCCGCGAGACTGACCGGTTCACCGCACCCGCGAACTCCGCCATCTTACCCTGCGCAAAGAGCGAGGAGAAGAATGGCAGCGAGGCCGCCCCCGCAGCCGAGCCAATGATCGTCATCGGCGAGTTGAACAGGCTCTTCGCCACCGTCAGGCGCGATATCCCGCCCGCGACCGACGACGCGTAGTAGCTCGCAATCCACTTGTCGGCATAGGTCAGCGAGACGCCGACCATCAGCGGAAAGGTCAGCCGCAGCCACTCGAGGAACGCCGGATGGCGCAGGTCGAAGATCGGCTGGTAGCGCAGTCCGCTGCGCCACGCACCATACGCCGTAAACGCAGCCGGACCCACGATTACGCCCGCCAGAACCCCGATCGCCAGCGAGTAAATGCCGAAGTACTTCGCAAGAAACACCGCCCCGAGGATGATCCCCAGGTTATAGATCAGCGGCGTCACCGCCTGGTACAGGAAGATCTTTCGCACCAGAAGCCGCGAGCCCAGCACCC
>Ga0210403_10000755_pt1 | contig 32606 bp, 29 predicted proteins | sample IncBWC19MmetaG_FD_150863 | JGI IMG/M metagenome (GOLD analysis project Ga0210403, IMG submission 150863) | Forest soil microbial communities from Barre Woods Harvard Forest LTER site, Petersham, Massachusetts, United States - Inc-BW-C-19-M | ecosystem: Environmental > Terrestrial > Soil >...
CCACGGGACCGGCACGCAGCTCGAGCAACTCGGGGCGGTCCCACACCACGGCGCAGGCGGGCGCGCGCAGGAACTCCCTGAACACCTCCCTGACCTCGCCCAGCGAGCCGAAGCTCGCATGGTGATCGAGCTCCACGTTGGTCAGCAGCGCGATCTCCACCTGCAGGCTGAGCAGCGATCGGTCGGACTCATCAGCCTCCACCACCAGCCACTCCCCCGTGCCCCACTCCGCGTTGGGCAGCCCGCCGCCCACGGTGCCGCCCACCAGCCATCCCGGCTCCATCCCCGCGCCGCGCAGAGCGTGCACGAGCATCGAGGCGGTGGTGGTCTTGCCGTGCGTTCCCGCCACCGCAATCGTCCTGCGCAGCGCGGTCAGCTCGCCCAGCAGCTCCGCGCGTGCGCGCTCGGGGACGCCGCGCTCGCTTGCGGCGCGCCGCTCGGGGTTCTCCACGGGCACCGCTGAGGAGTAGATGAGCTCCACCCCGGCGCCCTGCGGCAGGTTCTCCGCCGCGTGCCCCACGTGCGCCTGCACGATCCCATCGGCGGCGAGCGCGCGCAGGTAGGGCGTGGCGGCGGCGTCAGATCCGCTCACCTCCGCGCCCAGCGCGTGCGCGGCGCGCGCGTAGCCGCTCATCCCAGCACCGCCCACGCCGAGGAAGTGCAGCCGCCGGCCGCTCCACGGCCCCACCCGCGCGCTCACCGCGCCGCCGCCCGCAGCAGCTCGGCGGCTATGTCCTGCGCCGCGCGCGGGCGCGCGATGCTGCGGCTGGCAGCCGCCATCGCTGCCAGGCGGCGTGGCTCCGACAGCAGCGCCGCCACCTCGCTGCGCAGCCGCGCGGGGCCGAGCTCGGCGTCCGCCAGCACCACCGCCGCTCCCGCCTGCGACATCCAGCGCGCGTTGGCGCTCTGGTGGTCGCCGGCCGCGTGCGGATATGGGATCAGCAGCGCGGGCAGGCCGTGAGCGGCGATCTCGAGCACCGATCCGCCCGCTCGCGCCACCACCAGGTCCACGGCGGCGAGCGCGGTGGCGAAGTCCGCGGGCTCCATGTAATCGCGCAAGTCATACCCCGGGGGAAGGCTGCGCTGCGCAAGCTCCGCGTAGTCGCGGCGGCCGCACACGTGCAGCACGCGCACCGCTCCGTCCGCGAACGCCTCCACAGCCGCCAGGTTGATCGAGCGCGCGCCCAACGAGCCACCGAACACCAGCACGCAGGTCTCGCCAGGGCCGATGCCGAGACGACGGCGCGCAGACCCCGCGTCCTGCTCCGGCGCGGGCACCGGGCGACCGGTGAGCACGTAGCGCCCGCCCTCGCGCCCCGTGAGCGGGAACGCCAGGCACACCCGCTTCGCGAACGGCGCGAGCGCGCGGTTGGTCAGACCGAGGTGGCTGTCGGCCTCAGTGAGCACCAGCGGCAGACGCAAGCTGAGCGCCGCCACGCCCACCGGCCCCGCCACGTATCCGCCGCCGCCCATCACCGCGTGGGGACGCAGGCGCGCGAGCAGGGAGCGCGCGCGGGGGATCGCTGCGCCCGCCAGCGCGAGCGCGCGCGCAGCGCGCAGGGCGCTCGTGCGGCTGAGCCCTTCCACCGCGATCGTGTGCAGCGCGAACCCCGCCGCGGGCACGAGCTCGGCCTCTGCACGCTCGCCGCCGATGAACGCGACCTCCGCGCCGTCAGCCCGCAGCGCGTCCGCCACTGCGAGCGCCGGCACCACGTGCCCGGCGGTCCCGCCGGCGGCGATCACGATCCTCCTCGGCCTCTCGCTCACCGCCCCATCGTGCCGATTCGCGCGCGCGAGCGTCGGGCGAGCGCCGGCGCACCGGCGCCACCGCGCGCACGTGCCCGGTGCCGCCGGCGGCCACGTTCAGCAGCAGCCCCATCGCCGCCAGCATCACAACCAGGCTGCTCGAGCCGTAGGACACGAACGGCAGCGGCACCCCGGTGAGCGGCGCGAGGCCCAGCACCGCGAACACGTTGAGGATCGCCTGGGAGACGATCAGCGACGTCACGCCCACCGCGATCAGGGCGCTGTAGAGACTGCGCGCGTGCTTGGCCGCGCGCATCCCCGCGTAGGCGATCAGCCCGTAGAGGAACAGCAGCGCGAACACACCCACCACGCCCAGCTCCTCCGCGATCACCGCGAGGATGAAGTCGGTGGGCGCCTCCGGCAGGTAGAAGATCTTCTGCACAGACTCGCCGGGGCCCACGCCGAACAGGCCGCCGGAGCCGATCGCGATCTGCCCCTGCACCGCCTGGAAGCCGCTCGAGGACGCGTGCGCCCACGGGTCGAGGAACGAGGTCAGGCGCGCCCGCGCGTAGGGCCTTGCCAGCGCGTAGAGCAGAACCAGCCCGAACGCTGCGCCGGCGATGATGGCGAGCTTGCTCAGCGGCATGCCGCCCGCCACGAGCATCGCGCACACCGTGAACGCGATCACCATCGCGGTGCCGAGATCCGGCTGGGTTACCACCAGCAGGCAGGCCGCGCCCACCACCAGCAGCAGCGGCTTCGACAGCTCGCGCAGATCGTGCACGCGCTGCGGGCGTCTCGCGATCAGCGTGGCCGCGTACAGCACCAGCGCGAGCTTCAACAGCTCAGACGGCTGGAACTGGAAGGGCCCGGGGCCTATCCACCGCCGCGCGCCGTTCACGCTCACCCCCACGTGGGGCACGTGCACCGCCAGCACGAGCACGAACGACACGCACAGCAGCGGCGCGGTGATGCTCTGCACCCGCCCCACGCCGTCGCGCGCCAGCACGCGCATGGCCACCATGCCGAGCGCGCCATAGACGATGAACTTCACCAGGTAGCCGCTGCCGTTACCACCCCCGCGCAGCAGCGTGGTGGCGGAGGACGCGCTGTAGACCATCACGGCGCCATAGGCCAGCAGGCAGAGCGTGGCGGTGAGCAGGATTCGGTACTCGAGCGATGACCGTCCCGCCGCCGCCGAGCGGCGCTCGCGGCTTCCCCGCTCGGCGCGCGGTGCCGCGCTCGCCGAGGGTCGGCGGCGCCGTTCTGCGGCTGGTGACATCCATGCTCACTTCGACACCCGCCCGTGGAAGCCTCCCGCCCCGGCGGGGCCTGCGGGAGACCTCAGAGGCCGCGGCTCTGGCGATAGATCGTGAAGCCGATCGCGGCGCAGATCGAGGCCACGATCCAGAAGCGCAGGATGATCTTCGTCTCAGACCACGCCTTCAGCTCGAAGTGGTGGTGGATGGGCGCCATCAGGAACACACGCCTGCGCGTCATCTGGAAGGAGATCACCTGGATCGCCACCGACAGCGCCTCGATCACGAAGATGCCGCCAAGCAGGATCAGCAGCACCTCGGTCTTGGTCATCACCGCCAGGCCCGCGATCGCGCCGCCCAGGCCCAGCGAGCCGGTGTCGCCCATGAAGATCGTGGCGGGGAACGCGTTGTACCAGAGGAAGCCCACGCAGGCGCCCACCAAGCAGCCGGCGAGCATCGCCATGTCGGAGTCGAAGGCCAGGAAGGTGATGCCGATGTAGGCCAGCAGCACGATCGCGGCGCAGCCCGCCGCGAGGCCGTCGAGGCCGTCGGTGAGGTTGACGGCGCTCGTGGTGCCGGCCACCACCAGGTAGATCAGCACGGGATACAGCGGCCCGAGGTCGATGTATCCGTCCACGAACCCGAGCTTCAGCGTGGTGGGCAGGTGGGCCTGTTGCGTGGCCACGTACCACAGCCCCAGCGAGATCGCGATCGTCACTATCAGCTTCGTGCGCGCGCGCAGCCCCAGCGAGCGACGCTTGACGAGCTTCGTGTAGTCGTCGGCGAAGCCCAGCAGGGCGCACGCGATCGCCGCGCCGAACACGCCCACGGAGCGCCATTCATAGTCGGTGAGGATCAGGAACGACACCGACACCGCCAGGAAGATAATGATGCCGCCCATAGTCGGCGTGCCGGCCTTCAGATGGTGCCCAGCGGGCCCGTCCTCGCGGATGTGCTGCCCGAACTCGCGGCGGCGCAGGAACTCGATGAACTTGGGGCTGAGGAAGATGCAGATCAGCAGCGCGGCGGTGCCCCCGAAGAGAATCCGGCCCATTCAGCGCCGCCCCGGAGCCACGCCGGGGACCACGGGCGGGGTCTCGCCGGTGCCCTGCGCGCGCGGAGTCTCGCGAGCGCCCTGCGCGCGTGCCTCAGCGCCGCTGGCCAGACACGCCACCACCCGCTCGAGCCCCACTCCTCGCGATCCCTTCACCAGCACCGTGTCGGCCGGCAGGAGCAGCCCCGGCAGGAGCTCAGCCGCCGCCTGCGCGTCCGCCACCTGGTGGACCTCCCCACCGAAGGTCCCCGCCATCTCCCCCGCGAGCTCGCCGACGGTCACCAGCAGCGCCACCTCACGTTGCGCGGCATGGGCGCCGATCTCACGGTGTAGCGCGGGCGCCTGCGGGCCGAGCTCGAGCATGTCGCCGAGCACCGCCACCCGGCGCGCGGGCGCTGTGTCGGCGAGGTCGTCTATCGCGGCGCGCATCGACATCGGGTTGGCGTTGTAGCAGTCGTCGATCACCACCACGCCGCCCGCCAACCGTATGCGCTCCCCGCGCCGGGCCGAGAAGCGCACCTCCAGGCGCCCGGCGGGCGTCAGGCCGAGGGCCCGCGCTGCGGCCACCGCGGCCAGCAGGTTGCGCAGGTTGTGCGCCTGCCCGAACGACGGTTGTAGCTCGATCCTCTCGGCGCCCGCGCCGATCAGCACCGATCCATCGGCGCGCTGCTCAATCAGAGTGACCTCGCCGCCCTCGCCGAAGGTGATGGTGCGCACGTCGCTGCGCATGTGCCGATCCAGCAGCGGCTCGCCCGCGGGCACCACCAGGCTCGAACCCGACTCCAGGCCCGCGATCAGCTCCGCCTTGGCGGCCGCGATCGCCTCCAGCGAGCCAAGCAACTCCAGGTGCGCGGGGCCGACGTTGACGATCACCCCCACATCCGGCTCGGCGATGGCGGTCAGCTCGGCTATCTGCCCCGGTCCGCGCATGGCCATCTCGAGCACCACGCACTCGCTGTCGGGCGGCGCTGCGAGGATCGCCAGCGGCAGGCCGATCTCGGTGTTGAGGTTGGCCGGTGTGGCCGCCGTGCGCAGCTCACCGGAGAGCAACGCGGCGAGGATGTCCTTGGTGGAGGTCTTGCCGGTGGAGCCCGTGATCGCCACCACCCTCGCGCCGCGCTGTCGCAGCTCGGCACGCCAGGCCCGCGCGAGCGCCTGCAAGCCCGCCAGCGGATCGGCGTGCGCAAGCACCGCCCCGTCGCCCGCAGCCGGGGACGCAGCGGCGGCGCGGGCGTGATCGGGCGAGAGCAGCACCCCCCAGGCGCCGGCCTGCAGCGCCTGCACGCCGAAGCTGCCACCGTCGGCGCGATCGCCGCGCAACCCCACGAACAGCTCGCCGGGGCGCAGCGCGCGGGAGTCCACCGTCGCGGCCAGCGGCCCGACGTCGCCGCGCCGCGCGGGTGGCTCGCGCAACAGCTCCGCGCCCGCGGCCGCGGCGAGGCGCCGCGCGTCCCACTCCCTCACCGTCCCGGCCTCCCCGCCAAGCGCTCGCCCAGAGCCGCCCTCGCCACCGCCACGTCGTCGAAAGGCACCTTGCGTCCCTCGGCGAGCTCCTGGCCCTGCTCGTGGCCCTTGCCGGCGATCACCACCACATCGCCGCTGCGACCCTCCGCGATCGCCGCTGCGATCGCCTCGCGACGATCCGGGAGCGCCCGCACCTCTCCGTTGCGATGGCCGCCCGCGGCGCCCCCACCGCTCCCAGTCCCGTTTCCCGCCTGATCGGTCATCGCGCCGGCGAGAATCTCGGCGATGATCCGCTCCGGGTCCTCCGAGCGGGGGTTGTCGGAGGTCACCACGGCCAGATCGGCCAGCCGCGCGGCGATCTCGCCCATCAGCGGCCGCTTGCCGCGGTCGCGGTCGCCGCCGGCCCCGAACACGCAGATCACGCGCCCGCTCTCGAGCTCGCCGCCAGCCACCAGCTCGCGCGCGGCGCGCAGCACGTTCTCCAGCGAGTCGGGCGTGTGTGCGTAGTCCACGAGCACGGCGAAGTCCTGGCCCTGCTCCACGGGCTCGAAGCGGCCGGGCACGCGCACGCCGCGCTCCAGAGCCCGCACGAGCACCTCCAGATCCAGCCCGAGCGCGTGCGTGGCGGCCAGCGCGCCGAGCGCGTTGGCGACGTTGAAGCGCCCCGGCATCGGCAGCCGCGCCTCGCAATCGCCGGCGGGGGTGTGCAGCGCGAAGCGGCAGCCCTCGAAATCGCAGCGCAGGTGGGTGGCGCTGTAGTCGGCGGGCGCATCGAGCGCGAACGTCACCGGGCGCTCCAGCTCGGCGGCGAGGCGGCGGCCGTATGGGTCGCCCACGTTGATCACGCTGACGGCCGGCGCCTGTCCCTCAGCCGGCAGGAAGAGGCGACGCTTGGCCAGGAAGTAGTGCTCCATGCTCGGGTGGAAGTCGAGGTGGTCCTGGGTGAGGTTGGTGAACACGGCAGCGGCGAACTGGATGGCATCGGCCCTGCCCAGCTCCAGGGCGTGGGAGGAGACCTCGATCGCGCAGGCGCGATCGCCGCCGTCGAGCATCGCGCGCAGGTCGGCCTGCAGGTCGATCGCCTCGGGCGTGGTGCGCGCTACCGCACGCTCGGCGCCGCCGATGACGGACTTGACGGTGCCGAGCAGGCCGCATTGGCGCCCGGCCCCCTCCATAAGCGCGTGTAGCAGGTAGCTGGTGGTGGTCTTCCCGTTGGTGCCGGTGACCCCCACGACATCCAGCTCGCGCGCTGGATCGCCATAGAAGCGGGCTGCGATCGGAGCCATCGCTGCGCGGGCGGAAGCAACGAGCAGCTCCGGCACTCCAAGCTGCAGCGGCCGCTCCACAACGAGCGCGGCGGCGCCCGCTGCGACCGCCCCAGCCGCGAAGTCGTGCCCGTCGGCGCGGAAGCCGGTGACGCAGAAGAACAGGCTGCCCGGGGCCACCGCGCGGCTGTCGTAGGCGAGTGAGTCGATCTCCACGAAGCCCGCGCCGTCGCGCAGCTCAGCGGCCCCCCGGCCCACGAGGGCGCCGGCCAACTGCTCGAGCCTCATCGGTCGATTTCCCGCGCCGGCATGCGGTTGAGTCTAGTTTCCGGTCCCGCGGCGCTCGGCGCTACCCCGGCGCCACGCCCATGTAGGGCAGGGCGAAGCTCATGATCTCGCCGAACGCGGGTGCGGCCACGGCGCCGCCGTAGATGGAGCCAGACTGCGGTTCATCGACCACCACCGCGCACAGCAGGCGCGGGGCGGAGGCGGGCGCGAAGCCGATGAAGGACGCCACGAAGGCGGTTTTCGAGTATTCGCCGGTGGTGGGATCGATCTTGCTGGCCGTGCCGGTCTTGCCCGCAAGCTGATATCGGGGGATCGACACCTCGGCGGCGGTGCCGCCCGGCGCGAGCACGCCTTCGAGCATGTGCCGCAGCGCCGCGGCGGTGGCCGATGAGATGATCCGCCGTCCCGCGGGCTCGGCCACCGGGCGCCCACCCACGCTGGCGACCACGTGCGGGGTGCGCAGGATGCCGCCGTTGGCGATGGCGGAGTAGGCGGTGGCCATCTGCATCGGCGTGACCAGCTCGCCCTGCCCGATCGGGAGGTTGCCCATGGAGGAGCCTGAATAGTGTTCGAGCGCCAGCGTGAGGCCCCGTTCCTCGCCCGGCAGGTCCACCCCCGTCGGCGCCCCGAAGCCGAAGCGATGCACCCAGCCGTTGAACGCTTCGGCGCCCTCGAGTTTGCCGATCTTGATCGCTCCCACGTTGCTCGAGCGCGCGAGGATCTGCGAGGTGGTGAGCGTTTCTTCGGGGTGTTCGGTGTCGTCGTGGATGGTGCGGTCGGCCACCTGGATCTGGGCGGGGATGTTGAACGGCGTTTCCGGGTTGATGAGCCCCTGCTGCAGCGCCCCGGAGACCGTCACGGCCTTGAAGGTGGAGCCGGGTTCGTAGTCGAAGCTCACCGCGCGATCGGCGCTCGCGCCTTCGGGCGCTGCGGCAGGGTCGTTGGCGTTGACCTGCGGCCAGTTGGCGATGGCGAGGATCGCGCCGCTGCGCGGATCCATCACGATCGCGGTGGCGTCCTTCGGGGTGAACTTTCGAGCCACCGCGGCGAGGACGTCTTCGGAGCGCTGCTGGATGTTGGCATCGAGCGTGAGCGCGAGCGGCTTGCCTGGCACCACGGGGCGGCTTTCGGTGATCGAGACGGGCTGGCCGATGGCGTCGCTGACCACCCGCCGCTCGCCCGCCCGGCCCCCGAGCTGGGAGTCGCGCGCGTACTCGAGGCCCGCGAGGCCGGTGCCTTCGGTGCCCACCACCCCCAGCACCTGGGCAGCAAGCGGGCCGCGGGGGTAGACGCGCCGCATCACCGGCGTTCCGGACACGCCGGGGATCTTCAGTTCGAGGATCCGCTGCGCCCGGCTGCCCGGCATCGCCCGCGCGAGGTACACGAAGCCCCGGTGCTCTGAGAGCTTGTGCAGCACGTCCGCTTCGCTCTGGCCGAGCAGCGGCGCGAGCTTCTGCGCGGCGGCGAGCGGGTCGCTCAGCAGCAGCGGATCGGCCGACACGTCGCGGGCCGGTTCGGAGACGGCCAACTCCACGCCGTTGCGGTCTGAGATCGTGCCACGCTGGGCAATGACCGTTTCGTTTGTGAGCTGCTGGTTGCTCGCCACCGTGCGCAGCGCCCCGCTGCGCACCACGCCGAGGTAGGCGGTGCGTCCCGCGGCGATCACCAGCAACACGAAGAACAGGCCGAAGATGACGCCGATGCGCTGCTGCAGCGCCGTCATGCACTCACCCCGCGGGGCCCGCCCCGGTCCCGCCCGCGGGCGAGGATTCGTGCGCGGGTTCGGTGTTGGCGCCACCGCTCGTGGCTGGGGTGGCGGCCGGCTGCTGAGGTGCGCTCGCGGCGGGAGCGGCCGCGGAGGCTGTGCTGGATTCGGCTGATCCGCTCGGGGTTTCGGCTGTGGAGGCCGCGCCGGACTGCGCCGGTTGGGTGGTGGCCGGCGTGCCCTGTTCGCCCGTGGACGAGGCGCCGGACGAGGCGCCGGCGGCGGTTGCGGTGGTAGACGCGGAGCTGGTGGCAGAGGCGGAGGCGCCGAGCGATTCGCTGCTCACTCCTGCGGGGTGCACCGGCGTGTTGAGCACGCGGGCGGCTCTGGCGGGGTCGCTGCTCGAGCGCGAGCCAAGGAAGCGCAGCGCGCCGGCGGGCACGATTTCCATGCCAAGTTGGGTGGCGCTGGCCTCCACCCTGTCGCCGGCGGCCATTTCCGAGTTTTCGATGCTCAGCGCCGCGTTTTCCCGCTGCAGCGCGTTCTCGCGCACGAGCGCCCGGCCGATGCTGGTGTTGAGCTGCAGCAGGGTGAGCTGCAGCGTGACGATGCCGATCAGCGCGAAGGCCACCACCGCGATCCAGGCCTTGCCGGCAAGCAGGCGAGCCAGCAGGCGGTGGCCGGCGAGGCTGCGCAGGGCCGCCGGGAGCGCAACGGCGAGCCCCCGCTGGCGCTCGCGCTCGCGCTGGGCCGCGCCGGGCGAGCGGTGGTCGCGCAGGCCGCGCGCTGGGCCCGAGACGCGCCGCGGTCGCGCGGGTGGGATGAAGGTGCGACCAGGGGCGGCGGTGCGGCGGGGACGAACCGTCCGCGCGGGGGCTGCGGCGGCTGCCGCGGGCGGGGTCACGCCCCTGGCTCCTGGGTGAGCTTCTTCGCGCCGCGCAGGCGAGCGGAGGCGGCGCGCGGGTTGCGCTGCACCTCCGCGGCGGAGGGCACGATCGAGCGGCGAGTGAGCAGTTCCGCCTCTGGCTCACGGCCGCAGGCGCACACCGGCAGGTCCGGCGGGCAGATGCAGCCGCGCGCACGCTCTGCGAGGAAGTGCTTCACCCGCCGGTCCTCCAGCGAGTGGAAGGAGATGGCGGCGAGCAGGCCGCCGGTGCGCAGCAGCTGCCACGCGAGCGGCAGCGCCCGCTCGAGCTGTCCAAGCTCGTCGTTGACGGCGATGCGCAATGCCTGGAAGGAGCGCTTGGCTGGGTGGCCACCGGCGAAGCGCGCGGGCGTGGGGATCGCCGAGTTGATCGTGTCGACGAGCTCCAGCGTGGAGGCGATCGGCGCCTGGGCGCGCCGCCTGACGATCGCCCTGGCGATCGCGCCGGAGTGGCGCTCCTCGCCGTACTCGCGTAGCGCGTTCGCCAGGCGCCGCTCGTCCCACTCCGCCACGATCTCGCGGGCGCTCAGATCCTGGGAGGGATCCATGCGCATGTCCAGCGGCGCGTCGTAGGAGTAGGAGAAGCCGCGCTCACGGGTGTCCACCTGCATTGAGGACATGCCGAGGTCGAAGTAGGCCATGTCCGCCGTGGTGCCCTCCGCGGCGAGCAGCTCGAGTGCCTCCGCGTAGCCCGCGCGGATGAAGCGCATCGAGCACGCGGTCTGGGTGGCCAGGGCCTGGAAGCGCTCCTCGGCCAGCGGATCGCGGTCGATCGCCACGAGCGTGCCGGAGGAGCCGAGGCGCTCGGCTATCAGGCGGGCGTGCCCGCCGTCGCCGAAGGTGCAGTCGATCGCGGTGGCGCCCTCGTGCTGGCCGATCTTCGCGCGGTCGAGCAGCTCCAACAGCTCGCCGGCGAGCACCGGCGTGTGCGAGCCGCCCGCGGAGCCCAAGGGCCCGCTGGGGCCCGCGCCGCCGGGCGCGCGCGTGCCGCGGGCGCCACGACCGGAGCCGCCGGAGCCGCGCCGGCGCCGCGCGAGCTCCGGCCCGCAGCAGTCGCTCGCGCGGCTGTCGCTCAAGCGGCTGTTGCTGTCAAGCAGCGTCATCGACACGGGCTGTGACCTCCGCGACGCCGCTCAGCAGCGTCGATCTGTGCTCGTTCCAGGCGCTCTTGTCCCACAGCTCCAGTCGATCCCCCACCCCGACCACGATCACGTCCTTGGAAAGCGAGGCGCTCTCGCGCAGCGAGTTGGGGATCATGATGCGCCCCGCGGCGTCGAGCTCGGCGTCGTGGGAGCTGCCGTAGAAGAAGCGTTCCAGTTCGGTGAGCCGCGAGGAGAGCGGCGGCAGCTCGGCGAGCGCGCGGCGGGTGTAGGTCTCGTACTCCTCCGGACGCCAGACGCCCACACAGGGTTTGAGGTCCACGGGCATCGCCAGCACGACCCCCTCGGCGAGAGCGGCCCGGTAGCGCGCGGGCACCGTGAGGCGGTTCTTCGCGTCGAGCGTATGGTCGAAGGTGCCACGGAAGGGAACCACTGCGTGCTCCAGAGCTTGTTATTCGAGCCGGGGTGGAGGAATGGGAGGAGTTCCTCCACCCCGGCTCGCTGCGGCGAAGATAACCCACTTTCTCCCACAATGCAACCCTTGCTGCACAACTTCCCCCACTTTTCCTTCACGGCGCCGTCGCCCGGCGGAAAATACCTGCACGGACGCCGTTTTCTCGGTCTCCCGGCGCCGGCCCGCCACCGCCCGGAACATGCAAGCGCGCGTGCATCGCGGCGAGATGACACGCGCGTTGCAGCGGGAGCACCGCGACGGTTCCGCATCGGGCCGGGATAGGATCAGCGCCGTGCCTGCAGTCAACGTTCGCCGGCCGGGCTCATCCGTCCCCGCCGGTCCGCGCCGCCCCCTCACCGCGTGCGCGCTGGGCCTGCTGGTCGGGGCGCTTGCCGGCTGCGGCTCGAGCCACCCGCCTGGAACATCCGCCGACCCGGCCTCGGCGGTGCCGGCCTCGGCCCAGGCGTACGCGGGCGCCGACGTGCGGCCACAGGGAGCGGAGAAGTCCGGCGCGCTCGCCGCGGGGCGCTCGCTCAGCCACCAGGCAAACCCCTACCTGCGGCTCCTGCAGGCGCTGCAAACCCCAGGCTCACCGGCGCTGGACTTCGGGCGCGACGTGGCACCGTGGCTCGGGCCCCACGCGGGCGTGTACCTCAGCTCGCTGTCCTCGGCGGGCGCGCTCCTGCCGTTGCTCCAGCAGGGCCTGCTCGGGTCGGCGCCCACCGCCGGCGCATTCCCCTTCGGCTCGAGCGTGGCGCAGGGCGCGATCGTGCTCGACACCACCGACACGGCCAAGGCGCGCTCTTTCCTGGAAGCGCAGGCGACGCGCGCGGGTGCACACGCGAGCAGCTATCGCGGAGTGTCCTATCGAGCGACCGCTGCGGGCGTGGCGCTGGGTCTGGTGGGGCGCTTTGCGGTGATCGGCAGCGAATCTGGTCTGCGCGGCGTGATCGACACGATCGCCGGAGGTCCGGCTCTACTACAGGCTCCGGGCTACGCCAAGCTCCTCGCCGCGGCGCCCACGGGCGCGCTGGCTCACCTCTACACCAACCCCACGGCCCAGCAGGCGAGTGCACAGCCGGGCGGCGCGGGGATCCTGCAACTGCTCGGCGGAGCGCGCGAGGCGAACGTCTCGCTCCTGGCAGCGCAGGGTTCGCTCACCGTGGCGGCCGACACTCACATCTCGGCCGCCACCGGCACGCCCGGCGGCCTGCTCGCAGCGAGCGCTGAAGGAGCGCAGGCCTTCGGGGAACTCCCAGGCGACTCCTGGCTCGCGGCCGGCCTCGGCCACCTCGGCTCCACCCTCGGGCAGGACATCGCGGGCCTGGGCGAATTGACCTCGCTCGGTTCCAGCCTCACCGGCTCCAGTGGCGCGAGCAGCTCCAGCACGCTCAACGTCAAGGGCCTCATCGAAGGGCTGCTTGCGCCCCTGCGCGTGCTCGGCGCCAACACCGCTCAGGCCAAGCGCGATTTCACGAGCTGGATGGGCTCCGGCGCGATCTACGCAAGCGGCTCGGGCCTGCTGGAACTGAAGGGCGCGGTGGTGATCGAATCGCTCAACCCCAGCGCCTCGCGTGCAGCGGTGGCAAAGCTGGCAGCGTTGCTGCGCAGCGCCGGCGACGGCACCCAGCCGGCGTCGATCGCGGGCACCGACGCAGCCGTGGCGGTGAGGGTGCCGGGCCTGCCCGTCGTGCTCGCCATCGCCAACGGACCAGACGCTGCCGGCCACACCAAGTTCGTTCTCGGCCTCGGCGAAGCCTCGGTCGGCAATACCCTGAACCCGCCGAGCAAGCTCGCCGACGCGGCTTCGCGCAGCGCGGCCGCGACAGCCCTCGGCGAAGGCATCCAGCCCAGCTTGATCTTCGAAGTGCCCACGCTGCTCAGCCTCCTGGAAGGCGTGGGATTGAGCGAAGACCCCACGCTCGCAAAGGTGGTGCCGTACCTGCGCTCTGTGAGCTCGGTGGCGGGCGGCGGGCGCACGCTCGGCGGCGAAGTGGAGCGCTACAAGCTGGTGGTGGGCCTGCGCTAGCGCGTCAGCGCTTGACGACGAGCGTGCGGTAGTACACCGGGCGCCCGCCCCGGATGCGGTCCACCGCGTAACGAGAGAAGGTGGTCTCGCCGTTGGGTTCCACCGAGTAGCGGCCGAGCACCGATTCGCGGTTGTGCGTACTGAGCAGTCGTTCAACCACCACGCGGCGATCGTTGCCGTGCGAGCCCGCTCTGCGGATCGCGCTCAGCACCAGGCTCATAGTCTCGTATCCGTAGAGCGCGTAGGCGGTGGGTTCCCCGCCGAAGTCCCTGCGGTAATCGCGCAGTACCCGCACGGATGCGGGCGGGTAGGCGCTCGCGGGCAGGACCGGCGTGGTGAGGAAGGTGCTCGCGGCGGCAGTGCCGATCTGTGCGGCGAAGCCTTCTTCTTCGGCCAGCGAGCTCGGCCCCAGCAGCAGCAGATGCGGGTCGGCGGTGTGCAGCTGCTGCCACAGCGCCGCGGCGCCTTCGGTGCCCTCGCCGGCGAAGAACACCGCCTGCGCGCCCCCTTCGACGATCTTTCCCGCCTCCCCCGTGTAGTTGCCTTCGGCGGTGACGGAGATCCGGTCGTGGGCCACCACCGTGATCCCGGCGGCTGTGGCGTCGGAGGCGACGAGCTGGGAGAGCGGCAGCTCGAAGGGATAGCCGTCGTCGAGCACGTAGAGCTTGTGAACGCCGAGCGAGGCCATCAGCTGCACCTGTGCGGCGGCCTGCACGGCGTCGCCGGGGACCAGCCGCACGAAACTGCGCTTGCCGGTTGAGTAGAAGCGTTCGGGCTCGTCCTGGCCGGCGTCGAGCGCGCGGGTGAGACCTACGTAGGGGCTCGACGGGCTGACCTGGGCGATGCCGGCGGCGTTGATCAGCGGCAGCGAGAGCGCGGTGGCGCCCGAGTTGTAGTCGCCCAGGTAGGCGATCGTGCTCGGATCCTGCGCGGCGGTCTTGGCGGCCGTGGCGGTTTCCCCGGAGCTCCAGCGCCCGGAGGTGGGGCTGGAGTCATCGAGTGAGGCGTAGCCGATCTTGAACCGCCCAACCCGGCCCGCCACGTCGGACAACGCGAGCTTCTCGCCGTTGACGACTTCCTGCGATATCGAGGCGAGCGGCCCCTGCAGGGGCAGGCTGGAGTAGATCGCCAGCTGGCCGCCGACCGCGACGTTGGGCTGGGAGACCCCCGACCCCCCGCAGCCGGCGACACCCGCGGCCGCTGCGGCGAGAGCGGCTAGGCCCAGCCAGCGCATGAGCACCGCGATGTCAGCTGCGACGGCCTGGCAGGTAGCCGGAGAGGATCTTCAGTGACGCTCCGACGAGGATGATCGCGGTGGCCAGTAGGAACGCGTCGAGACCCTTGGCCCCGAGCGCCCACAGCACGATCCAGACGACGAGGCCCGCGGTGACGGTGAGGATCAATCCCATGCGGGCGCAATCCTAGCGGGACGCGAGGAGACCCGCGGCGAGTTCTCCCACAAGCTCGCCCACGGCGGCCGCCGGGTCCGCGGCCTCACCGGCGGCGCGCACCAGGCGCGTACCCACGATCACCCCGTCGGCGCCCGCGTCGGCCGCCTCGCGAGCCTGCTCGGGGGTGCTGATGCCGAAGCCGAGCGCCACCGGCACCGCGGTGCTGGCCTTGGCTCGGGCGACGATCTCGGCGAAGCGATCGCCGAGCGCTGCACGCTCGCCGGTGGTGCCGACGACCGAAACGGTGTAGAGGAACCCCCGCGCCTTGGCTCCGATCGCGGCCAGGCGCTCGGGCGTGGTCGTGGGCGCCACCAGCGGCACCAGCGCGATCCCGTGCCGGTCACACGCCTCAAGCACCTCGGGCCCCTCGCCCTGCGGCAGATCGGGGACGATCAGCCCGCACGCGCCAGCCCGCGCAAGGCGCTCCACGAACGCCTCAACGCCCGGCGCATAGACCATGTTGGCGTAGCACATCAACACCACCGGAACATCGTCTGACAAGGTGCGCGCGACCTCCAGCACGCCGGCCAGGCTGGCGCCGGCGGCGAGCGCGCGCGTACCCGCCGCGTGGATCACCGGCCCGTCCGCCAGCGGGTCGGCGTAGGGCACGCCCAGCTCGATCACGTCGGCGCCGCCCTGCACGCAGGCGCGCCCGATGCGCATCGACTCCTCGAGCGTTGGGAAGCCGCCCATCAGATAGGGCATCAGCGCTGCCCGCTTTGGCTGCCCACGGAACGCCTCGGCTATGCGCTGCAGACCGGTCAGCTCGACCGTGCTCACGTGGCGCCCATCCCAAGCACCTCGGCGAGGTCCTTGTCGCCGCGCCCGGAAAGGCACACCAGGTCGAGCCCCTCGCCTTGCTGGGCGAGCACCCACGCAAGCGCGTGCGCGGTCTCCAGCGCGGGGATGATGCCCTCGAGGCGAGTGATCTCGCGGAAGGCCGCGAGCGCGTCCGCGTCGGTCACCGCCACGTAGCGTGCGCGTCCGCTGTCGCGGAGCTGCGCATGCTGGGGGCCCGCACCCGGATAGTCCAGGCCGGCCGACACCGAGTGCGCCTGCACGATCTGCCCCTCCTCGTCCTGCATGATTGCCGAGCGCGAGCCGTGCAGGATCCCGGCCCTGCCCCCCACCGTGAGCGGCGCGCCGTGGCGGCCGCTCTGGAGGCCCTCCCCTCCCGCCTCCACGCCCACGAGCTCCACCCGCTCGTCGGGGATGAACGCGGCGAATATCCCAAGGGCGTTGGAGCCGCCGCCCACGCACGCCACCACTCGCTCTGGCAGGCGGCCCTCGCGCTCGAGCATCTGCGCGCGTGCCTCATCGCCGATCACGCGCTGCAGATCCCGCACGAGCGCGGGATAGGGCGCGGGGCCGACCACCGAGCCGATCACGTAGTGAGTGCTCTCCACGTTGGTGACCCAGTCGCGGATGGCCGCGGAGGTGGCCTCCTTGAGCGTCTTGGCGCCGGCGTCCACCGGCCGCACGGTGGCGCCGAGCAGTTCCATGCGCTGCACGTTGGGGCGCTGCCTGCGCGTGTCCTCCTCGCCCATGTAGACCACGCAGTCCATGCCGAGCAGCGCGCAGACCGTGGCTGTGGCCACGCCGTGCTGGCCCGCGCCAGTCTCAGCGATGATCCGCCGCTTGCCCATGCGCCTGGCGAGCAGCACCTGACCGAGCGCGTTGTTGAGCTTGTGCGAGCCGGTGTGGTTGAGGTCCTCGCGCTTTAGGTACACCGGCCGACCAACCCTCTCGGAGAGCCTGCGCGCGCGGTACAGCGGCGTGGGGCGCCCGCCGAAGTCGCGCAGCAGCGCGCCCAGCTCGGCGGCGTAGTCGGGGTCGGCGCGCGCGTCCACCCAGGCCAGCTCGAGCTCTTGCAGCGCCGGCATCAGCGTCTCGGGCACAAACTGGCCGCCATATGGCCCGAAGCGGTGCTCCACCGTCGGCTGGCCCGCGCCGACCTGTGCGCCGGCCTGTGCGCCGGCCTGTGCGCCCGATGGCGCGCTCACGCCGGCTGGCCCATGATTGTGGCATCGGTTGCCGTATCACCATGGTGATACGCGCTCGCGACGGCATCGAACAGCGCACGCAGCTTCTCCGGGTCCTTGTGTCCCGGGGCTGACTCGGTCCCGCTGGCGCTGTCCACCGCATAGGGGTGGGTCACGGCGATGGCCTCCGCCACGTTGCCCGGGCGCAGCCCTCCGCTCAGGATCAGCGGCACGCGGGATCTGCGCGCCGCCACGAGGCTCCAGTCGAAGGTCTCCCCCGTCCCTCCGCGCATCCCGCGGCGCTCGCTCGCGGGCGAGCGGGCGTCGAGTAGGTGGAAGTCAACGTGGAAGCGCTCCAGGTCCCTGATGTCGCCGACGGCCGACACCTGGGCCGCCTTGATCACGCGCGCGCCGGTCCTGCGCGCGACCTCCGAGCAGAAGGCCGGCCCCTCATCGCCGTGCAGTTGCACCATGCTCAGGGCGAGCTCGTCGCAGTCGCGCTCGATCTCATCGAGCGAGGCGTTGACGTAGACGCCGCAAAGCTCCACCCGCCGGCGCAGCGCAGCGGCGATCCGTTGCGCCTCCGCCAGCGAGCAGCTGCGCGGGCTGCCGGTGTAGAAGATCATGCCGAGCGCCCAGGCTCCCAGCTCGACCGCCAGCTCGGCGTCCGGGAGGTTGGTCAAGCCGCAGATCTTCACCCTCGCCGGGGCGAGCCCGGGGGCGCCTGTGGGCGCCGCGGTGTTCGCCTGTGCGAGCGTGGGGACGGCGTCGCTGAGGGCGTCGTGCCGGGACGTGGCTGGCATGCCCCAACGGTAGCGGGCGGGAGGCTGGTGCTCGCCCTAGCCTTCGGGCGTGGCGTTCGCGCTCGGCAGCGTGTCGGGGCGCGAGCCCAGCGTGACCGTCAAGGTCTTTGGTTCGTAGCCGCCTTTGCCGTTGGCCCGCTTGATGGCGAGCGTGACGGTGTCGCCGGGCTTCTTGCTGCCAATCTCGTTGGAGAGGTCTTCTGAGCTGTTGACCGCCTTGCCGTCCACTGAGACGACGATGTCGCCGCCGACGGCGACCTGGCCGTTTTCGGTGGTGATGGTGCCGCCCCGGATCCCGGCCTTGGCGGCTGGGGTGCCCTGCTGGACGGTCTGCACGAGCGCCCCACTCTTGACCGGCAGGTTCAGGGCGGAGAGCGAGCCGTCGATCGTCAGCGAGGTCAGGCCGAGGTAGGCGCCACGCAGCGTGCCGCCCTTCTCGAGCTGGGCGATCTCGGACTTGGCGGTGTTGATCGGGACGGCGAAGCCGATCCCGACGCTGCCGCCGCCGTTGCCGCCCGTCTCGATCTGGGAGTTGATGCCGATCACGCGACCCAGCGCGTCGAGTAGAGGGCCACCAGAGTTGCCGGGGTTGATCGGCGCGTCGGTCTGCAGCACGTTGTTGATGGCGAAGCCGTTGGGCGCGGTGATCTGCCGCTGCAGCGCGGAGATGACGCCCGTGGTCAGCGTCCGCTGCAGATCGAACGGATTGCCGATCGCGTACACGGGGTCTCCCACCTGCGCGCCGCTGGAGTCGCCGAGAGCGAGCGGGTGGAGCGTGAGGCCATCCGGGTGGATGCGCAGGATGGCGAGGTCGTTGGAGGGGTCCTTGCCGACGACCTGGGCTTCCACGGTCTTGCCTTTTTCAAAGCTCACGGTGACCTTGATGGCGTTCTCCACCACGTGGTAGTTGGTGAGGATCGTGCCGTTGGCGTCGATCACGATGCCCGAGCCCGTGGCCTGCCCCTGGCGCTGTGCTTCGCCGCCGCCTCCGCCGAACAGGTTGAAGGGCGATTCGCTTCTCTGCACGATCGTGGACGTGACGAACGCGACGCCTGGCGCGTCGCGAACGTAGACCTGGTGAGGCGTGAGGCCCGTGGTCTGCTGGGAGGCGTTGCTGGGAGCGGGCAGCGCCGCCTGCACCGTGGTGACGGTGTTCTGGCCTTTGCTGAGGCCGCCGAACGCGGCGATCACGGCCACGACCACGGCCCCGCCGAGGAGGGCGGACACGAACGGAACGATCAACGAGCGTCTCATGTGCAATGAGGATGACCGGTTCTGGTCAAGCGGATCTAAAGGGCGCTCTCAGGCGAGCTAAAACCTGCGAGCGCGCGCAGCGCAGCGGCCGGATCCTCCGCGCGCATCAAGGACTCCCCCACCAGTACCGCGTGTACACCGCGCGCGCCGAGCCTGCGCAGCTGCTCCGCGCTCGCGATTCCGGACTCCGAGACCACGGTCACACCCGGGGGCATCTGCTCCATCAGCCGTTCGGTGCGGGCGGTGTCCACGCTGAAGTCGCGCAGATCGCGGTTGTTGACGCCGATGATCTCGGCGCCGAGCTCCAGGGTCTGTGCGAGCTCGTGCTCGTCGTGGACCTCCACCAGCACCTCGAGGCCGGCCTGGCGCGCCTCGGCGTGCAGCGCGGCCAGCTCCTCAGACTGCAGCGCAGCCACGATCAGCAAGATGGCGTCGGCGCCGGCAGCACGCGCCTCCTGCAGCTGATAGGCGTCCACGATGAAGTCCTTGCGCAGCAGCGGCAGCTCGCACGCGGCGCGTACAGCGCTCAGGTCGGCGAGCGATCCGCCGAAGTTGGGACCCTCGGTTAGCACCGAGATCGCGGCCGCGCCGCCGCGCGCGTAAGCCGCTGCCATCTGAGCGGGATCGGGCGCCTCGCGCAACGTGCCGGCCGACGGCGAGCGGCGCTTGAACTCGGCGATCACGCCCACGCCCTCGCCGCCACGCAATGCGTCGCGGAAGCGCCGCACCGGCGCACGGGGCGCGATGCTCCCTGTATTGGCCGCGGGCGCGGTGGCCCCGGGGGCCCGCGCGGCGGCCCGGGCGGGCTGCGCAGCGGCCGGCAGCGGCGCCTCGCGCTTGCGCCGCTCGACCTCCTGGCGCGTTTCGGCGACTATCCGCTGGAGCACCGTGGGCGCGTGCGTGCTCACCGCAGCGCCTCCGCGGGCGCGTGGCGGTGGCTGGCCAGCACGTAGCTTTCGAGCGCCGCCTCGGCGCGCCCGTCGGCCAGCGCGCCGCGCGCCAGCTCCACCCCTTCGGCGATGCTCTGCGCGCGCCCGGCCGCGTAGATGGCCGCGCCCGCATTGACGACGGCAAGATCCTCACCCGGCGGCCGCGCGGCCCCCTTGCCAGGGCCGGCCAGAATCCCCCGCGTGACGGCTGCGTTCTCCTCGGGCGTTCCACCGCTGGTGGTGGCCGGAGCGCCGGAGGCGGCTTGCGGCTCGATGCCGACCTCCTCGGGCGTGAGCCGATAGCTGGTGATGGCTTCGCCGTTGACCTCCACCACCCGCGTGGGGGCGCTCGCGGATACCTCATCGATACCGTCCTCGCCCGCCACCAGCAGCGCGCGATCCACACCCAGCGCTGCCAGCGCACCGGCCATCGTGTCGAGGAACGCGGGGTCGGACACACCGATCAGCTGGCGCCGAGCTCCCGCGGGGTTGGTGAGCGGCCCCAGCAGGTTGAAGATGGTCCGCACCGCGAGCTCGCGGCGGACGGGGATCACGAAGCGCGTGGCCTGATGGTGGGCGGGCGCGAACATGAAGCCGAAGCCGGCCTCCGCGATGCAGGCTGCCACGGCCTCCGGGCCAAGGTCGATGCGAGCGCCGAGCGCCTCCAACAGGTCCGCGGAGCCCGACCTGCTGGTGGCGGAGCGATTGCCGTGCTTGGCCACCGCGCAACCTGCGCCGGCGGCGATCAGCGCGGCTGTGGTGGACACGTTGAAGGTGCTCCGGCCCCCGCCGGTCCCGGCCGTGTCGAGCAGGTCATCGCGCTCGGTGGGGACGTGGGCGGCGAGCTCGCGCATCGTGCTGGCGAGCCCGGTCAGCTCCTGCACCGTCTCCCCCTTCGTGCGCAGCGCGATGAGGAACGCGGCGATCTGGATCTCGGCGACGTCGCCGTGCATGATCTCGGCGAGCACCTCGGCGGTCTGCTCGGCGCTCAGATCGCGGCGCGAGGCAAGCGCGTCGATGGCCGTGGTGAGGATGGGATTGGGCATTCAGCGCCTCATTGTGCGCTAGGCGCCGTTCTGCTGCAGGAAGTTGGCGAGCAGCTCGCGGCCCTGCTCGGTGAGCACCGACTCGGGATGGAACTGCACGCCCTCGGCGGGCAGCTCGCGATGGCGCAGGCCCATCAGCACTCCCCCCCCGCGCGCCGTCTCCTCCAGGCAGTCGGGCAGTTCATCGCCCACCACCAGCGAGTGATAGCGCCCTACCGTCAGCGGCGAGCGCAGGCCTTCGAAGATGGTGCGTCCGTCGTGCTCGATCGTGGTGGACTTGCCGTGCACCGGTGCGTTCAGCTTGACCTGACCGCCGAACGCCTGGGCGAGCGCCTGGTGGCCCAGGCAGACACCGAGCGTGGGGATGCCGGCCTTGGGTAGGCGCCGAACCACCTCGAGGGAGATGCCGGCCTCGTTGGGGGTGCATGGCCCCGGCGAGACCACGCAGCGGTCATAGCCTCCGCTCAGCAGCTCATCGGATGTGGCGCGGTCGTTGCGCACCGCCTCCACCTCCGCCCCCAGCTCCCCGAGGTACTGCACGAGGTTGTAGGTGAAGGAGTCGTAGTTGTCGATAACGAGGACTCTCATTGGCTCACGGCCAGTCCGGCTGTTCGCACGCCAGCGCGACCGCGCGCAGCGCGGCGTGGGACTTGCGACCGACTCCTCGTACTCATAGGCGGGCTTGGCGTCGGCGACGGTACCGCCGCCCGCCTGGATGTGAGCGACGCCGTCCTTGATGACCAGCGTGCGGATGTGGATAGCGGTGTCGAGGTCGCCGGCGTAGCTCAGGTAGCCGATCGCGCCGCCGTAGCCCCCGCGCTTGACCGGCTCGAGCTCGTCGATGATCTGCATCGCGCGCACCTTGGGGGCACCTGACAGCGTTCCCGCGGGCAGCACAGCGCGCAGTGCATCCATCGCGCCGACGTCCTCGCGCAGCGTGCCCGAGACGGAGGAGACGATGTGCATCACGTGGCTGTAGGACTCGATCTCCATCAGCTCGTCCACCTGCACGCTCCCGTACTCGCACACGCGGCCGAGGTCGTTGCGCCCGAGATCCACGAGCATCACGTGCTCGGCGCGCTCCTTCTCGTCGGCGAGCAGCTCGCCGGCGATGCGGCGATCCTCCTCCGGGCTGGACCCGCGCGGGCGCGTTCCAGCGATCGGCTTGGTGGCGACGTGGCGTCCGCTCACCGTCAGCAGCGGCTCGGGGCTGGCACCGGCGACCTGGAAGTCGCCGAAGTCGAGGTAGTACATGTACGGGCTCGGGTTCACCGCGCGCAGTCCGCGGTATACGGAGAACGCCTCCACCGGGACGGGCGCTGACCAGCGCTGTGAGGGCACCACCTGGAAGGCGTCCCCGGCGTAGATGTACTCGACGATCCTGCTGACCATCCCTTCGAAGCGCTCGCGCGGCATGTTGGAGCGGAACTCGGGCATGGAGCGGGGACCGCTCCCGCCGGTATCGGCGCGAGGCACCGGCCCGGCGAGCACACCTCGTATCTCGGCGATCGTTGCCGCGGCCGCCTCGTAGGCGCGCTCGACTTCGGGCTCGGCGCACAGGTCGGCGTTGGCGATGATCGTGACTGTGTGCTTGAGGTGGTCGAAGACCACCAGGGCGTCGGAGAGCATCAGCGCCATGTCGGGCAGCCCCAGCACGTCGGGCGGCCCGTCGCCGAGCGGCTCCACGGCGCGCACGAGGTCATAGCCGAAGAAGCCCACCGCGCCGCCCGTGAACGGCGGCGCGTCGGCCATCGGGGCCTGGTTGAAGCGGGCGATGCGCTCTGCGGCGAGCGCGTATGGATCACCGCCGTCGGCCAGGCACCAGCGGAGCACCGCACGCGGGCGAAAGCCGATGAACGACCAGCGCCCCACGCGCTGACCCTGATCGGCCGACTCCAGTAGGAACGCCGGCTCGCCCGGAGCCAGCGCGCGCAGCTTCAAGAACGCCGATACCGGCGTCTCGCAGTCCTCGATGAAGCTGTAGCGGAGCGGGATCAGGTTGTGCTCGCCCGCCAGCTCTCGCGCCTGCTCCAAGCTCGGCTGCACTCGCGTAGCGGGGGCGTCGCGCTGAGGGGCCGCCTCGCGCTGCTCACCGTCATGCTCGCCTGCGGCGGGCTCTCCAGGCGCCGGCTCGGCGGGACTAGGAACGACGGCCATCGAGCACCCGCTCGGCATCCGCGAGCGAGCGTCCGCGGCTGCGCAGCAGTACGAGCAGGTGGTAGAGCACATCCGCGGACTCTTCGTCCACGCGCTGCTCTGACTCCTCGCGCGCGGCCCGCGCCACCTCCTCGGCCTCCTCCATCACCTTCTCGCCGATGTGGCTGGGGTTATCGAGCAGCTCGACCGTATATGAGCCTTCGGGGCGCACGAGGGCTCGCTGAGCGAGAGTGCGCTCCAGCGCGGGCAGCACCTCGAACGGGGCTTCGGGCTGCGCCGGGCCCGCCGCCTCATCGGCTCGGTGAAAGCACGTCCGCTCTCCGGTGTGACATGCGGGCCCCGCGGGCTCCACGAGCGCGAGCAGCGTGTCGCCGTCGCAATCCAGGCGCAGAGCGCGCACGATCTGCACGTTCCCGCTGGTTTCGCCCTTGTGCCACTGCTCCTGGCGTGAGCGGCTCCATAGGTGAAGCTCGCCCGTTGCGCGCGTGCGCTCCAGCGCCTGCCGGTTCATGTAGGCGAGCGTGAGCACCTCACCTGTGCCCCAGTCTTGCACCACGCAGGGCACGAGGCCATCCTGGTCGTAGGCGACTTTGTCGTCTATTGGCCCCTCGCCGGCTGCGCTCATGAGCACGATTGTAGGTACCGCCGGATCGGGGCGGTTTGAGACAGACTGGAAGGCGTGACATCGTCTGACAGCAGCCCGGAGACCAGGTCATCGCTGCTGCAGCGCGAGCTGCTGGTCGTGACCGGGAAGGGCGGTGTGGGCAAGACCACGATCGCAGCGGCGATCGGCTTGCTCGCGGCGCGCAGCGGGCTGCGCACGATCGTGGTCGAGGTGGGCGACCACAGCCGCATGGCCGAGCTGTTCGAGGTGCCCGCTTGCGAGCCGGGCGTGGAGACAGTGCTCGCGGACACGCTGTCCTGCATCACGATCGACCCGGATCGCGTGCTGCTGGAGTGGGTGCAGCAGCTCGGCGGGCGCATCCCCGGGCGGGTTCTCGCCTCCAGCGGCACCTTCCAGTACTTCGCCGCCGCCGCCCCGGGAGCGAAGGAGCTGTTCGGGATGGTGAAGATCTGGGAGCTGACGCAGGGCCGGCGCTGGCAACGCCGCGCAGCCGGGTACGACCTGGTGGTGCTCGACGCCCCCGCCACCGGGCACGCCCTGGGGATGCTGCGCTCCCCGCAGACCTTCGGGGCGATCGCGCGCGTGGGCCCGGTGGCCTCCCAGGCCCATCACGTCCGCGATCTGCTGACCGATCCCGAGCGCAGCGCTTACGTGGCTGTTGCGATGGGAACGGAGATGGCGGTAACCGAGACGATCGAGCTGCAGGAGGGGCTGCACAGCCACCTGGGACGCGGCCTTGCGGCGGTAGTGGTCAACGGCCTCTTGCCGCGGCGCTTCAGCGCAGAGGAGATGCGCCGCATCGCGCAGCTGAACGGCGGGCGCTCACAGAACGGCGGCTCCGGGCGCCCGCACGGCGGCGGCGCGGCCGCTGCGGATGTGCGTATGGCGGCGGCCCATGCCGCCACAACCGTGCACGAGCGCGCGCGCTTTCAGCACAACCAGGTGGCCCGCCTGCGACGCCGTGACTTCGAGGTGGTGGGCATCCCCTTTGTGTGGGCCTCGCATCTGGACCTGAACGCGCTCGGGGAGATCGCAGGTCACCTGGCGCGCAAGCTCAGGTGATCCCCAGGCGATCGAGCCTCAGGTGATCCCCAGGCGGTCGAGCAGATCCTCATCGGCGCGCCAATCGCGCCTGACCCGCACGGCGAGCTCGAGATGGACCTTGCCGCCGAGCACGCGCTCGAGCTCACGCCTGGCGGCGGTGCCGATCGCCTTGACCATGCGGCCCTGAGCCCCGATCAGGATTCCCTTCTGGGAGTCGGTCTCAACCCAGATGAGGGCGCGCACGCGGGTCAGGCCCGGGCGGGGACACTCGATCTCCTCGACCACAACCTCAACCGCGTGGGGCACCTCCTGGAAGGTGCGCCTGATCACCGCCTCGCGCACGAGCTCGGCCAGCAGCAGCTCGCGCGACTGGTCGGAGACGGCGTCCTCGGAATACATGAACGGACCCTCCGGCATCAGCCCGCGGAGATGCTCGAGCAGCTCCGCAACACCCTGACCCCGGCGTGCGGAGATGGGGAAGATGGCGTCTGCGACCTCCAGCTCGTCGGCCTGCTGCAGGACGGCCAGCAGAGCCCCGTGGGACAGCCGGTCGATCTTGTTCACCGCGACCGTCACGGGGGTGTCCGCACCCAGCAGGGCACCGGCGATGAAGCGGTCCCCGGGACCCACGCCCTGCTCGCCGTTGAGGATCAGCAGAGCGGCGTCGGACGCTTCCAGCTCCTGCTGGACGCGTCGCGCCATGCGCGAGGTCAGCTCATCGCGCGGACGCTGCACACCGGGGAGATCCACGAGCACTACCTCGCAGTCGCCACTGTGATGGATGCCCCGAATGGCCCGCCGTGTCGTCTGCGGGCGATCGGAGACGATCGCTACCTTCTCCCCCACCACGGCGTTCACGAGCGTGGACTTGCCCACGTTGGGGCGCCCGGCAAGCGCCACGAAGCCACCCCTGCTCACGACTGCGACCGCGCGAGCAACTCGTCCTGGAGCGCGAGCATCTCGCCGTTGTCGGACTCGTGGTCCATACCCAGCAGGTGCAGCATCCCGTGGACGATCGCCTCGCGCACGTCAACGGTGTGCGCAGGACAGATGATCACGTCGCCGAGCTCGCGCGGGACAGGGCCGGGGTCGGAAACACCAGGCGCGCCTGCGGGCGAAGCTGCGGGCGTTGAGATGGGCTCGGCGCCGTCGATCGGAAACGACAGAACGTCGGTGGGCTCGGGTTTGGCGCGGAAGCCGGCGTTGAGCTCGGCGATGCGCCGCTCCCCCACGAACTCGATCGCCACGTGCCCGTCCCGAACGCCCAGGCGCTCGGCCACCAGGTCGCACAGCCGGCGCACCTCGGCGGGTGCAGGCGCGCCGGGCGCGAGCTCCTCGCCGAAGACCTCAACCTCAATCACAGCAGCTCAGGCGCTGCGGATGGCCGACCGGCCGCCGCTCTCAGCGGCGGTGCTCCCAAGTGCCTGCTGGCCTGAGCGCGACACGGGCAGTGGGTGGGCCGGTTGCGAGTGGGTGTCGTATGCCTCGACGATCCGCTGGACCAGCTTGTGGCGCACCACGTCCTCGCCGCCGAAACGGATGAACTCGATGCCCTCCACGCTCTGCAGCACCTCGGCCACGGCGATCAGGCCCGACTGCTGCTCCCGCGGGAGGTCGACCTGCGTGATGTCGCCCGTGACAACCATGCGAGAGCCAAAGCCCAAACGAGTGAGAAACATCTTCATCTGCTCTGGAGTTGTGTTCTGAGCCTCGTCGAGAATCACGAACGAGTCGTTGAGGGTGCGACCGCGCATGAACGCGAGCGGCGCGATCTCGATGACCCCGCGCTCGATGTGCTGGGAGACCTTCTCCGGGTCGAGCATGTCGTGTAGGGCATCGAACAGCGGTCGCAGGTAGGGGTCCACCTTGGCCATCAGGTCACCCGGGAGGAAGCCCAGCCGCTCCCCCGCCTCGACCGCGGGCCGCGTCAGGATGATGCGGTTGACCTCGTGCCGCGACAGCGCAGCGGCGGCCATGGCGACCGCGAGGAACGTCTTGCCCGTGCCGGCAGGGCCGACGCCGAAGGTGATGGTGTTCTCGCGCACGGAGTCCACATAGCGCTTCTGGTTTACGGTGTTGGGAGCCACGCGCAGACCACGGTGACTCCAGACGAAGTCCTCGAGCACGCGTGCGGGCGACTCGTGCGCGTCGAGCGCACCCGTCACTGCGGCGATCGTGCCGGGCCCTATCTGGTGGCCACGGTCGATCAGGTCGGCTAGCTCCCGGACGACGCGCTCCCCCGCTCTGGTCTCGCTCTCCTCGCCGTCGAAGGTGATGAGGTTTCCGCGCAGGAAGACCTTGCAGTCGAGGTGGGCCTCCAGCGCTCGCAGCACCGCGTCCTGGCTTCCCGCCAGCTCGGCGGCGACCTCGTTGGAAAGCTCGATCTGCGTCCTCATCCCTGAAGCGAGGCGCGCACGAGCCCCGAGACGCGCTTGCCATCGGCGCGACCGTCTACCGCCGCCATCGCGTGCTTCATCGCCATGCCCATGTCCTTCGCCGAGGTGGCGCCGCTGTCGCGCACGGCCTGCTCTACGAGCGCGCTGAGCTCGGGCTCGGAGAGCTCGGCCGGGAGGTAAGCGTCGATCAGCTTCGCCTCCGCCTCCTCCCCCTCGGCTCGATCGGCGTGCCCCGCCTCGCGGTATGCACCGGCGGCCTCCAGGCGGCGCTTGCGCTCGCGCCGCAGCACCGCGAGCTCGTCGTCGCTGCCCTCCTTGGCGGCCTTCTGCAGCTCGGAGAGCACGAGGCGAAGCGCCCCCACCTTCTCCTTCTCGCCGGCTCGCATCGCCCCCTGCATGTCGGTCTTGATCTCATCGAGTATCGCCATCTACAGATCAGGATACGCCGCTCGGACGATGGCGCACGCACCCTCGGGCGCAATGCTCAGCCGAGGCTGGCGTGAAGCGCTATCGGGAGGACTCGCTCAACGATCACCGAGCGGCGTGGGACTGCCGAGGCGACCCGGCGAGGAGGCGTCGCGGCCGAACAGCAGCGCCACGTTCCAGTCCACCAGCAGGCGCAGCCGCCGCCCCAGGCCTGGCATCAGCAGGAGATGGTAGGTGCGGGCGATCAGCCACGCGGGGAAGCCCCGCCAGCGGATGCCGAAGGTGATCGCCACGGCCTTGTTGCGGCCGAGCTCTGCGACGACTCCTTTGGTGCGGTAGCGAAACGGCTTGGTGCGCGCCCCGGCGAGCGTGGCGGCCACGTTGCGCGCGACCAGCCGGCCCTGGCGGATCGCATGCTGCGCAGTGGGCGGACAGGGCCGGCCGTTGCGGGAGGCATCGGGCACGGCGGCGCAGTCGCCGAGTGCCCACACCTGACCCACGCCCGCTCGCGCCCCCTCGGAGGACGGGACGCTGCCGGGATCCACGCGCATGGTCTGATCGACGATCACCCGGCCCTCCCGGTCAAGGGGCAAGCCGAGCCTGGCCACCACCGGGCTGGCCTTGACGCCCGCGGTCCACACGACCGTGCGCGCGGCGATCACCTCTCCATCGGAGAGTGACGCGGAGGCGTCGGTCACCTCCTTGAGGGTGGTGGAGGTGCGGACCTCGATCCCCCGACCGAGCAGCTCGTCTTCGGCGAAGCGCGAGAGGCTCGCCGGCACCTCGCCCATGATCCGCTCGCGGGCCTCCACCAACACCCACCGCATCCCCTGGGCGCGGCAGCGCGGATAGAGCTCGATCGCGCCCGTGGCGAAGTCCTGCAGCTCGGCCAGTCCCTCCACGCCCGCGTAGCCCGCGCCGACGAACACGAAGCCGAGGTACTGAGCGCGCAGGACTGGGTCCTCCACCGACTCTGCGATGTCCAGGCACGCGAGCACCTGGTTGCGCAAGGCGGTGGCGTCGGAGAGGGACTTCAGCCCGATCGCATGCTCGGCCAGGCCGGGGATGGGTAGCGTGCGCGAGACGGAGCCGAGCGCGACGATCAGGTGGTCGTAGGCGAGCTCCAGGCGCTGACCGTCGATGCGCGTCACTTCGAGCACACGCCGGTTGGGGTCGGCGCCGTCCACCCTGCCGATCATCAGGTCGGTGCGGCGAAGCTGCGAGCGCAGGGGAACCACCACGTGGCGCGGGTCGAGCGTGGCTCCGGCGGCCCCCGGCAGCAGCGGTGTGTAGAGCATGAAGTTGGCGTCGTTTACGAGCGTCACGTGCGCGCTCTGTGCAGGGAGCAGGCGCTCGAGCGCGCGCGCAGCGTAGAAGCCCCCGAAACCACCGCCCGCGATCACCACTTGCCAGGCCACGCCGACAGAATAGGGTGCACGCCGTGAACGACTCGCTCTACGCTGAAGCGCTGGCGCCGTTCCTGGCAGAGGTGCAGCGGCTGCGCCCGCCCAACACCGAAGTGATCGACGCGCACACCCATCTCGGGCTCGACGAGGACGGGCGATCGCTGACCCTCGAGCAACTGCTCGCCCAGCTCGACGCCGCACAGGCGCGCCGCGCATGCGTGTTCCCGCTGCACGATCCGGAGCGACGCCCGGCGTACAGCCTGCCCAACGACCGGGTGCTGGCGTGGGCAAGCGAGAGCGACGGCCGCCTCGCACCGTTCTGCCGCCTGGACCCCGCGGAAAACCCGGTCGCTGAGGCCGAACGTTGCCTGGCCGCGGGAGCGCAGGGCATCAAGCTGCACCCTCGTGCGCAGGACTTCGTGTTCGACGGCCCGGAGATGAACGACGTGTTCAAGCTCGCCGAAGCCTCGGGCGTACCCGTGCTGATCCACGCCGGCCGGGGCCTGCCCCCGCTCGCGGACGGCCTCGTGGACCTTGCCTTGCGCCACCCGGGCGCGGTCCTGATCCTCGCCCACGGCGCGATCTGCGACCAGGGGATCCTGACAACGCGGCTCGCAGACCATCCCGGCGTCCTCTATGACATCTCCTGCTTCTTCCCGATCGACGTGATCGAGCTGTTCGCGCGCGTGCCCGCGGAGCGCATCGTGTTCGCCTCCGACCCGCCCTACGGCCTGCCCGCGACCACCCTCTACATGGCGCTGCGCGTGGCCCACCAGGCGGGGCTGGACGAGCCGGCCACTAGGGGCGTGCTCGGCGGCACGATGGCGGGCCTGCTCGATGGCCGTGGCCTGCCGCCCGTGAGCCCTCCGCGGCGCGGACCCACGATCGCGCTCGCCGGCCGCCTGGCGCGCGTCTACGGATACGCAAGCCTCGTCGGCCCCGCGCTGTTCACCGGGGCGCCCGAGCAGGCGCGGGCGATGCTCGAGATGGCGATCGCAGCCTGCCGCGACCCCGAGCCGGGATCCGAGGGCGAGGCCCTTGAGACGATCGGCGAGGCGCTACGCGCGGCCAACGCGCTGCTCGAGTCCGAGGAGGGCATCCGTCCTGCGATCGACCTGGTCTACCGAGCGATCGTGCGGGCGGCAACCGAGATCCCGGACGCCGGCGCCTGAGCGGTCAGTCGCCGGTCAGCCACAGCGCTGCCCACTCGCCGCGCTCGCGGCGCTCGCGCTCGCGCATGCCGAGACGCGCGGCGAAGCTCTCAGCAACCTCGTTGGCCTCGTGCGTGAGCAGCCCGCCGGCGATCAGGTGCGCCGGGGCGGCGCGCATCGAGCTGGAGAGCTCGATCAGCAACGGACGGAGGAGGTTGGCGGTGACCACGAGCCGGTGGCCGGCGCCGGCGCCGGCCGCGTCGGCCAGGTCATCGCCTGGCAGCGGGAGCGATTGGCTGCGCAGGTCGAAGCGGCGAACCTCCACCGCCACGCCGTTGACCGCGGCGTTCTCACGGGCCGCCTGAACGCTCTCGAGCTCGTTGTCGAGCCCGAGCACCGGCTCGAAGCCCAGCAGCGCAGCGGCGATGGCGAGCACGCCCGAGCCGGTGCCCACATCCAGCAGGGCTCCCCGGGGCTGCTCGATGGAGGCGAGCGCCAGCAGGAGCTCAAGGCATAGACGAGTGGTGGCGTGCGCGCCCGTGCCGAACGCCTGCCCGGGGTCCACCACGATCTCGCGCACGGCGTGTGCGTCGAGATCGCTCGCCTGCTCCCACGGCGGGCGCACGTGCAGCGCGGGCACGCGGGCGGCCTCGCCCGGCGTGCACGGCGCCTCGATGAGCACCGGCCGGTGAAAGCTCCTCCAGCGATCCGGCCAGTCGTCGGCCACCTCGCTGGTGGTTATCTCCACGAGCGCATCGCCCACCACGGCGTTCAGGTCGGGGAGACTCGGGAGCTCGCCCGGGGCGCCATAGACGGCGTACTCGACAGCATCGTCGCCCACCGCCACCTCCTCGACCCCCGCGGGCGCCAGCTCGAGCAACTCGGCGAGCACGATCTCGGCCTGCTCGCGCCGCACGCGAACGGCGAGGCGTATCACGCGGCCTGGCTGCCCAGCGCGCGGCGCAGCTTGGCGAACATCGATTCCTGTGAGCGCAGGTTCTCATCGCCGAGGCTGTCGTTCAGGCGCTGGGCCAGCTCGCGCTGCTCGGCGTTCAGGCGGCGCGGGACCACCACGTTTACGACCACACGGAGATCACCGCGCCGGCCGCGCCGGAGCGAGGGCATGCCGCCGCCGCGCATCGTGAGCACCTCTCCAGGCTGCGTGCCGGGCGGGAGCTCGATCGGTGAGGCGCCCTCGAGCGTGGGCACCTCGAGCGTGGCACCGAGCGCGGCGAGCGGCGCGGCCACGTCGAGTGCGGTGATCAGATCGTCGCCTTCACGCAGGAAGCGTGGATCCTCGCGCACCGCCACGAGCACGTACAGGTCTCCAGGGGATGCGCCGGCCTCGCCGGCGTGACCTTTGCCGGCAAGCCTGATGCGCTGGCCATCGGCGATGCCGGCGGGCACGTCGACCTCGAGCACGCGGCGGGCTCCCACGCGGCCGCGGCCGCGGCACTCCGCGCACGGCTGCGTGGGCACGCGCCCGTCGCCGTTGCAGGTGTCGCAGGGCATCGTGCGGACCATCTGGCCGAACGGCGTACGCGTCACGGCCTGCAACTGGCCGGCGCCGCCACAGCGCTCGCAGGTCTCGATCGGCGTGCCGGGCTCGGCGCCGTTGCCGTTGCAGTGCGGGCAGCGCTCGACCGCCTCGTAGGTCACCTCCACCTGGGCGCCGTGGGCAGCCTGGAGCAGGTCGATGTCCACGCGCACCGCCACGTCGCCACCCTGCGCCGGCCCCGGACGCCCGGCCTGACCTCCGAAGAAGGCGTTGAACAGGTCGTTGATGGAGCCGAACGCGTCGAAGTTGGGCTGATAGCCGGCCGAGCGCAGCCCGTCGTGACCGTAGCGGTCGTAGGTGGCGCGCCGCTCGGGATCGGAGAGGATCTCGTTGGCCTCGGCGGCCTCCTTGAACTTCTGTTCCGCGTCGGGGTCGTGGGCGTTGACGTCCGGGTGCAGCTCGCGCGCGAGCTGGCGGAATGCTTTCTTGATCTGCTGCTCGGAGGCGTCTCGCTCGACTCCGAGCACTTCGTAGGGGTCGCGTGGCATCCGGACTAGTTCTCGGCGTACGCGTCTTCGACGAAGCGCGAGAGCTCGTGCGCGGCCTCACGCACGGTGGCGATCGCACCGGCGTAGTCCATGCGCACCGGCCCGATCACCGACACTGTGCCGAGCTTGCGTTGAGCCATTCCGTAGCCGGTGGCCACCACGGCGAGCGAGCGCATCGCGGGATGCTCGTTCTCGCGCCCGATCTTCACGTACACCCCCGGCTCCCCGAGCGCGGCGCGTAGGACGCGGAGCAGTGCCACGCGCTGCTCGAGCAGGCCCACCAGCTCGTTGACCTGCGCAGTGCCGTCGATCGGCACGTTTTCAAACAGGCGCGCCGTGCCCTCGACGTACAGCGCTTCCTCGCCCTCGCTGGCGAGATCTCCAAAGGCGGGTGCGAAGCGCCCCAGGAACGCGAGCTCGACCGGCGAGAGACCGGGATCGATCAGGCGCTGCTGGAGCATCCTCGCGCCGAGCTCGCGTCCTACGAGCCGCTCGTTGAGGTACTCCCCCGCCCACGCCACGAGGCCAGGATCGACGGAGCGATCGAACGTCGCAAGCATCTTGGACACGCCACCTGTTGAGGTGATGATCACAACCATCA
>Ga0210403_10000756_pt1 | contig 32573 bp, 35 predicted proteins | sample IncBWC19MmetaG_FD_150863 | JGI IMG/M metagenome (GOLD analysis project Ga0210403, IMG submission 150863) | Forest soil microbial communities from Barre Woods Harvard Forest LTER site, Petersham, Massachusetts, United States - Inc-BW-C-19-M | ecosystem: Environmental > Terrestrial > Soil >...
CCGCCTGGTGAAGGGGTGGTCGTGGTCAACAGGTTCCCGGTCGCATCGTAGGTGTTTATGGTCACGTTCCCGAGGGGATCCGTGGCCGTCAACACCTCGCCGAAGCTGTTATAGGTGTAATTCCAGTTGACCGGGATACCACCCACATTCAGAGAGGCCGATGTCAGGTTTGCGTTCCCGTCATAGGTAGAGCTGGTGGTGCGGCCCAGCGCATCCGTCGAAGATATCCTATTGGCCTTTGAATCGTAGGAATAAGACGCTCCGGGGACGGCCCCGCAACTCGCGCACCCAGGGCCGGCTACCGAACTCACGTAATGCTTCCCCGCGATAAATGCCGGAGCGTAGCGGGTCGTGCTCCCGTTGGAATCTGTCAGCACGCTGGAGTTTACGCCGTTGTACTGCATGCTTACATGGTCCACGCCATTGGCCCGGTCTGAGGTCAGTCCCCGGCGAAAACTATCGTAGGTGTGCGTTTCGACGGTCTTCCCGTTAACGTCGGTCACGGTGGTGATCAGAGCGGCGGCATCGCTGGTGAAGTTAAAGCCCGAACCGTCAGCGTAGCGGACAGAAGAAAGAACAGCACCGGATGCGTACACGTAGCTGGCGATCATTCCAGCCGCATCTGAAATTGCCGTGACCTGATTCACATTGTTTAGATCGGAATAGGAAAAAGTCAGACTCCTACCGGCTGCGTCTGTCACCGTCGAGAGCCGGCCTGATCCGCCATAGGCAAGAACCGTCTTATTTCCATTGCGGTCCAGCAGATTCAGCAGGCGGCCTCTGGCGTCGAAAATCCTCTTGCCGCCGTCTTTCATCGTCAACGTGTATTGGTTGAGCACGGCATCGAACGTAAGGGTGGCCCGGACATCGGCGGGGACCGCCAATGTGTAAACTCCAGTGGATGAATTGAGCGAAAATACCCAGGTGGCGCCGGATGACGACCAGTATTTAAATCCGCCACCCGCCTGCGATTGCAACCGTTCTTCGTAGGTACTGGTCCATCCGTCACCGAAAAGTCCGGCCTTGCTGGGCGGCGCATTGCTGTCCCAGGTGCTGTTCCAAGCGCGTGTAAGTTGAAGGCCGCCGCCCAGTCCCGGCAACGAATCATCCTGCTGCTCGATCCACACGTTGCCGGTCATCACATTGATGGGGGCGCCCGCCTGGGCCTCACACTGCGTGCATGGCCCCAATTCAGCCGATTGGTCCGGCGTATAAAATACGTCGAAAAGTGGAATCGCCGAGAAGTTGCTGGGATCACATGTGTTGACACAAAAATGCATGACCTGCGGGACCTGGTTGTCGAAGGCCGCTGCATTGGCCTGTATCTGGAAATTGACGGTATCCCGGCCGGAGCTGCCGTTAAGGCCCATGACCAGGCTGCCCGAACAGCTCGTTGGAAACAGTTCGCCTGGCAAGGGGTCGTTGCTGGCGCCGCAAAAGGACTCTAGGCCGAAGACCATATTGGTTTGATCGGACGGTGTCGATGGACAGGCATCCAGCCAGCCATCGTGCCAACTGCCATTGATGATGTCCGTTCCGAAGAGCGTGGCATGGTTGATCGACCAAGTCTCACTGTAGCTATTAATGCAGACGCCCGAGCAGGTCCTACAGCTGGTAGCGGTGCTGTTGAATGTGACGGTTTTTGTTTGTGCCTGCGCAAAGAGTGGTAGGGAAACAAAAACGTGAAAATAAAGTCCACAAAAAAGGACAATCAAAAGCCTTGCAGTCTTCATTCGTCGATCTCTCTTGCTGTTGTATGGAAGTCTTACGTACTCCGGAGGGAGTGGCGGCAGGACTTACACTGCGCAAAGTAGTCCAATGTGAAAGCCAGGTTCAACGACCGGCTGAAGGGCAGCGGTTACTTTAGTAAGCGGAGGAGTTCCAAAATGGAACAGGGGAAGGAGATTAGTTTAAGGACCCTTAATGAATCAGAGCAATCTCTCCGGATGGGTCTCTGCTCCCAAGTCTGATCTCATGGCTGGAGAATGATCTTGGGATCGGTCCGAGCGGCGCGCATCGCCGGCATGAGCGCCGCGAATAACGCCGTCGCCGACAACAACCCCAACACCGCCGCATGAATAAACGGGTCGCTGGGACGCACCCCAAAAAGGTAAGCTGCCAGGACGCGCTGCAAAGCGAAAGAAGCGGCAAATCCTGCAAGCAGGCCGATCACAATCAATTTGAAGCTGTATCTGAGCATCAGCGACAAGACGCTGCCCCTAGTGGCGCCCAGGGCAAACCTGATTCCTAATTCATGGGTGCGCCCAGCCACCGCATGACTCATCGTTCCATAGAGGCCGAGTACTGCCAGCAGGAGCGCCACCAGCCCAAAGGAAGAGATCAGCACGGTCTGGGCCTTCTCCTGTTCGATGCCCTCGCTTACCACTTCCTCAAGCGAACGGGGATTGTCCACGACCAGGGAAGGACCTGCTTTAAGAATCTCTTCACGGACCGCGCGGCCCACTGCCAGGGGATCTCCAACGGCCCGGATGACCCAGGTCATCGAACGGCCGCTGTTGAGCCTCGCCATGATTCGATCGGGCAGTTGGACCATGGGAGTGAAGACCGAGGCACGGCCTTCGCCGCGCATCCGGCGTAGTTCACCCCGGGTGTCGGCGACCACGCCCACGATTTCCCGCGGTTGGTCGATGAAGTTCGGCCCCATGAGGCGTCCCAGCGCCAAGTGCAGGCCGATAGGGTTCACGCCAGGAAGGAACTTGCGGACAAATGTTTCGTTGACAACAGCCACCTGGGCTGATCGCTGGGTGTCGTGTTCCGTAAATGCGCGGCCTGAGAGCATGGGCATGCGCATCACGTCAAAGAACTGGGGTGTAATCTGCCGGGGCTCTTCCGACACCGCCCCGGGCGAATCTCTATGCACCGGATCCGGCAGCAACGTAACGTCAAACGACCCGGAGAATTGCGTGGGGAGAACATTCACAAGGGCGGAAGACCGCACACCTGGAATGGCGCTCAATCTTTCGTGAATGCGTTGAATAGCGACTGCCGATGCCGCGGTCGTTTCAAATTCCGGCCCTGTCATGGCAACATCGACAGCCAGGACGCCTTGCGGCGTGAATCCCAGGTCATAGGTGCGGAGTCTTTGAAAGCTGGTCAGCAACAAACCCGCGGCCAACAGCATCACGACGGAAAGAGCGATCTGGGCACATACAAGTGCCGCCTGAACGCCGCTGGCTCCGCGGCTGCTTGCCAGCCGTCCGGAATCTCGCAGCAGCTGAGCAAAGTTCAGGCGCGTCAACTGGAGCGCGGGCGCGAGGCCGAAGACGATGCCGGTGAGAACAGAAACGGCCACCGCGAAGCCCAGTACCCGAAAATCGATGGCGATTTCATCTCCCCGAATCACCTGGACCGCAAGCCAGTGCTTGAGGACACGGGTGAGACCTACGGCCAGAGCGAAACCCACTGCGCCACTGGCCACCGACAGGAGCGCACTCTCCGTCAACAGTTGGCGGATCAGGCGGCCGCGGCCGGTGCCCACAGCAATCCGTACCGCGACTTCTTTTCGCCTCTCAACGGCACGCGCCAAAAGAAGGTTGGCGACATTGACGCACGCGATGAGCAGGATACATGCCGCGGCCCCACTGAGCAGCAGCATCGGCTTCCGGTAGCCATCCAAGATCGTATCCAGATACGGGATGACCTGGGACCCCAGATCTCTGCGGTCCACAGCATCTGGCCGTTCCCTTCGCAGCCTATCCCATACAAGATTGAGGTCGCTGCGGGCGGCCTCCAAGGTTACGCCCCGTCGTAGACGGCCGGTGACCCAATAATTGACCACCTTTTCTGTCCAATCTTCTTCCTTGCGGAGCGGTATCCAGAAATCGATATCCGTATTCTCGGCAAAGTCTGCGGGCATGACCCCGACGATCGTGTAGCTCTCTCCGTTCATGCTAACGGCGCGGCCAATGATGTTGGGATCTCTCCCAAAAGCTACAGTCCAGAGGGTCTTGCTGATTACCGCCACAGGCGCAGCCCCCGGCTGGTCATCCTCCCGGCTGAAATCGCGCCCGACAACCGGCTGAATGCCGAACACACGGAAAAAATCGGAGCTGACCCGGTAACTGTGAATCGACTGCACCGAACCCCCGGCAGAGAGGTTCGCGCGAGGTCCTCCTGTCCATGCCGCGAGATATTCGAAAGCCTGGTTGGTGCGCTCGGCAAAGCGAAACCAGGGATAATTCAATACGCGCGATGGCCCCGCCGGCAGAAGCCGATATATCTCCACGATACGCTCCGGTTCAGAACATGGAAGTGGACGAAGCAGCACAGCGTTCACCACCGTAAAGAGCGCCGTGGTCGCACCGCTGCCAATCGCCAAAGCCAAACCCGCCATGAGTGTGAAGGTCTTGCTCTTGAAATAGATGCGGACTGCGTATCGCAGATCTTGCCAAAGACTTATCACGGCCAATTATTATAAGCGGAAAGAAAGCGATGCTGACCGGAGCCACGGAAGCATCGAGACACACTGTCGGCCCCTGCACGTCAATGGATCGCATCTGGGGTGGCAATCGAGAGCAATCACCAAGGGTCACCCCCCCAGCAACCAACTCTTTTCGGATTTGAGCGATCAATTGGTCCGACCCGACGTACGGACGCTCAACAACACGTTTCCGGCTTGACAGATCCGTGGAGAAGCACCGCGCCGCGCTCGGAATATTGAGAGACCTGGCTATTCGTCCTTGGGATGTGCCTTGTTGGTCTGTTTACAGGTGGATGGAAACTCCTTGGGCGGTTACATCCTTGATCTTTTATGTATATGCATCATATCGATATTGACACTAATAGCACTATGTTGTATAAGCATAAGACATCCTTGCTTTGCGTCGAGCACGGACTGAACATCCTTCTTCTGTACTCATGTCAATGGGGTTGTACGGGGTTCCGCCGAAGAAACACGGGCTTCGGTCTCGGTTCCCGACCGTTGATTCCCCCGCAGAAGAAGGGTTCGCGGGCTGCCAGATGCCTAGTCGGCATCTGGCGGCCCGGCCTCAAGGGGCGCGGGCCGACATCTGGGGTCCGCCCGCCCGTTCCTTGTCGATACTGCTGGTGACACGCCATCTCGGATTAGGACTGCATCCGATTGGGCCGTGCGGAAGGACCACGTGACACTTCTTCGGGCATTCATCGAGAAACATCCCTTCATATTCGCGTGTGTGCCCATTGACCAGCGTCCAGATTTTCCTTATTTCACCGATCCGGCTGTCCGCCATTTTAGGTGCACAATCGCCCTCGGCCGGAATTACTTATCGATGTACTTCAGTCAAAGCGTTGCGCACGCGGAAACTCCAACGATTGAAAAGGTCCTCGCCTGTCTGGGTGATGATCTATCGGGTCAACCTTATGATGAGTCCTTCGAGCAGTGGTGCCAGAGGAATGGGTTCAATCCTGATAGCCGTAAGGCTGAAGCCGACTACAAAAGGAAGAAGACCGAGATTTGGCACCTACGACCGGATTGGTTCCAATCTCTTATCATGGAATTTCTTAAAGATGCCCGATGAGCGGTTGAATGGTTGAATGCCTAACCGGGGGGTGCTCGGAGCACTCCCCAATTCACGCGATATCCCGGAACAGCTGCGAAATGGTGCAGTCCAATTTGTTGGCGATGACGAGGAGCGTGGCCAGCAAGACGTTGGATTCGCCCCTTTCAATTTGCCCCATGTGCGAACGGTGGATTCCACATCTGTCCGCGAGGGCCGCCTGAGAAAGGCCTTTGCTCTTTCGCCATTCGACAATCCTTTCCCCCAGCGCCTTCTGGACAGCCGGCCGCCTGCTCTCGATCAGTGGATGTCGATTTGTGGTCGCAGTTGATTCTTGCCCAGTCATATATCCCTCCTGCAAATGCATATACCCGCTATCGTCAAACATAAAGTGCTTGATGTACGCATCGGCTTTGGCCACTTTCCGAGATTGGATGCTGGTTGGGCCGAGAGTCCATGGACCTTCAACTCTCGGCCGCATCCAGCATTTTAGCTCCTTAACCTCAGTTTCGCAGCCGGCCCGCCCAGTGGGCCTGCTGCCTCCTAAGGGCAATATTTAATATAATAGCGATATATAGTATTATTGCAAGCTGTATGAGTTCTTACTAATTCAGCGGATGGCGCGGCTGTTTCAAGCAAGATATGGATTACCAACGGTTCTTCGAATTCACGCCAGCCGCAAGCTACATCGCGACCCCTGATGGCGTGATCGTCGGTTGTAACCCAGCATTCCTCCGGCTCTTCGGATTCAGGTCCGTAGAAGAGGCCCAAGCGCATGGGATGGCGTCACTTTATCTTGACCAGCAGACTCTGGCCGATTTTGTGAAGCGGCTGGGCGTCCCGCCCGTCTATGCGGACCAGGAGCTCCGGCGCGTCGATGGCTCGCACCTCCACGCGTTGGCCGGGGCCGTCGGAATCTTCGACCAACAGCAACAGCTCGTGCAGATCACAGGATTCTTCCTGGAGGAATCCCAACTCCGGGCGTCGAGGCAAGGTCTGTACGAGGCGCTGAGGATCGAAGCGCTGGAGCGATTAGCGGGGAACATTGCGGTAAACTTTGACGACTTGCTCTGGATCGCCGGCGACCGGTTGCCAGCTTCCGATAGCGGCCTGCTTCTTGCCCGCATGCGAGAAACCGTCAGGTCGGCTTCGCTGTTGCGGCAGCGACTGCTGGCATTCAGCCGGATGCAGATGTTGCAGCCCGCTCCTCTCCACCTGAATACTCTGCTTACGCGTTTGGGCGCCATGATTAGCAGAACCCTGAGCACTGAGATTGAGATAGTGTTCGATCTGGCAAGGGACCTCGGCGCCACGATGGTGGACCAGGTCCAGTTGGAACAAATCATTCTCGAACTGGTGGAGAATGCCCGCGACGCTATGCCACTCTCGGGCCGGATGGTATTCAAAACGGAGAATGTGACAATCACCAGGAATTCAGCTTGCCAGTCCGCACATGACGATTTGGTTCCACCGGGCGACTATACCCTGCTCAGTGTGGGCGATAACGGCATCGGAATGGACGATCCCACGCGTGAGCGTGCCTTCGAACCGTTTTTCGGCACCAAGTGGCTAGGCCGGGGACTGGGCTTGTCAGCCGTCCACGGCATTGTCAAACAGAGCAGAGGCTTTATCCATATAGAAAGCGCTCCTGATGAAGGAACTACATTTTTGATTTACCTGCCTCGCACCGAGCAGGAAGTATCCTGCCGCGTTACTCTCCTGATTGTCGAGGGCGATGAGTTCCTGCGCCGGCAGATGCGAGAGCATTTCAAGCGCTGTGGTTACGCAGTGCTGGTGGCCAGCAATGGACTCGAAGCGTGTAAGGTGGCTGCAGGCCATGAAGGACAAATCGATGTGCTTGTAACTGAGCTCGTGATGCAGCACATGATCGGTCCTGAACTGGCACAGCGGCTCCTGATGGTCCGCCCCAGCCTCCAGATTGTGTTCCTTTCCCCAACCGTTGGGCCGCATGTCGGGAATCTCGTGGAGCATCTTCGAGCGAACGTAGTCGCAAAGCCGCTTCTGCTCTCGGCGCTTGCTGCCACGATAAGCGCCTTGCTCGGCCCACGCGAGGCCTCTAAACCTTCTTCTTTGATCAACGAGACAGGAGGGACTAACGTTTGATATGCGCTGTGTTCGCTCCAATATGCATCGTGGTCCCTTGCAGGGAACTTTCCTCGGCGACAGTGGTGAGATTCCAGGTGCAAGACCTGGTTTCTGCCAGTTCAGGAAGAAGTTCTCCAATTAACGACCACCTGGCAAAAAACGCCCCCTGCGACGGTATGTATGGGAGAGGGTTGGTGGGGCCGAGTCTCACGAAACCACCTGGAAACCGTTCTGCAAGGGACGCTTGTGTATGTATTACTTATATGTGCAGCACACAGTGGATGCTCCCGAAAAGATGGTGACTTACGTTGTTGCCGTCGAAATGGCATTTACGGTCCTGGTCGCCTTGGCATGCGGACTCCTGCTGGCGTTGGCAGGAGCCAGTTCTTCATTCATTGAGCAGTCAGATGTCGTACCCCTTGTTTTTTGCAAAGCCGCCCTCAAGTCAACCGGTCAGGGCAAGACGATTCGGCATGTATGCTCCACGGCGGAGACCATCGAAAACGGGGGGCCGTGATGATTCTCAGGCTTTCGTATGTTTTTGTCCCACGCTTATCCGAGGTTAGCCTGGAGGAACTGCGCGCGTGGACGGTCAACAATTACACAGCTGCGCCTGGCCTTTACTCGGTGTTGTTGTTCCAGCGGCAGCTTGCGGGCTATGTCGAGGTTGTGACCCTGTCGATCTGGCAGGCGGAGGAAGCAATGACCAGGTTCTTCAGCGACAAGCAGCACAGCGAGTGGAACCACAGTGAGAAGGGCGCCATTAGAAAGGAATCGCAATCGTACGAACTCGTCGTTGCGGTTCGTGGGAGCCTGCCCGATGCTGACGGTGATCCATATCCCGACCTTCGGGAGGGAGCCGATTGAAATTGGATCGCTCGGTAACAGTTGCACCGTTTTTAGCGCTCTCCCCCACCCTCCACCAAAACGCTGTTATGCCGAGCGGGCTCAGACGGAACCGTACACATGGGTACTGGTTCCGTTGCTGGGCCGCAGACGGCCTCACCCTCAAGAGTGCGCCGGATGACAATGTACCGATCGCTGGCGACAGGCTCAATCATCCTGTCGCAGATAGGGCACTCGTCTGGTTCCGCAGAATCGCAATTGCACCGTGACCAACTGGCATCATCCCGGGGACAGTAGTAGTCGTTCGCGTAATAGGTGGCTAAGACGAACCCACTGGCACGATCACCCGCCGTCTGTTCGGACCGGGTCAGTTCAGACTTGATTTCATTCCAGTGATCCCCCGCAACCTCAAATGAAAACACTCCCTCGTTGCCCGATGGTATCGGGGTCGCATAAGCCGCGATCAGAATTCGGACCGGAATGGGCAGATCGAGGTAAACAGTTTCACCCATCAGAACCGTGTTCACTGTGATGTTCTTGGCTTCTGTGTCTTTCATGTTCCTCCTCTTGACTGCCTTGGGGGAGAGCCAGGGCGCATTTCATCATCCGTGTCTTGCTCCTTTTCCACGCCCATCAAAAAGGGGAGAGCCTTCAGTAACCGAGCCAGTCGAGAACTTCAAAACCGACATATTGGTCACGCTCACCGATCTCGGCAAAGAATTCGGCGGGGTCGTGCCCGTGCCGCCGAATCTCCGCCACGGCTTCGGCCTTCGATACGACGGCACCCACCGCGTCGTCGTAGGTCAGGCCGAATTGCCGTTTCACATCCATTTCCGTTCACCCGCCGTCATTTCACCGTGAGGTGTACGGAACCGGAATGAGTCAGCGATCCCGATTGAGACCGGATGGTGATTGTGTAGGCGCCAGGCGGCGTACGAACTGGCTTGGGTGGGCTATAGGAACCACCGCCACATCCCGTAAGCAGTCCAGCCAGGAGCGCCATAGCAAAGAGGCCGCGTCGCTTTCTCGGGCTGACCGAAATCAACAAGCAGCCAAGGGCCGTTGGCAAGAGAGTCAGAGCCATGCCTGTGAAGGGCGGAATTGGTCTTCCCTCTTCCCGGACTGACCCAATCGAACTGCTCTCCGATCCCGTGGTGGTGATGACAATGGCTGCCGTGACCGAAGTCTTGCCGTCGAACTTCCCGCTTGGTGGGACGACCGTACAGGTGCTCCCGACCGGCGCGCCTGCGCAAAACGTCGTCACAGGGCCGATCAACCCATTGAGGGGAGTCAGTGTAAGTTGGGCCCTGAAGATGTCACCGGCCTTGATCTGCCCTGTTGCCGGCAGAATCGAGAGACTAAAGTCCGATTTGCCCGGATTCACAGTCTCCAGCAGGACTGACGATGTGCCGTCAAATGGGCCCGGCGAACTCGCCGCCTGATAGGTGGCAAGGATCGGCTGTTGGCCAACCGGCAAGCTCACGGTTGTGAAGGTCGCCTTGGAATTGGCGACAGGAACGCTCGCTAGAGTCTGCTGGCCGTCGATGAACACGACGAATCCGCTGTTGACCGCTCCGCCCAACGCAGGGGTAACCGTTGCCGCAAAGGTGACGGCCGTCGAAACAGTTACCGGATTCGCGGAGCTGGTCAGAGCGATCTTGCTATGGGAGTCCACGACAACTTCGTCCAGCGGCGTGGACTGGGCAGCCGCGAAGGTAGAGTCGCCGCTGTAGGCCACACTGAAGTTGTGGTTCCCGGTCGAAAGGCTCGACAAAGACAAGGTGGCGATTCCTGCGCTCGTCACGGTCGAAGAGGAAACCTGCTGGGATCCATCCAGCAGGGTGACAGTGCCAGTTGGGGCGCCAGCAGCACTGGTGCGAACGGTTGCAGTCAATGTCAAGGCTGACGCATTGGTCGTTGGGTTTTGAGAGCTGCTCAGCGTAATTGAGGAGGAGATCTTATTGACTGTTTGCGTGTATGAACCCGATGTGCCGGGAGAGAAATTTGCATCCTCCTGGTAAGCGGCGGTGAGGCTGTGAGATCCCGACGCCAGGTTCGCGATTGAGATCGCTGCCTTCCCGGTGTTGTCCAGCATCACATTGCCCAAGACCGCGCTGCCGTCACTGAGGATGACGGTCCCCGAGGGACTGGCGGTCCCGGCGCTGCCGCCCGGTTGTGCCGCTGCAACTTGGATGGTGAATGCAACTGCCTGCCCAACGGTCGAAGGATTCGGCGCAGAGGTTAGCGTTAGGACAACCGAGTCTCGGTTGACGATCTGTGAGAAGGCCCCAGAAGCGGAAGCAAGATAGCCAGTGCTGCCGCTGTAGCTGGCGGTAATGCTGTGACTGCCTATCCCGAGCGAACCGACGGAGATCGCGGCCTTGCCGGCGTTATCCAACGACACCGTACCCAGCAAGCTGTTCCCATCGTTGAACATTAGCGTTCCGCTGGGAATTCCCCCTCCGCCGCCGGCGGGGGTGACAGCAGCAGAAAACTTGACAACCTGCCCGTAGACGCTGGGATTCGCCGAGCTGGAAAGGATCGTGACGGTACTGCTTTGGCCGACAACTTGTGTTACGCCGGCGGCACCCGATGCAGATGAAGGAAGGAAATTTACATCGCCTGTATAGCTGGCGCTGTTGGTGTGGCTGCCAGGCGTGAGTGAAGTGACGGTGAGCGACACCTTCCCCTGATTGAGCGTGGCCGTGCCAAGTGAATTGCCGCCATCGCTCAACGTGACGCTCCCGGAGGGTGTACCTGCTCCTCCTCCGGAAGCGACAACCGTTGCAGTGAAGGTCACGGGCTGCCCGAAGACGCTCGGGTTGGGAGTTCCGGCCAGCGTGGTTGTGGTCGAGGTCTTGTTCACGGTCTGCGAGATTGCTGCCGACGCTGAGTTGGCGAAGTTCGTGTCCCCGGCGTAGCTGGCTGTAAGGGTGTGAGTTCCGGCCTTCAGGGAATTCACGTTGAGCGCAGCCTTTCCCTGATTGAGAGTTGCCGTGCCGATCGCAGTGGCGCCGTCGCTGAAAGTTACGGCTCCGGTCGGCGTCCCAGTGCCGGCCGCGCCGGTAACCGTTGCGGCAAGAATGACCGCCTGCCCGAAGGCGCTCGGGTTGGGAGTTCCGGCCAGCGTGGTTGTCGTCGGGCCCTTGTTCACCGTCAGCGAATTTGCGGCCGATGTCGAAGGAGAGAACCGAGTGTCGCCGCTGTAGGAGGCAACGATGCTGTAGCTTCCCGGTGTGAGCGTTGAAAACGTAATGGAGGCTCTGCCCGCGTTGTCGAGAGTCGCGCTCCCCAGGGAGTTGCCACCGCCGCTGAATGTCACGGTTCCGGAGGGCGTTGCCGATATCCCGCCCGAGGCAGTTACGGTCGCAGTGAGACTGACGGCCTGACCGAAAGCACTCGGGTTGGGAGATACGGTGAGCGCGGTTGTGTCCGCGTTCAAGTTCACTGTCTGGGTGAGCGGAGACGAATTGGCTGCTCCATAATTCGCATCGCCGGCATATTGCGCAGCGATGATGTCAGTACCCGCGGCGAGCGAAGAAGTGCTGAGGGAAACTTTCCCAGTGCTATCCACGGCTCCGCTTAGGATTACAACGCCCCCACTGGTCAAGCTCACATTCCCGGTTGGGACGGGACCCGTACCGATGGCCGAGACCGTCACCAGAAAGGTGACCGGCTGCCCCACCTGGCTGGGATCGACAGAACTGCCCAGCGTGACGGATGGCTGGGCCAGGTTGACGACCTGGTTCAAGGTGGCCGAAGCGCCGCCGACGAAGCTGCTGTTGCCGCCGTACACGGCGGTGAGGGAATGGTTCCCTCGACTGCTGAAACTGGTGGTGACGCTGGCTATCCCGGAAGAATTTACTGAGGCGACTCCCAGAGTATTGGCCCCATCGGCAAAGATCACGGATCCTGACAGCGTCCCAACTCCAGGGAACTTTGGCTGCGCGGTAGCGGTGAGAATCACTGGCTGGGCGACCAGCGAGGGGTTGACCGAGGAGGAGAGCCGTAACGAGACTGCGCCACGATTGACCAGGACGGAGATTGCATTCGCTCTCAGATCCGCCGTGACGATATCCAAGGCGTTGGTATTGGTGAAAGAGCCGGCGAGAAAGGCGGTGGGCGCGGAAAGAACTGCAAATTGGTTCGGCGGGGAAAATGCCGCATTTCCCTGCCCCAGATAGATCAAAACGGCGCTGGGTTCGGAGGGGCCTGAGCCGGAGAGCGTGGCTATGTCTGGGTTCCCGTCGCCGTTGAAATCAGCAACCATCACCGGGCCCGGGTGGATTATCCCGGGAAGCGTCGCCGATGGCAGAAAGGTTCCGTCGGGCCGCTGCAAGGCGATAGTGATCGCCCCGTTGGCAAGAGCCATAAGGTTAACCGATCCAAAGTCGGAGACGATCAGATCCACAAGTCCGTCGCCGTTCAAATCAGCAGCAGCGATTCCTGCGGGGACATGAGTGGATAAAGGCAAGGATACTGGTGATTGGAACGTTCCGTCGCCGTTGCCCAGGCTCAACAGGACCGTACCCGTAATGTCGGGCGAACCGGAGATTGCGGTGGCAGCAAGATCGGGCCGCTGATCGTGATTGAAGTCAGCGACGACAAAGTTTTGGATGATCTGACCGGGAAAGGCGTTTCCCTGGAGTGTGAAGTTTCCGGCTCCATCGTTGAGGAAGATAGCTACGCCGTTGGAAGTTGCAGCGGCCAAGTCAGGTTTATGGTCGTAATTCAAATCGACGGCTGTTACCTGGATGACCACCGGAAATTGGCCGAGGCCGGGAATGCCGAGCGCCACCGGTGGCTGAAATGTCCCGTCACCATTACCTAGCAGGACTTGTATGGATGACGAGAGTGCAAAGGACACCGCGAGATCGAGATTGCCGTCCCCGTTGAAATCAGCCGCCGCCACCGATATCGGCTGAGAATTTGGATCGGGGCTGACAGGAATCGTTATGGGTGGGCCGAAGGTCCCGTCGCCCCCGCCTGGAAACAGACTCAGCGATGCAGATCCGGCATTGGCCACCACAACGTCGAGATTCCCATCGTTGTTAAAGTCGCCCTTGGCAACAGCCTCAGGCAATGTCTGAGTGCTGAAGTTGGCGGCGGGAGCGTAGTTTTGAGCCAAGCAGTGGTCCAGGAAAGCGCTCACACAAAGAAAGCAGACCAGCAAAGCGATCCTTCTCAGGTTCATAGAGTCCTCTGGCGACAGAAGTCCGCATCTCATCAACAATTCGGGGCGATCGTTGAGCTGAGTCGCGGGAATTCCGTTGGGAATTGTTACGCCCTGGGCTGTGGCGGATTGCTTCGCGGGTTAGGAGTGAAGGCTTCTCGGACTGCGTGTCTCGTTTAGGATATGGCCATTACAAAGTGCCTTTCTTCAGGAACCTGAGTTTGAAACATCACGACCATCGTGGGGTTGACTCCGGGCAATACTGCCGTCAAGAGTGAGCAGGCCGACCCTTTCCTTGCTGTCAGTGCTCCATCTTTTCAATCCGGGGAGCGGTTGCCCAGACCGCCCCCGGCTGTCTGCCGGCGCCGCAAACCTACGCCACCCACGAATCGGAGTAGGGTCGCCGCGGGGAGGAAGCCGGCAATACTTGGGCGCAACACTGCTATGCGCCACTAAGAACTTCGGAACTTCAAAACATTTCGAAGCAAACCGCTTTGGGGCCTTTGAACCCGCTTCGGCATTTCGGGGACGAGCCTCCACCTTGACAGGACACCCCGCAATGAATTCTCGATTCGACCGAGCGACTCTGAAACAACTTGCACGCCGTGGTCGTTGTCCGCCTGCTTGCCATAAAAAGCGATCGCCGTCAGCGCGTTGTGAACATGAATGTTCATTTCCGAAACTGTTTCAAGCCGGTCTACAAGCGCCTGCTGTTTCTCCAGTTGTCGTAGGCTGTTCATGAGCAGCGAGGTTGCCGCGATCGCTGCCGTGAAGACGTTCGACAGAAGCAGAACTAGGAATGGTCGTACTCCGTTTTGTAAGAGGAAGTAGTCCAGGACCATTCCTCCAAATGCCACAGTCGACGCCGTGATCAAGAAGACCAGGGACCTGGCGATATGCTTATTACCGTTCACATCTCCTCCTACGCGACATTGGTTCGAACGCCGTCTGCTCTCTCGCTGAGGTCAGGCTCGTCCGTACCCACCTCGTCTTGTGCCTGACACGCGACTTCTTCACGTCTGTTGCCCCGATTTCCGTCGTCACGCGCCTCGCTGTCCGGATTACGCTTCTTGTAGCCTCGCTCCCGCACAGGCAATAGCGCAGCATGGCTCGGGGGAAACACAAAATTCTGAATGAAGTCGAGACGTTCAACGTGCAACCGCCGGCCCACCACTGCGGCCCGATGCTGTTTGCAGAACTCTGCGAACGCGTCGGCGTCTATGATCTCCTTTTTCAGCCCCCCGGTTTCGATGATTCGGGCCTTGAGCCAGCCAAAGTCGAGCCATCGCTGCACCAGATCGGCGCGCACATGCAGGGCTTCGGCCAGAGTGTATTTTGTGAACCAGTCGTGCCCCATCTGCGAGCTCGCACCCAGCTTGTGCAGCTTGGAACGCAGCGATCGCTCCGATCGCCGCATGATTCGTCCCACCTCCTGCAGCGGGTTTAGCGCCATCAGGTCGAGCAAACGCTGTTGCTCTGGGACTGTCCATTTGCGGTATTCCTGCTTGGTTGTGATCCCAAGTTGCCGGACAAAGTACCAGCAAGCGCGCCTCGGGTTTCCCGTCAATGCAACCAGCTTGCTGACGATCACCTTCAGTCTGGCCTCTCGGGTCGCTTGATCTGGAGCGAGTTGATGACCGTTCTCATAAGTCTTGACCAGTTGCCTGGCGTCCTTTGACCAGCGATACTGTCGGCGTTTTTTCTCACGATCCGGTGTGTCCATTTGCAACAAACATCTGGAAGGCAAGCACGGACTCGCCCTGAACAACCCATCACGGTTCGCCGGAGAGTCAAAAAAGGCCATTAGACAAACACCTCAAATTCAGTGCGAAGCCGTCTCCCGTTAACTGCGGCCGGGCCGTTCCAGTAGACATAGCAGACGCACTTGACTGCTATCGCGGTCCTGTTAGATCCTCGCCGAAAAACATCTTGACGACACCAACCGTATGTTGCCGTGCGCCTTTTTCTCGTGCTTCCTCGTCTTCCAGTGCCCTCCTACTGATATATGGCAATGAAAACGGAAAGTGTCTCCACTGATGGCGGATTTATTTTGGTCCTACATAAGTATGGTGTTATGTCCATAACTGAGTAGAACGACGTGGCGCGAGCGGATCAAAGTTCTTTCGCAAGGCAGAGGAGCAACCGCAACGTGGGCGCCTTACTAACGTCACATCGAAGTGACACAACCGTGACAATCTTTCTGTAACGTCCGCTACATACTTGCATCTATAGGCGGAGATTCGTCGCTTTTTAGCTTATCGTCACATTCATCGTTGACCGTATGCTGTGTCAGAGGGATCGGCGAAGAAGATCGTGTTTTGACGCTGCTGGCTCCAGGACCATCCGTCCGAGGAGAATACAGTGCCCGTGTGCTAAAGGATCGACTCTCTTAACATCGCACATTCAATACTCACGCCGCCGGCGGAAGCCCTCCCCGGTTCCGCACCACCATTCCTTTGTTCATGGGATTGATAGATGACGCGATTGGGAAGCCGTCCTTCTTGGTGGGATGTTGAAGTGGATCGTGCCGGCCGGGCAATCCGGGCGGATGTGCGAGCTGCTGCGCACGAAATATGGGGTCGCGCCTGTAGCCGAGCGGAATCTGTTCTTGGCGACAGAGCTGAGGCGCCCGAGTTGATGGAAAATTCCGTGGCCCAGGTTTCACGTTACCTCGATCGCGCGGGCGCTCCTCTCGGGTCGCAAAGCACAGAGGGCCTGCTGATGGTCACGTTCCATCGCGCGCTCCAGCGTTACGCCGGGAAAGTAAGAAGACTGGAGACGGTCGGCGGTACGGGCGAACTCTCCGGCTGGCTGCCTGATAATGAATGGGCCACGCACATTGATGCTCGCCTGGATCTGGAGAAGATTGTCCGCCATCTCAGCGAAAGAAGTTGTACGGTACTGGCCCTGCGGGACGCGGGGTACGAATGGAAAGAGATAGCACAGATGTTAAGGATTTCTGTGCCGGCTGCCAAGAACGGCCTGTTGCGTGATTTGCGGCGCGTAAAATCGCAGTTCCTGAAAGAGACTGTTAACGAGGAAATCGGCCCAACCAAATAATCTAAATCGGAGTGCGCACAAATGAACGAGAAGGCCCTTATCGCTGCATTTGAGCGAGTCGTCCGCGCTGAGCACGCCAATCCTCAGCGTCACGGCTGTCCTGGAACCTCGGTGTTACGACAATTGGCAGAGAGACCGGAGACGTTCGGTCCCGGGCCAGTCCTGCGTCACATCGGGCAGTGTGCCCCATGCCTTCGTGAGTTGAAGGAACTACGGCGGCCCTGTGGTCGATGCAAAAGAGAAATTGCATGAGTTGAATCTGATGTAGGCTCTATCCAATTTCTTACCCCAAGGGGGTCAATTCTAAGTGATCGCCATGGGGTCAAATCTAAATGAGCGTTGACAATCCCTTACCGTGGCCTGGTCGCCCACCCTCCGGGTCAGAGATCGACGGCAGAATCGGCACCAGGGCAGCATCCCAGAGATCTTTCACCGTGATGTCGGCGTACCCGGTTCATTCATCACCAAAATGAACATCACCAAAATGAAGTCGCTGGTGGCGCCCATGTCGCCCCCTTGAGTTCTATTCCTGCTTCAGCAGCGTTCAGCTATTGCCTTCACGGCAGATCTGAATTCTGGCGGGGAACAATGTATTTCTAGCGCTGCGAACATTGGTCGCGGTAGTTGTGTATCGCGTCTTGGAAATCAGGGTCAAGTTCAATCGCCCGCTTGAAATTGCCACAGGACCAGATCCACTTACCGCTGGCAACGTAGGCTATGCCAATTTTATTGTAAGAAATTGGATCTTGCGGGTTTAGCCGGATTGCCGTCTTGAAGTCCGTAATTGCTTTTTCGTATTGCTTAGTAAGATAGTAAACTGTGCCGCGATTGACGTAGGCTTCCTGATAACCGGGTGTCAATTCAATGGCTTTACTCAGATCGCGTTCTGCCTCATCATATTTCTCAGTGTAAACATACGCAAGGCCGCGGTTGAAATAAGCGGGCGAATAGTCGGGCCGGAAGCGAATCATCTCGCCGAACTCAGCAATTGCAAGGTTATAGTTTTGTTTCTCTGCGTAAGCAATGCCGCGTCCATAATGGGCACCCGCTAAGTCACGAGGGGAAAGCTCTCCGGAATTGATGGCTCGCGTAAAGAGACGGAGCGCGTCATCGTAACGATGCTCTTCGATAGCGGATCGGCCCGCCAGCGCGTCATCCAGACCGCTAGCGCTAGCATCAGACGAAGCCGCAAGCGCGACAAAACTTACGAGGGCCAGAATCGAGCATCCGAGCCTGGCTGGTCTCTGCGTGAGAGGGGATCGATAAAATCGCAAGGAACACCTCCGCTGCGGCTGTAGATCAACCGCTTCCCTATTTACTAGTGCGCCTGGGGCTCCTTTCGTTACAAACTTTTCTTACAAAAATCAAGGTCGCGGGTTCCCGGCATAAACACAGTTACTGATTTTCGGATTTCGTTCTTTTCAATGGGGCGTTCCAGCCCGTTCGGAGGGGGACCAGTGGCCGGGGAAACCGCAACTGCTGCTCTGTGTGGCGGACGGGAAGGAGCTTGTTCCACCTGGACGAGGTTTTGGTGGATTCTCGGAGAAGTGAAACATCCAGATTGGGATGTTCTAATGAATCGCTCTGCGGGAATTCCACGATTTGCGGCGGGCAAGCACCCTTTCCTGAAAAACTTTGAAACGATCTGCTGGGTCGGATCTCAATTTAGCAGGACTATTAGAAGTCCACTCGGACACAGCCTCGTCCCGGGGGAAGGAAGGGGAAAGGGGTAGCATCAAGCTGAACGCCAAAGTACTGCTGCCCCCTTTTTTTGCCCAAGTATTTGGAGAAGGTTGAGCACCACTCTAACGGAAATCGTGAGAATGATAATGGTTGGACGTATTTTGTTCGAGAAAGCGGAACAAGCACGACTAAACCATTACAGATCAACAAAATTCGGCCCGGTGGTGGGTTCGTTCGGGCAGGTAGAGTGTATGTCCTCTGACACTCCTGGCTGCCCACCAATACGCCGCACAGGGCTGTTGGAGAAATCTCCAGCCTCTTCTATGCCCCTCCTCATTGGTCAGGCTTCCGTCCTTCCGGCCATTAGGTTGATCTTCGCCAGGCAGCCGTCCTTGCGTGCCGCTTGGATCAACTGCTTGCTGACTCCGTCGCGCGTCTCACGCTGCCGGTCATTGCAAGGAATCAACGGCAACCGGCGCAGGTGCTGCTGCAGCCGGTACACTCGAAGGGTCAGTCCTTCTTTGGTGGCTTCCATTTCTTCAAATCGATCCATGAGTGCGTCCTTCTTTGAGCACATCCGCAGGGATGCGCGGTTTGTTCCTGCGCACGCGCTCCTGTGCCTTGCGTTCACAGACTGGTCTCGACCCTCCGTGGCGAGGTCCACTACCCCTGTATAATTTTCGTTTCTATGCGCACTGATTGGACACGCCACGAAATTTCTTCGGTCTACCATCAGCCTTTGCTTGATCTCCTGCTACAGGCGCAAACGACTCATCGCGCATTTCATCCTGCCAATGAAGTGCAGATCTGCAGGCTGCTTTCCATTAAAACCGGCGGCTGTCCCGAGGATTGCGCCTATTGCCCGCAGAGCGCGCATTACCAGACGGGAGTTGAGCGGCGACAACTGGTAGATAAAGATGAGGTCCTCGCGTGTGCGCACAGGGCGAAGGCCGAGGGAGCGACGCGGTTTTGCATGGGCGCTGCCTGGCGGCAGGCGCCAGAAGGCGCCGAGTTCGATTCGGTTGTGGAATCGGTGCGCGCAACCGCGGAACTTGGCCTGGAAGTCTGCTGCACGCTGGGCATGCTCACGGAAGCGCAGGCATTCAAGTTAAAAGAGGCCGGACTTACCGCCTACAATCACAATCTCGATACCTCACAGGAGTTCTACGGCACGATCATCAGCACGCGCCTCTACCAGGATCGCCTGGATACAATTGCGGCCGTACGCAAAGCCGGCATCACCGTTTGCTGCGGTGGCATCCTCGGCATGGGTGAGTCGGACGACGACCGGATTGGCCTGCTGCATCAGCTGGCCATGCTGAACCCACACCCGGAGAGCGTGCCTATCAACATGTTGGTTCGTGCCGAAGGAACGCCTCTGGAACGGGCGAGCGCGCTTGATCCTTTGGTGATGGTACGGACCATCGGCACGGCGCGCATTCTGATGCCGCGTGCAATGGTTCGTCTTGCCGCCGGGCGCGCGCAGATGACGCGGGAAGCTATTCTGCTCTGTTTCCTGGCTGGAGCAAATTCCATCTTCTACGGCGAAAAACTGTTGACCACTCCTAACCCTGCACCCGACCAGGACAGCGATCTGCTGAATGAACTGGGCCTCAAGCCGATGCGATCCTTTGCTCATGCCCACTAGCCCGCTTACAGAGAGAATGGTCTCGCGTCTATCGGAGTTGGAGAGGCAGGCTCAGCTCCGTGAACTCTCGATAATCCGCGGAGTCAATCTATGCTCGAATGACTACCTTGGCTTGTCCACTGACCCGCGCCTTCAGGAAGCCTTGCGAGAAGGGTTTGAGTGCTGTGAACGGACGGGCGCAACTGGATCACGACTGTTGAGTGGACACCATGCTGCCTGGGACGAGTTGGAAGCTGAGTTCGCGGCCTTTGCCGGAACCGAAGCAGCTCTGTTTTTCAATTCTGGCTTTGCTGCCAATACGGGCCTTCTCAGCGGATTGCTGGATCCTGGGGATGTGGTCTTTTCCGACGCACTGAACCACGCCAGCATCATTGACGGTATCCGCCTGTCCCGTGCGCAAAAAGTCATTTACCCACACGGCGGCTTGAATTTCCTGGAAGACCTGTTGCGCCAGCACTCTCAAACCGGCGGATTGAGGGTGATCATCACCGAGAGCGTTTTCAGTATGGACGGCGATCGCGCTCCCATCAGCGAATTGTTCCAGCTCGCCGACAAGTACAGCGCGGAGGTCATCGTGGACGAAGCCCATGCGACCGGCACGTGCGGTCCTCACGGACGCGGGCTGGTGGCCGGGCTTGATCTCGCGCAACAGGCTCTGGCTACTGTGCACACCTGTGGCAAGGCTCTGGCCAGCGCTGGTGCTTTCGTCTGCGGAAGCAAAACACTGAAGCAATTTCTGATCAATCATGCCCGCAGCTTTATTTTCAGCACAGCACTGCCGCCGTACCTAGCCTTTCAAGTCCGAGCGGCTCTGCAGTTGGCTAAGTCGATGGAAGCCGAACGCGCACATCTGGCATCGCTTTCAGCAAGGTTGCGCGAACGGTTGTGTTCCCTGGGCTTCGATTGTGGTTCCAGCGACTCTCACATCGTGCCGTTAATCGTTGGCGGCAATGAATCGGCATTGGACCTCGCGGCGGCCTTGCAGGCGCACGGATTCGCCGTTCGAGCCATTCGTTCTCCCAGTGTCCCTCCAGGAAGCGAGCGGCTGCGCCTCTCGCTCACGGCCCGGCTGACCACGGACGAAATCGAGCGATTCTCCGACACCGTTCTCGAGGTTTCCTCTCTCAACACCGCCCATGGGTAGAGGCTTCTTCATTACCGGAACCGATACGAACATCGGTAAGACAGTGCTGTCGGCGCTGTTATGCGCCGCGTTGCCCGGGAGGTATTGGAAGCCGATCCAGACCGGCGCCCGCGAAGGCAGCGACACGGAACAAGTCAAATCCTGGGCCGGGGTGGATGATGATCAGGTCCTGTCGGAATCTTACGTGTTTGATGATCCTGTCTCGCCTCATCTGGCCGCTCAGAGGGCCGGAACAGAAATCATGCTGGAGCAAATCGAGTTGCCTGCGGGCAGCTCCGGCGTGCCGCTGATTGTGGAAGGTGCGGGTGGCGTCATGGTGCCGATCAATTCCCACCAATTCATGACCGACCTGATGCGACACCTTGCCCTGCCGGTGATTCTGGCTGCTCGCAGCACGCTCGGAACGATCAACCACACGCTGCTTTCGGTTGAGGGTCTACGAAGTGCCGGGATTCAGATACAGGGAGTTGTAATGATTGGGCCAGAAAACGCTGACAACAAGGCAGCCGTCGAGCACTACGGAAAAATCCAAGTCATCGGTCAGATTCCGATTCTCGAAATCATCAACCGAGAGAGTCTGCGCGAGGCTTATGCGCTGCACTTTGCCAGGGAAGCTTTCCGATGAGCGCCACTCCGGACCTAAGAATCTGGCATCCATTCACCCAGACACACCTTGATCCTGAGCCGCTGCAGGTCGTTCGAGCCGAGGGGACTCACCTTTACACGGCTGACGGTCGCAAGATCATCGACGCCATTTCATCCTGGTGGGTCAACCTGCACGGACATTGTCATCCCCGGATTGCGAACGCGGTTGCCGCCCAAGCAGAAAAGCTCGACCATGTCTTGTTAGCCGGCTTCTCCCACCCAAGCGTAGAGCAGCTGACGCTGAAGCTGAGGAACATCGTTCCTTCTGCGCTGAACCACGTCTTTTATTCCGACGATGGCTCAACGGCAGTGGAAGTCGCGTTGAAGCTGGCCGTGCAGTACTGGCAAAACCGGGGTTGTCTTGAAAAGCGGGAATTGGTTGCCCTGGAGCACGCATATCACGGCGACACGGTGGGAGCCATGTCGGTAAGCGCCGACTCAGGCTTTACCAGCCCTTTTTCTAACCTCCGCTTTCCCGTACATCGCGCGCACTCAGCGTATTGCCTCCGTTGTCCCGTAGGCAGAAAACGGGCCAGTTGTAACATCGATTGCATCGAGTCTCTCAGAAAGCTCTTGGAGCAGCATGGCCGCACAATTGCTGCGGTGGTTGTGGAGCCGCTGCTTCAGGGTGCCGGCGGCATGATCGTACATCCAGCTGAATTTCTTCAGCGCATTCGGGCGCTGTGCTCGGAGCATCGAGTGCTCCTCATCGCGGACGAGGTGCTCACCGGTTTCGGGCGCTGTGGAAAGATGTTTGCCTGCGAGGTGGCCGGAGTTGTCCCCGACCTAATGTGTCTTTCCAAAGGCATCACGGGCGGCTTTCTTCCCCTGGGCGCCACGCTATGCACGGATGTGATTCATCAAGAATTCACTGGGCCGGGCCGTAGTTTTTTTCACGGACATTCCTATACCGGAAATCCTTTGGCCTGCGCTGCAGCAGTAGCCAACCTGGAAATCTTCGAAACCGAGAATGTCTTCGGGCGGATCGATGCCATTGCCGCGCAGCATTCCGAGCGGCTGGCGCAGGTGGCTTTGCATCGGTGTGTGGAGGAAACGCGCCAGATTGGCACAGTCGCCGCAATCGAGTTGAAAGCGGAAGACACCGGCTATTTTTCCTCCTTCAAGCCCCGGTTATACAGGTTCTTCCTGGACCATGATGTTCTTCTGCGCCCGCTGGGCAATGTCATTTATGTATTGCCCCCTTACAGCATCACCCGCGAAGAGCTTGACTACGTCTATGAGGTAATTGAGGAGGCGCTGGCTGACCAATAGGTTTTCTCAACAATCGCCTCCCCCACATCGCCCATTCGAATGCCTGGCCCCTTAACTTCTCTTTGCCAGGGGCTTGATCAGAATCGCAATCTGCCGCAGCTTTGCTGCGTCCGGGACCTCCACGATGTTCGGTTCCGTGGGAAATTCGTAGTCAATTCGTGAATCGATGATCTCCCCAAAGGCGCCCTCAAGCCCTTCGACCTCACCAGGCAGCGCGAAGTCTCGATTGACAATGATGTGGGCCCAATAATTGCCCTCGCTGGTGCGTGCCAGTTCAATGGCGCCACCAGGAAATTCGATAATATGTGCCGCCGGTTCCGGTCTCTTGGTCTTGTCTCCAAGCAGTTCGATTCGCCCAGGCGCATTGTCGATCAGGTAGTTCTTTGTTGTGACGTGTTGCATAAGTCTCACTTTGCTCGTGACACCTCAGTCCGGTCTATAGAAACGTTAGCTTGGCCAGCTTTCTCCATTTCGGCGCGAACAGCAGCCAGGGCACAGTCGATGCAAGCATCGTGGCAAATGGCGCGTTGGTGTGTGCTCTCCCAAACTCCGATGGTGTAGCGGCCACGTTCCTGCCCGCTTGCTCGCCGTTTGAAGATGTGAAGGTCAAATTCTGTACTGCTGCACGTTCCCATAAGGATTACTCCCGACACTAAAGACAAATGCCAAGCCTCATCTCTGACTGGCGTTACACGTTCGCGCGACCGGCGATTCCATCAAGCACGTGCTTAACGCCGGCTTTTCAACATCCGGCCAATCCACTTCCCAAGAAAGAACGACAACAGAGTGCTGAGGCTGTAGGGCCGGAACCTCGTTCCTTCCGGCTCCCAGATTGGTGGTCGTAGCAACATAGCTACCTCCTCCGTATGTTGGTTTTTCCGTGTTGCACTCCTCTAGCGGCCGGGTAAACGGAGCGCATGAAACTCATCCCAGTTGGAAAAGGTGGCTCTGCACAAGAATCTGTAAGAGTGTGCATGTTACGCGGGTCTCTGGCCGGCCTGCCGCGGTGGAGCAAGGCATTGTAACCAAAAGATTATATGATTGCATTTAGTCGTACTATATGCCATCGTATCCGCATATGATACAGCGGCGCTTTTGGCAGAAACTGGTCGAGCAAACTTGGCGCGAGCGAACCATTGTTTGGCTCGCAGGAGTCCGGCGGGTGGGCAAGACAGTGCTTTGCCAGAGTTTACCCGATGTCGAGTATTTCGACTGTGAACTCCCCCGCGTACGGAGGATGATGGAGGATCCAGAGGCTTTTCTTGACGGCTTGGAACGGCATCGTATTGTGCTGGACGAAATCCATCGATTGCCCAATCCATCGGAGCTGTTAAAGATCGCAGCCGATCATTATCCCAAGGTTCGTGTGTTGGCTACTGGCTCTTCCACTCTTGGCGCCTCGGCCAAATTCAAGGACACCCTGGCCGGACGTAAGAGAAATATCTGGCTTACCCCGATGTGCGCAGAAGACCTAGCGGATGCCAAGCGCCCTGACTTGCGCCACCGATTCTTACGCGGAGGGTTACCCCCCTTCTTTCTCGCCAAGACCTTCCCAGAACGTGATTTCCAGGAGTGGATGGATGCATACTGGGCCAAAGACGTGCAGGAACTCTTTCGACTGGAGAGACGTTCATCCTTCCAGAAGTTTGCGGAATTGGTGATGGCTCAGAGTGGTGGGTTGTTCGAAGCCACACGATTCACCACTCCGTGTGAAGTAAGCCGCACAACGATTGGCAATTACCTCAAGGTCTTGGAAGCAACCTTCGTCGCACACGTGGTTCGGCCCTTTAATACGCACCGAGCATCAGAGATCATTTCGGCTCCCAAGGTGTACGGCTTTGATACTGGCTTTGTTTGCTACTATCGCGGCTGGCAGCAACTGCGCCAGGAGGATTTGGGTGTCCTGTGGGAACACTTCGTATTGAACGAAATCACCGCTCGACGACAGTCTCTTGAACTGTTGTATTGGAGAGACAAGCGCGGTCACGAAGTAGATTTCATTCTGGCCGGGCGAAGGAACCGGCCTCTTGCGCTTGAATGCAAATGGTCTGCCTCTGACTTTGATGCCGCTAATCTGCACGCTTTCCGCCGGCAATATCCGCAGGGTGAAAATGCTGTTATCGCCCAGGATGTGGATCGGCCATTTACCAGGAATTACGGCGACATCGCCGTCCGTTTTGAAAGCTTGCATGCACTCGCAAACATGGTTGATGCAGCTTAGATCAGAACGCACCAGCGCCAATATGCGCGCTCTTGCCTGAATCCAGTAGAACTTGACCACAATCACCGCACGCGATTCTGCTCCCCTGTCGCACGGCGGTAAAGGATATCCAGGAATCAACAACTCAGTCTGCGATCATTGGCCCCACCCCGAGTGCATCACAAGCCAGGGTGTAAGCAAGGCCAAGATCTAGCCACTCCGCGTCACCCACGGGCGCTGGCCCAGAGGCCGACCTGACGACGCCTCCGGTGGCGTTGATGGAGTCCACCAGTGCCTTGAGTGCAGCCGCCATCTTCGCGGCGTTGTGCAGCCCGTTGCTTAGTTGTTGACCCTGTTCTGTATCCGGACGGACGACGATGTGTGAGGGTTCATGATTCTTCGTAAATTGCTTCCACAACTCGAACACGTCAACGTCCTCATACGCGCCTACGTCTCCGTCCCTATAGTGAAATTCCGTCACGTACATGTTGATTCTCCTCAGAGGAGCTTTTGTGCCAAAGCAAGCGTTCACGGACCCCTAACACAGTGAAGAGGTGGTGCAGGGCGGCAGTTCAGGACCGCATGGGCATCACGACGTACCGATAGTTGTAGTCGAAATCGCCGTCGAAAGTTTTATCCGGACGGAACTCGCCGGCAGTGTTGGCACTCTTGAATTGGAATTTCACACTGCTGCTGCCTGCCACTTTCATGAAGTCGAGTAAATAGCGTGAGTTGAAACCAATCACCACAGGCTCGCCGCCATAAGGTGCCTCAAGCGAATCTTCCGATTCCCCCGTTTCAGCGTTCGAGGAAGACACGCGCAGTTGGTTGTTTTCCATCTTGAGACGGATAGCATTGGAGCGTTCGTCAGAGAACTGCGAAACGCGTTGAACAGCTTGTGAAAACTGATCGGCGGGGACCTCGACGGAGTTGCTGAGGTCGCGCGGGAGTACCGCCTCGTAGTTTGGGAAATGTCCGGCAACCTGCTGAGACGTAAGCAAACGCGGTCCAATGGTGAAAAATAGAGTGGAATCGTCCTTGGCAAACGCGACCGTCTCAACCCCAGATGAGTTCAAGAGAGCGTTGATCTCGGACATGGCTTTCTTGGGAACCAGGACCTTGATTTCCCCGTTGACTACGACTTTGCTCTGTACCGTCTCGATGTGCGCCAAGCGGTGTCCATCGGTGGCAACCATCGTGATGACGCCGGGCTTGATGTGAAGCAAGGCGCCGTTCAATGTGTACCGGGATTCCTCTTGCGAAATGGCGAAGATCGTCCTGGTGATCATCGCTCGCAGGACTGTTGCCGGGAGTTGGATCGCGGTCGGAGCCGGAAACAGTGGCAGCACGGGAAAGTTCTCGCGTGCCATGCCGACCATCTTTGTATTGGACCGCCCGCTGCGAATCTGCAACCAATGATTCTCCAGCAGCTTTATGGTGATTTCTCCATCCCGCAAGAGCCTCACATATTCATAGAGCTTGCGGGCCGGAATCGTGCATGACCCAGCTTGGATGACCTTGGCTGGGCAGAACGTTCGTAAGCTCAGGTCCAGGTCGGTCGCAGTAATCAACAGGGTGTGATTATCTGTGGCCTCCAGCAGGAAACTGCCAAGTATTGGAACTGTGGACTTGCGCTCTACGACGTTCTGCGCTGCGGAAAGCTCTTTAAGGAGGTCTGATTTCTGGACGATGAACTCCATGGTAGACGATCCTGGAGATTTGCTATCGGCTTGAGATGGCATTTTGTTGCCCTCGTTCGTTGGAATGGGGATTTGGTCCCGGGGGAACGCGTGGTGGAATTATGAGGCTTAGGCCACCTCGTGCGGTCGGGGCGCGACTGACGTTTTGGCTGTCTTGGCCCGGATGGGTCGTGCTTCTTGAGTACGCTGGTTCTGTTCCACGATCCGTTGCCAGACCCTCGGATCTACAGGCAAACTTGAAGTGCGGCCCGTCGCGACGTTGACGAAACCACCATGGTATGGAATGCGGCCATACCGGAACAGCCGCCCCAACATCGCGAGGGCCTGATACGCGAGCGTCTGGTTAACGAAGGGCTCTTGCCGTTGAAGAGCCTCAACCGCACTGCAGGATGGAAGCTTATCCTTCTTGTCCAGCTTCGGATTTACAATCTCTGGAAAAAGGTCGGCGACTGTGGGTAGCCGCAGGCCCTGACGGGTTTCAGGGTTGCCATTCTCGGGCTGTCCCAAGACATATTGGCCAGTGTCGGAGTTGTTGCCAATATCAAGCCAATAATGGCTGTTCCAGTAGACGCGGGAAGCCATGATCGTGTTGCGGGCTTTGCGAGAATCCACGCAGCCGATGACGATGTCGGTTTCTTCGCGCCATGCCTCATCCAGAAAGGCCGGCACACCTTTCCATCCGAGCCCCCAGAACAAATTGATTCGAGTCGCCAGTACGGTCGCTTTGTACAGGCCGATTTCGCTGACGCTGAATGGCTGGCGGACGCAGTTGGCTCTCGATATCCGGTCTCCATCCACGAAGGTCACATCCAACCCCTGAGGATGCCCGAGCGCAACCATCGCTTGGTGCAGGTACGGCAAGCCTGCTGCTATGGCGCTTCCCGTGCCGCCACAGCCTACGACGGTAATGCGCACCGTTCTCTCCAGTAGACAACTTGGAATCGTGTGTTCAATTCGCTTCGCGCTCGTTGCGGTAGCCTTGGTCATGACTGGTGACGAACTCGCAGAGAGTCTCCTTCTTTTCGACCAGGTATCTGGCCGGAAACTTCTGTTTTCCCGTGAGGGACTCCCACATCGCAAGAACCCCACCGGAGAAATGTGTGTGCTTGCGGACACCAGCCGCATGCGTGAACTCGCTTTGGAAGAATGCCCGTTCCCAGGAGTCAATGGCTGCGACTGACTTGTCTCGCGGTATCTTCATGGTGCCAGTGCATACGATGCCGTTTTCATAGCAGTTCCAGTAGGGAACCATGCACATCCTGGTGTTCGCTTCGGGCCGCTGGTTTCTCCTGAGAGCACGAATCGAAAGGTGGGTGCCGGATGCCTTGAACAGCAGCGGTGGGTGCGGATAAGTCTTGGCATTCATTCTTTGAAGGGCAGCATCACCTCCGCGGTCGCTGAAGAACATGATTCGTTCGCGGGCCGGCGTCCACCAGACGATGGTTTCGGTTGTCCGCACGAGCACGCGTTCCGGCAGAATCTCCGTTGGGACAGATTTTCCCAGACTGACCATCAAATCGATCAGCATCTGCGGTGTTGCCAATTGTCCCTCGGCGAGTCTGGCTCCCTCGCTGTCGTGAATGACCTCATGGAGGGTTATAAACGGATGCCGATAGGGGAACCCGCCGTAGCTACTCGTCCCGTACACCAGAAGTGCCCGGTTGAGTCTGAAGTGCTGACTTGAGCCGATGTTGACGGAGGTGTTCATCATAAAGCTCCCGGATGATTTCAACGATCTTGGCCGCGGCCGCCAGTGAGCGGAGCATGGTGCCCGCATAGTCGAAGACACGCTTGACCTGTTTATCAAGTGCGCCGCTGGCCTGGTCAAGGGTGATGGGCAGCAGAATGCTGGGCGCTAATGGGCCGTTTTGTCCCATATAGCTCAGCTCTTCGTCAAAGCAAGCACTGATCGCGTCGTTCTCGTGCCACGAAATGAGGCAGCCCGGGCCAACACCGTCGGAATCCTCGAGATACTCCTCAAGCCCTGGGATTCGCCGCACGCACCGCTGCGGCCAGGCGTGCTGGCGCCGAGCCGAGTGTTCGTGTAAATCCATCAGATGTCTTACGAGTTGACGTGCGGTGGTTCCTCGGATGTGCGGTTGAATTTGCTTCAGGAGCGCGAGCGCGCGGTCGGATTTCATTTTCAGGCGCGGGCGAAGGCAAGAAGGGATATTGGCCGCGACTTGGGGATAGGGGGAATCCTGAAGCTGGTCCTCCTCCATGTCCTCCATTCCCATCTCCGCGTATTGGAGGGCAGCCCTGCAATCATAGACTCGCATCCATTTCCAAAGGTGATGAACGAAGAGGGTGTAAAAGGCTGCTGGCAGCAGCTTGTCCTCCCGTTCCAGATAGGGGAGTGTCGATCCGATGGGAATGGATGCCGCTGCGGAAAAGTCGCCTACGAGAAACAGGGTTGCAGGCGGCTTATCCATCTCTGCCTGCGCGATGCTTCGCTCCTGGTCGCTCAACTGCAGCACGTTTTCCATGATCGTGAGATCGCCCTGCCAGATGTTCCGCGCATCCACGGCGCCGTTGTTCTTGCAGAACCGCTTGAATCCGCGTTCCACAAAGTCAACCGCGCTGCCCGTCCAATCCGCAGCACTGCAAATGCCGAGCCGCAGCAGGCTGCTTCCCAGCCTAGCTGCCGGTTTCTCATCCCATCGGGCGCAGTATCGCCACCGGATATTTTTGATCTTTGGGACCGTGACTTGGACTGGTAGGCCAATCAAACAAGGGGCATGACCACTCCGGCGGGAGGGAGAAGTCGCTCGTCGGCTGCTGATTCTTCTTGGCGGTACTTCAGTGCGTCGAGCATCTTGCCGACCATCTCGCCGGCTCGGAAGGCTTCTGGACATTGTCTTAGCTTCTCCACAAAAGGGTCGATGCGAGGGCGAGTTCCACCCTCTGCCGCAAGCTGTCGCATGACTCGGGTGAAGGCGTCGCAGTTTGACGTGCGGCGGCCAACCCGCTTCGCCGCGACCGGCCGGGGGCGGTACTTACGGTGTCTCATCCTTTTGAACCAACCGCACGAGTAAACGTGTATTGCAGCCGACCGTTCGAGGGGCTAGGACCCTCTACGGCAGCCGTCGCCAGTTCGGGATAAGTATTCACATAGACGTCCCGGACCTGTTCGACCGTCATCGATGGATCTGGGTCGGGAAGTCGGATTCCGAGGTACTCAAAACCACGCTCAAGAGGCTCAACCTTAATCATTTCCGGCCACCTCCACCGCTTCTTTCTCCTCGCCATGGTGATCACTGGTGGGCCTGTCATGGGAACTGACTGCCGTGGCTGCCGGCTGGATGCACCACGCAAGCGGCAGCGTCTCCCCTGGCGGCGGGCCTTGCTCGCCCTGCTTGGCGGCCACTTCGCCCTTCTTTGGTTCCGTTACGCCTTTCTTGGCATCAGTCTTGGGTTTGGACTTGGCTTTGTTACGATCCTCAATCGCCTGGAGGGCGTCTGTGATCTCCTGCGTGGCCTGGGCAATTCCATGCTGGAGTTGTGCGTGAGACCCGGCGTAAGTCGTGAGTTTCTCGCAAAGTTCCGCATCCAAGTCTTCGGCGGTTCCGGTCAACGCCAACGGAGTGGTCAGGGCTTTGATGGATGCATCCGGGATTCTCGTCACTTCCTTTTGAGATCCCACCTTGTCGTTCACTTTCTCGTCCTTCTGCTGCGACTGGGGGATCACGCACACTCTGATCTTCCCGTCAGCGAGGGCCGCCACAGTGATGGTTAACGGCCGGTCAGCGATCACCGGCATCAGCTCTTTGAACATGAATTCTCCTAACTTGGCCACAATGATGGCCATTTGAATTTGGTCTTCGGGGTTCGAGAACCCCAAGGGTCGTGGTGGATGGGGGAACCTGCGATTCAGTCGGCGCCGAGGCGCGTTCCTGTCAATCTGAGGTCCAATTAGGGAAAGGATTTCTGCTCGACATACGAAAAGCGGTGATCAAGTCTCGGATTTTCGCGCGGCGTCGATAAAGGTCTTCGATCAAGCGCGGCAGCCCAGCCGCATCATCACCACACCATTCGGAGGGTATGCCGGCAGAGCATTCCCAGAGTTCGCCGAGGTCCATCTGCTCGGCTCTGGTGAGCGCAGGTTCGAAGCTCTCCCAGGAAGTCACGTGTTGATAGACGTAATTCCTGTAATACACTCCGTGGAGCGCCAAGTCCGGAAAGTTCCACTCGCCGGCATTGAAGCAGTAGCCTTGATCGACAAAAGTCACAACGTAGCCTGTGCTTCTTGCTTTCTTGCTGAAGACCGCCTGGCGACCATCTGCGTTGCAGGTCCACTTATCCAGCACCAAAATCTTCGCGAAACTAGAGCCATTTCCGACTCTGGGAAACATAGACTCCGGCAAATAATCAAAAACGAAACCGGTTTCAATGTCGCCGGCGTAGCCGGATGCCAGTTGCAGGCCGCTGCTGCATGGCTCCGACCGGCCCCGGCACTCAATCCGAAGATCGGGAGTGTGTTCGACCAACCAGTCGGACACCTCGATAACTTCGATTCGTGGCATCGGAAGAGCCAGCCTTTGGCCGATTCGGGTTGCCAGATATTCGTTGGCCAGCACTCGAATGTGCTGGGGATTATTGGCGAATTTCACCACGAAAAAGCCTCCATCAGAGGCTCTCATCAAATGAGCCTGCGCGCCTCCGCTCATTCTTTTGATGTGTTGCACGGCGTAGAGCTGTTTGTCGGCAGCACGATAGATTGGTTGGGCAACCGTGGCATGGGTGGCCAAAGGTATCTCCTTACAATTTAGGGTTTCGTTGTTGTGTGGCCTAGATACGGCGCGGAAGGCTGCCGCAAAGCACGCTGAGGAACGTGGCCGTTCAAGGAAGCGTGGGTTTGGGACTCAAAGAATAGTGCAGAGGGGCACAATGCATTAGAACATTCAAATCCAAAGTGACGCCTCGGGGGGCTTTTAGAAAATATGCTGAGTGTGTCTCGACAGCGTGCGCAGCCTGTGTGCCACAATAGTCCACATGCTCAATAAGCTCTATATTCGCTTGACAGTAGGCGTCTTATCGATCATCGCTTCTACGGCGCTATGTGGTCAGAGTGCTCCCGTCCCTCGCGATCCTGAAGGACTACGATTGATCCAAAGGGCTGAGACTGCTCTAGTTGGTGAACGGCGAGTTAGGGATGGAATCCTGCGGGGAAAGCTGGAGAGTCGCATCGAGATGATGGGGAGTGCAGTAGTTACCACTGCGGACGTAACGCTTGAATTTATGGGTGGAACTCATAGTCGAATCGATCTTCATCCTAATTCGTTTCTTGCGGCATCAGGCGCGGAAATTTGTACTCTGAACAGCAGTGGGGAGATACTCTCAGCTTCGGTACCGGCCCCAGGCACGGATGCGCCTGTCACGATAGCTCGCGCGCAGGGACATGGAAACTATACCAATTGCTGGAGTGTGCCTACTTGGTTTTTTCCTGCCATGCTTCTCGAATCGGCGATGGAGAATCCGCGTTGCGCCATCGTGTACCGTGTCTCCAAAGACAGCCCCCATGAGGTTTTGCGCCTCTACCAAGTGTCCGCAGGGAATGACTTATCGCTTTGGCAAAACCTGACCGTTCACGAAGTTCAA
>Ga0210403_10000758_pt1 | contig 32413 bp, 29 predicted proteins | sample IncBWC19MmetaG_FD_150863 | JGI IMG/M metagenome (GOLD analysis project Ga0210403, IMG submission 150863) | Forest soil microbial communities from Barre Woods Harvard Forest LTER site, Petersham, Massachusetts, United States - Inc-BW-C-19-M | ecosystem: Environmental > Terrestrial > Soil >...
TGCGTATACTCCGCTGGCTAAGGCGCTGGAATTTGCGAGGTGCATTCCGCCGCGGCAGTTACGGGATATTTTGCACGCGTCGCGGTTGCCGGAGAGGATTAAGAGTCAGCTGCGGAAGGAAAGGGAAGTGAGCGGCGAGTGATCAGCAGTAAATGCTTGTCTGGTAGATTTGGCGAAAATCGAAAATCACCCCAGGGGCTAAAGCCCGCGCCCTTTTCCCGTCCTCAATGGCACGGCTGAAGCCGTGCCCCCACCCAAAAAACCATTTGTGCGCTGCCGTCGCAGTACTCGGAACCCAGAACTTGGTACTCAATACTCAGAACTGGTCTCATGAATGGGTTTTGGGTAGGGCACGGCTTCAGCCGTGCCGTTCAGGCCCAACAAAAAAATAGGGCTTTAGCCCCTGCGGGCTCGACAGCCCGCCTTCAAGAACTATTTAAGAGCCAGTTCTCAGTACTCGGCACTCAGTACTCGATACGGCTTCCTCTCATCGGCCGCCGCCGATTTCTAGAATTGCGCCGGTTACATACGAGGCGGCCGGGGACAGCAGCCAGAGAACTCCTTCGGCGATTTCATCCGGTAGGCCGGCGCGATTCATGGGAATGGATGGCATCAATCGCTGTAGGCGGCCGGGTTCGCCGTTGGTGGCGTGCAGGTCGGTGTCAGTTAGCCCGGGAGCGACGGCGTTGACCCGGATGCCTTCCGTTGCTACTTCCCGCGCCAAGCCGATTGTGAAGCTGTCGATGGCGCCCTTGGACGCGGCGTAGTGCACCCACTCGCCCGCGCCTCCTGTGTGCGCGGCGCGGGAGGAAATGTTGACGATCGCGCCACCTAATCCTCCGTGGCGTGTCGACATGCGGCGCACCGCCTCGCGGGCGCAAAGCATCGCTCCGGTGACGTTGACGGCGAATGTTTTTTCGATCGCCTCTGCCGTCAGGTTCTCCACCCGCGCGAACCCGCCGGTGACACCCGCATTGTTTACGAGAGCCTTGATAGGGCCCAGTTCGCGTTCTGCGGTTTGGAAGAGCGTGAGGATTTGATCTTCGCGAGAAATATCGGCTTGGATGGCGACCGCATGAGCGCCTCCTGCGACAATTTCCTGTGCCAACTTCTTCGCCTCGGCCTTGGCACTGCTGAAATTTAACGCAACTGCGTATCCGCGTTGACCTGCGAGCCGGGCGATCGCCGCGCCAATGCCGCGGCTCGCGCCGGTGACGACCAGGGTGCCCTTTGTTTCTGGTTTCGTTTGAGTATGCAGGAAGACCCCTTAACCACGAAGGACACGAACGAACACTAAAGAAACCTTGGAAGTTTGGCTACGACGCCACCGCTTCCCGCTTGCCGTGCAACATCTCCACCACCGCCTCGTACAGGCGCTTGCGTGCCTCGTGCCGCTCATACGCGCGTGTGATATAGCGGATACGTACCTCGATCCCGCCGGCGGTTGGCTGCACGTAAATCCCGGGCAGCGCCGAAAGGGTCTTGGCACGATATTTCGTGGTCGTCTCGTGCCACTCGGCCTCGGCCTTGCCGGCATTCTTCGCTGTGTCCTCTTCGACGAGTTTCTGAATTCCATCGATGATCGGATATGGATCCGGTCCCGGAGGAATCAGCACATTAAGTTCGTCCCACATCCACTGGCCGGAGGTAGTGAAGTTGAAGAAGTGTCCTTCGATCGCGAAACTGTTGACGAACGAAACGCGGCGGCCGGTGGGATGGCTGGAATCGGTCCAGTTACCGGTTTCGAGGAGAACAGTTTTGAGCAAGCCGACTTCGACGACTTCTCCGCCTACTCCGTTGATCTCGACCCAATCCCCCACGCGGATGCCGTTGCGCCCCATCAGGATGAACCAGCCGAAGAAGGCGACGATGAAATCTTTCATCGCGACAGTCAGTCCGGCGCCAGCTAAGCCGAGCACGGTCGTGGTCTGCGTGGGCATCCCGAAAATGACGAACAGGATGACAAGCGCGCCTACCGCTTGCGCCGCGAACTTGACTACCGATCGCAGTGTATCGACACGTTTGTTCTCCGCCGTCATGCCGGTGAACAGGCGTTCGATAATCCGGTTGGCCACATATACGGCGATCAGAGCAAGAAGAATCCAAAGGCCGGACTCGATCATGCTGTGCATGGCGGCGCGCTGGCGAGTCTCGACGAATGCAATCCAGTTGGAATAGATGTCCCCGAGATCTTGCTCGTCCTGCACGCGGCGTCCCAGATCAGCCAGGTTTTTCTGATCACGGGTGAATTGCTTCAGTGAATCGAGAGCCGCTTTCGATACCGACATCGATTCCTCGCGACTGGCGGCCTTGCCGTTTTGGGTAAAATCTTTCGCTTGCTGCTTTGCGCCTTCGCGATTCTCAGCTTCTTTCTTGACCTGTGCCTCCAGCGTTTCATGCCGCTGGTTCAGCCGCAGTTGCTTGGTGCGGGTCTCTTCGACGGCGTCTTCTAATTGCGCTTTCTTGTCCCGGAGAGCCCGCCACGCCTGCGCGGCCGCCAACAAGGTGCGCGACTTGTACTCCTGCTCGTGCGGATTCGCGGCAGAGCCGACGGCCAGCGAGTTGTGATTGCCGGCTTCGTGTTGCTCTTGCAGGCGCTTGATTTTCGATTCGGGATCGCCGCCAGCCTGCTCCAGATCCTCAGAGGCATCGTCGAATTCGTCCTGGTCGAGCTCGAGCTGCGCTGTGGCCACGTCGAGTTGATCCTGGAGATTGTCCTTCTGCGCCTCCGGCGCGGCCGCAACCTTGCGTGTGAGCAGCTTGATGTTTTCCTGATCGTCCTTGACGGCTTGCTGTGCCTTGGCCTTACGATCGGCAATTTCTTTGGCTTCGGGAGAAAGCTTGGCGGGAGTCTCATGCACCCGGCGCAGGGCGTCGTAGAAGGCGAGGTCGACTTCGTGATCGCCGACCTTTTCGGCCTCATGGGCCAGCGCCTGCTCCTCTTGCGTGCCAGCCAGGGCTGCCATGCGGTGCGCAGTCTGTAAGGGCCGCAAGTCCACGAGCTGACGCTGCTGAGTCGGCGCTTTGCGTCCCAGAAGTCTGTGGGTGGGCGTGGCAACGGCCTCGTCGCTCGGGGCCGGCAACTCGCGCGTCGAAAGCAGTCCGGCGACAGCTGCCGCCACCAGCAGCAGCAACACGATCGCCGTGATCCAGTGCCGGAGCTTCATGATCCTCCACTTTACAAGAAAATGCCCGAGGCTGCGACGGGCCACACGTTCGTAACCTGCCGCGGTGAGTCCGGCTGCCTAAGATAACTACATCCGAACATGCTCGAGTATTTGCAATCCATTCTGGAAGAGCCATGGAAGCTGGTTTCACGGCCAGCTGTGGTCGCGTGGCTCGTTTTCTATGCGGGATTTCTCACATACGCTTTCACTGCGCATGGCGGATTCCTGTTCATCGATTCGGCAAATCTAGTTGTTCACGAAGGCGGTCACAGCCTGTTCGGATGGTTTGGTGCAACGCTCGGACTTTGGGGAGGAACGCTGCTGCAGTGGCTCGTGCCACTTCTTCTGGCTGCATATTTCTTCACGCAGCGGCAAACGAGCGGCTTTGTGTTCTGTCTGTTCTTCTTCTTTGAGAATTGGCTCTACACGGCTACGTACATGGCGGACGCGCGGGCGCAGGAGTTGCCCCTCGTCACAACGGGAGATCCCGACTTCGTGGAGCACGATTTCCACGCAATCTTTTCCAGCCTGGGCGTTCTCGATTGCGACACGAAGATCGCAGCGGTGGTACGGATTCTGGGATGGTGCGGAATGCTGGCTTGCGTCGCATGGCTAGCCTGGAGACTGCGCTCCGTGGGGTCAGAGGCTAAACTTCGCTGATCCGATTTGAAATTCTTTCAGGACTTGGGGGGCACGACGGTTGCAGGGATCCTTCGACTGCTTCGCTCAGGATGACATTTGAAGGTGAGTGGCTTACCGCAACAACCCTCACTGTTTTTACGGAACCCAATCTCCAATGAAGATGTTGGTCTCGTGCGGGGCCTTGCCGTTGCGATTGGAGGCCCAGACCAGCTTCTTGCCGTCCGGGGAAAACATTGGAAATCCGTCAAAGCCGTTGCTGTAGGTGATGCGCTCTAAGGCGCTTCCATCGGGATTCATCATCCATAATTCGAAATTGCCCTCGCCGCCTGTGGCATGCGTTTCGGGATCATAGTTGGATGAAAAGATGATCTTCTTCCCGTTCGCCGTGAACGCTGGGCCGAAACTTGCTGCACCAAGGTTCGTGATCTGCTTCTTGTCGCTACCGTCGGCCTTCATCAGCATGATTTCGAGCGAAGTCGGGCGGATCAGGTTTTTTGCCAGCAGTTCCTTATAGTCGGCGATGTCCTGCTCGTTCTTGGGATGGTAAGCGCGGTAGACGATCCACTTTCCGTCGGGGGAAAACGTTGGGCCGCCGTCGTATCCGATTTCATTGGTTAGTTGTTTCACGTTTTTGCCGTCGGCATCCATCGTGTAGATATCGAGGTCGCCGTTGCGCACCGATGTGAAGGTAATTTTCTTGCCGTCGAGTGAGATTGTTGCCTCGGCGTCGTATCCCGGCGTGTTGGTCAATCGCTTGAGATTCGAGCCGTCTGGATTTGCCGTGAAGATGTCATATCCCGCATACACGCCCCAAACATAACCCTTGGAATAGTCCGGTTTCGGCGGGCATTCGGGGCTCGCCAGATGCGTCGAGGCGTAGAGAATCTTCTTGCCGTCAGGATAGAAAAAACTGCAGGTGGTGCGTCCCTTGCCGGTCGAGACCATGTGCTGACCGCTGCCGTCAATGTTCATGATGAAGATCTGGTCGCACTTCACGTCGCCATGCGAAGACTGGTAGATAAGCTTCTTTCCGTCGGCGGAGAAATAGGCCTCGGCGTTCTGGCCGCCAAATGTTAGTTGGTGAACGTTGCGCAGATGCTTTTCCTGCGGCGTGGCCATGTCGGGGATAGATGCATTCTGGGCCGTGGCCGCGGCTCCTACAGCCAGGACGATCGAGGTCAATCGAAGAATTCGTTTCATTGGGATGCGGGCTAGTGTAGCGCGGGCAAAGCTTTCACCACAAAGGACACGAAGGAAAGCCAAGGTTCCGTCATGTTATTCAAAGCCCCTTATCCTGCGAAAGGTCCGGTCGCGACGCGGGCTAGGTTCTCCAGTTCTTGGACGTACGTGGGACGCAGTAGCTGGGTCGAGAGAGTTCTCTCGATTTTTCCCAGGAACCCGCTCCGCACTCGAAGTTCGGTTGAGATCGTGACGTGTGAATCGGCGGGCGCGCCGCCCGGATTGACGGTGAAGGTTGTCACGGCTCCGTTCGCGTCCAGATAGGTTTCGACTAGAACGCGTCCCGGTTCCGGCTCGGTAATGGCGGCGCGGAATGTCTGCTTCTTTCCAAGCACGCGCATCTGAAAACGAATGATCGTGCCGGCACCCACTCCGCCTTGCTCGACGACCAGACTCGTGAACTGCTTGGGGAGGATTCGTGGATGGCCATCGTTGTAATTGGCGATCAGGGAATAGACGCGTTCGCGCCGGGCAGGAATGGTGGCCGACGCTGAGACGATGTGTTTTTCAGGTTTATTGTTTTCCATGTGGCGCCAGGTTTTGGATACGAATCTTACCGCCCAGGATTCACCTGTGAAAGTGACTACGAATGGCCTCGGCCTGGGTGCGCGTCACAACAGCTGAGAGCGCCGACGCATCTGCCTGCTTGACGGCCTGCACGCTGCCAAAGTGCTCGAGGAGTCGCCGCGTCGTGCTTACGCCCACGCCGGGGATTTCCAGTAACTCCGTTGAGCGATCGCGAATCTGCCGGCGCTTGCGATGGAAGGTCACGGCAAAACGATGGGCCTCGTCGCGAATCATCTGAATCAGGTGCAGTACTGGGGAATGGTGATCGAGCGCGATGGGATCCTTCTCCTGACCGTAGACGTAGAGAATCTCTTCGCGCTTGGCAATCGCCGCCAAGGGCTGATTGATGATCTCGAGTTGTTCCAGCGCTTCGGCGGCAGCGTGCAACTGGCCGAGGCCGCCGTCGATCAGCACCAGGCTTGGCATCGACTTCTTCTCATCCTGCAAGCGCTTGTACCGCCGGGTGACGACTTCACGCATGGAAGCGAAATCGTCAACGCCTTCCACCGTGCGGATGATGAACTTGCGGTAATCCGACTTCTTCATCTTGCCGTCTTCCCACACGACCATCGAGGCAACGGTCTCAGCGCCCTGAATGTGGGAGATGTCGAAGCATTCGATGCGCTTCGGAAGTTCCGGCAGGCCTACTGCCTCCTGCAATTCCTCCTGAATCTTTCGCGCATTTGGCTTCAGCACACGAAAGCGCTGGTCATACGATTGCTTCGCATTGTTGCCCGCGAGGTCGATCAGTGAGCGCTTGTCGCCGCGTTGGGGAACCAGAATGTGTACGCGTGCGGCGCGGGCGCCGGGGTCTTGTTCGGAGAGCAAGTCTTCGAGTTCTTCGCGATCTTCGAAATCTACGGGCACGTAGAGATTTCGCGGGACGTAGGGTTGGCCGATGTAGAGCTGCTTCAGCAGGGCAGAGAAGAATTCGCCGGGGTGAAAGTCTGCGGTCACCATGGATTTGTCATCCTGAAGCCCGCGTGTTTTGCGGGCTGAAGGATCTATGGACTCGCCTACGATGTCGGTGCTGTTGGCAGCATGCATGGGTCCTTCAGCGGCAAAAGAAGGGGCCTCAGGATGACAAGCGTTCGAATCACCTTCAGCAGCTTCGCCCAAGGCGAACTCCGGCAAGTCTTCCCAGAAGAACTCGCGGCGGTCGACCATTTTGCCGCCGCGCATGTGGAACAGATTCACCGCCAGCATGCCGTTCTCGTAGTGATAGCCGAAAACGTCGGCATCGTCGCCTTCGGCGGCGGCGATCCGCTGTCGCTCTTGTAACTGCTCTACCGTGGAGATCAGATCGCGGTACCGTGCCGCTCGTTCGTATTCCTGCGCTGTCGCAGCCTGCTCCATCCGTGCCCGCAGAGAGCGCGCGAGATCGGTCGGGCGGCCCTCCAGGAACATCTTCACGTCGCGCACCGCTTCTTGATACGTATCCGATGTGGTCAGGTCTTTCACGCACGGACCGAGGCAGCGCTTGATGTAGTACTGCAGACAGGGGCGTGGATGAAAGCGGGTGAGGTCCACCTTGCAGGACGGAATCATGAAATTGCGGTGGATCAGATCGGTGATGCGGTATGCGAGATTGGCAGGGAAGTACGGGCCGTAATAAGCGCTGCCATCTTTGCGCAGGCGCCGCGTCACGTATACCCGTGGCCAGCGCTCGGCCAGGGTCAGTTTGACGTACGGATACGTCTTATCGTCGCGCAGCAGAATATTGAAGCGCGGCTTTCGTTGCTTGATGAGATTGTTCTCGAGGGCCAATGCCTCTTTGTTGTTCGCAACGACGATGTAGTCTACGTCGACGGCCTCGCGCACCAGCGTGCCTGTCTTAGCATCTTCCCAGCGGCCCTCGTGAAAGTAGCTCGATACCCGGCTGCGCAAGTTCTTCGCCTTGCCAACGTAGATGACCTCGCCCTCGGCGTTCTTGTAGAGATACACGCCGGGCTCAGTCGGGATGGTGCGTATTTTTGCCAGCAGATCCATTTCGCGAGAGATGCCCTTATTCTATTGGATGGTAAGTGCGTTCGTTGTGCTACAAAAAGGGCAGATGAGGCCCCGATCGTTGTTCCGGATTTTTTCGCGATTCGTACATGCGGGAGTGCTCTTGCTCGCAGGCGCAGGTAGTGCGGCCACCTCGCAGAGCATCACTCCCGCGCCCAACCAGTCCGCAGGGCAGCAGGTCACGAAGTCGGAGGCAGGGAAGCAGGAAGAAGCGGCCCGTGCCGCCGCCCGTGCCAAGGCGCACCATTTCGACCGCATCGTCATCATCGTGCTTGAGAACACCGACTACGAGCGTGCCATGCAAGATCCGAATCTCACGGCTCTTGCCTCGCAAGGCGCCAGCTTCACCAATTTTCACGCCCTGTTCCACCCTTCCTATCCGAACTATCTGGCGATGATTGCGGGCACCGACTACGGATTGCACAGCCGGGGAAGTTATCTGGGTGACAAGCAGGTGAACTTTGCCAACGACTCCGCGCACCGAACTATTGCAAACCGGTTGATCGCAGCCGGGCTGGATTTCAAGCAATACGCTGAGGAGTTGCCGTCTGGAACTTGCCCGTGGAACATATCGGGGCTGCATGTCGCCGACAAGCGCGGAAACTATGTGCGGCGCCACGTGCCTTTTTTAAGCTTCCGCGAAGTGCAAGAAAAATGGTGTGACCACGTAATCCAGGTCGACTCGGGGAAGGCCGACAATTTTTTCGTGCAGGACGCGAAGAAGGGGTTGGTCGCCTATTCCTTCTACACCCCAAATATGAACCATGACGGACACGACACGACGGCGCAGGTTTCGGGTGCATGGGTGAGGAAGTTCCTTGATGAGGCGTTCCCCGAGAAGCTGCGGAAGGGCACGCTCGTCGTGGTGACCTTTGATGAATCAGGGGGTAACGAGGACAATCGCATCTACACGCTGTTCCTAGGCGACATGGTGAAACCCGCGAACCAGCAGGATCCGTCAGCCCTCCGCAAGCGCTACACGCACTACAGCGTCTTACGGACGATTGAAGACAACTTCGGGCTCGAGCCGCTCACGGCCAACGATCGGGATGCGGAGGCGATCACGGGAATCTGGAAGTGATTTTTGGCCGCTGAGTTCGCTGAGAAATGCCGCGGAGAACGCGGAGTTAGAGTTGCCGAGGTTGGGTTGCCACAGACTGACTGCTTTGGGCTCGCGCTGGGCACCAATGGGGGATGACTAACCTGGATTACTGTATAAATTTTCCATTCATGATGTTGGCTTTGCGTTCCACGGGTAACTGGGTATGGCGGTAAGACCGCCCTTATTGCGTCGCAAGCCATTGAAAAGGTATATACTTACAGTGGGCGGGTCGAGTTGGGAAAACTGGCATGAACCGTGCACAAGTGGGAATTGGGACCTGTACTGCCGTAAGCCATTCCCCAGGACTCTAAAGAGTGGATTCCGCACGGGTAAGCCCGGCGCAAGGAAGAGATCGGATAAGGAGCCTCACCCTATGAACCGCACTTCGTTAGTGATTTGCCTCGCAGCCAGCATGGTGGCCACCGTCGGTTGCACCAGCAAGAACTATGTTAAAAACCAGACGACACCACTCATCAACAAGACCAACGAACTCGACGACCTTACCGCGAAGAACACCCGCGACATCAAAGACGTCGACGCCCGCGCGCAGGCCGGCATCCAGGCCGTGAACGCGAAGACCGATGAAGTCGAGCAGAAGGCGCAGAGCGCCGCACAGAACGCAGGCCAGGCGCAGCAGATGGCTGACGCCGCTAACGGGCGCGTCGGCGTGCTGACCAACACGGTCGCCAACCTCGACAACTATCACGCGGTCGCCGAGACCTCGGTGAAGTTCGGATTCAATAAGGACAACCTGACGCCGAAGGCGAAGGAAGCTCTCGATCAGCTTGCCTCCAGCATCTCGTCGACCAAGGGCTACATCATCGCTCTGGAAGGCGGCACGGACTCGGTCGGACCGGCGGATTACAACTACGATCTGAGCCAACGGCGCGCCAACTCGGTGATCCAGTACCTGGCCACCAAGTACAGCGTGCCCGCGCACAAGATCTATGTGATCGGCCTCGGCAAAGACAAGCCGGTCGAGACGAACAAGACCTCTACTGGCCGCGCCGACAATCGCCGTGTCGATGTCCGCCTGATGACCAACACCGTGGGCGGCAGCACCCCGGCGTCGACCCCGACTACAGGCCAGAACAATCCGTCGATGTAACGACGGCACAATTTTACCCTCCTCCCCGGAGGACTTCGCCAACCAGGCCGCTCGCGCCTCCCCCTGAGCGGCCTGCTTTTTTGAGCTATGAGCTATGAGCGGTGAGCTATGAGCAAGGAGCTGCCCGGAGTAGTGAGTAAGAGTGAGGCGATCGGGAAGCTACACAAACCCGATGAAGCGTCCGGCAGCGACAATTCCCAACCACAACAAGATTGAGGTTATGCCCGTAACCTTCGCCATGACGGGCAGGGATGGGCGGTCATCCCAGGCCTGCAGTCTCCGGGAAACAACCGTTTGAAAGATCAGGGCCTGGATTCCCGCCAATAGCAGCAGGAGCATTTTCAATCGAAATGCGGGGTTGCCATAGATCTTGACGGCTTCTGACGAGAACAGCAGTACGCCTGTTACGACCTGCACGCCAAAACCAAGCCATACCCGGGGAAGCAGGCGCGGCACCACCTCGGAGACGCGCCTCTGCGGCATTGCCCAGCCCAGCAGACGCAGGTCGAGGACGGTGATAGTCCCGACGAGAGCGGCCATCCCGAGCAGATGCACGGTCTCAATGGCTGGAAAGAGCCAGAGAGACTGGCGGATCGTGGAGCCCACCGCAGTTTGGTCCAGCCATTGGCAGAATTCGAGCATGGCGGAGAGTTAGGGTTCCCCAGGCAGCGACTTGCCGTTCGGGAGATCAATCTTCTGCAGGGCCATGTAGGGTGAACCGTCTTTGGCTAAGTATCCGTGGACCGTGACTTTGTCACCGTGCTTCACCACGTCGGGGCTCCAGCCAAAGCGGCTCAGCATCCCCAGGCTGCCGCACTCCAGCATCCAGTTAGCCGTTTTGCCGTGCGGGTCGGTGATGTCGGCGTACACGTAGGCGTGCGGGTTGATCCAGTCGAATTTCGTGATTGTGCCCTGCATGGTCACGATGTGCGTGGTATCGAACCGGGCTAGGCCATGATGAGCTGACACCAAGGGCGCACTTAACAAAAACGTCGCCACTCCTATGATTGCTGCAACTCTTGGATTCATCGGCGCTTGAGTCATGCGTTCTGACCCGGACAAACTTTTCGAGGAGGTCCCCAGATAATAACTAGTTTACAGGCGAATGCTGATTGCCAACAGACTCTGCCGCGTTATCGATCTTGCGTCGTTCCAGAGTGTCAGCAACGAGCTTTCCATCCAGAACAACACCGCGAGAGTCAACCCGGAGGCGGTAGTAGTAGGCCTCCCGGACCTGCTCATAGGAGGAGATAGGCCGAAACCGCGTTTCCGTATAGCTCAAGCGCCATTCCGATGAACTACTCTTCACATTGTTGCAAAGAGACAGTCCAGATCGTCCATAGATATCGGCGAGTGCCCTCGCTACCGCACACGCCATGGTTTTGTTTCTGACCTTCACGCGGTGGTCATGAAGAAAGAGCCCAAACTCTTCCTGGTTGCCACTGCTGTGAAAGGTGGACTCGTGCTGTCCTCTGTCACTTATTGCGAGCACGTCATAAAGTCCGAAGGGAATCGAGTACACATGCTCTGCCGCAGGGTCGACCCGGAGATTCCACGGCACCACTACGAAGCGAGAGTGCGGGAACAGTTGGCGCAGCGCAACTGAGGATCGGACCGCAGTGCCACCACGTTCCGCGAGCAACTTGAGTTCTCCGGTGGGCCGCTCGTGTTCGAGCAGGAACTTATCAACGGTTTCCCGTTGTGCCGCATTCAATGCCCCCAGACGCAGTTCCTCTCTTGGCATGGCCACGCTGTCACCCTGCGCGTTGGCATAAGCGACGGCAGCGAGCAGGACGAGCACCTGGATGGTACAACTCGCCACAATTCGTGGGTTCATCATGCCCTTCACTATCTGCTAGAACGGTATCAACACCGGATCTTGCGATGGCAAGTGGGTTGGAGTTTTGCCGATCTTCTGCGCCGCATGTCGTAGACAACCCCGAACAAATCTTAGCGGAGCCGTTCGCCGCTTTGGATCAGGCGCAGTCCGATGCGTGCCCTCGCATTGCTGCGATCGAGTTTGAGGATCAGGTTGTACTCGTACGATGCTAACCGATAGTCGCCGCGCCGGGCCGCTGTATCCGCCACCCGCAGCAACTCAGGAATGTTCTTCCGGCTAAAGCCGTCCACAATTGGGGCAGCTAGGTGCAGCGGTTTCTTAGCCGTTTGTACAGCGATAGCCGGATTCTCCTGGGCATCGTTGCTAGCCGGAGAGAATGGCGATCTTTCCAAATGGGCCGCAGCCGTGTTTGAGATCCCTCCGGGCGCGGCGGATGGAACGGCCCCTGTTTGTGGCGATGCGGTTTGTGCGGGAGCCTGACTCGTCATCACGGGAGTGCCGGTGCGGTCCGTAGGACTGATCGGTTGCCCGTCAGAAGTCCCAGTGGATGGTGTGGCATCGTCAGAGCCGTCGGGCGCCGTCTGTAGGACAATGGGTGGGGCCTGGTCTGGTGTTGCTCCCGGCTGCGCGGCTGCGTTGTTCGCCGACGCGTCGGCGTTGTTCTTGATGTTGCTTTGACTGCTCTCATCCGGAGACGTCGCTTTATCCTGCCCGGCGGATGGAGCCGGCTTGAGTTCTCGCAGCGCCTGCGGCAGTTGGCGAGCGCCCGCCGTCAGCTTGTTTACGAAAGCAGGGTAAGAGCCTGTGGTGGAGTGGATGTAGAGAGCCCAGGCTGCGGTGCCGAAAAACAGCAGCATGAACACGATCGGCCACCAGTTTCTCGGCTTCGGTGGTGGCTCGGTCAGAAGGAAGCTGGGCAGCGCAGCCTCTGGTTGGGCTTTTGCTTTCACCGCCGGGATCGTTCCCGAACCCAGAGCAGCGGGGCTCACATTCATGCGCGCGGCCTGCTCGGCGAACGCCGCACGCAGTTCCTCGCAGGTCTGGAATCGCTCTTTTGGCTCCTTGGCCAGTGCTTTGCGGATCACGGCGTCAATCCCGCCCGGTACCGCGGGATTGATCAGCGATGGCGCGACCGGATCTTCATTCACGATCTTGTAGAGAATCGTCGTCACATCGCCGCGGAATGGCCTTTCGCGGGCCATTAACTCGTAGAAGACGGATCCCAGCGAGAAAATGTCGGAGCGCTGATCGACTTTCTTGCCTGCCAGTTGCTCGGGAGACATGTAGCTTGGCGTCCCGACCACAAGTCCGGTCTGCGTAAGCGAGGTATTTTCGATTTTCGCGATCCCGAAATCGAGCACCTTGATGACGCCTTCCTCGGTCACCATGAGGTTCGCGGGCTTCAGGTCGCGGTGAATCACACCGCGTGCATGCGCAAATCCAACCGCTGCGCAGATCTGGTCAGCCCATGAGAGGAACGTTGCCAGCGATGGCACTCCCACGTCAGCCAGCAGACTCGCCAGCGTGATGCCTTTCACGTACTGCATGCTCAGATAAACGACGTCGTCTTCTTGTCCGACGTCATAGATCGTGATGATGTTTGGATGATCCAGTCCTCCGGCTGCCTTCGCCTCCTGCTTAAGCCGTTCGATCAGTTCTTCGCGGTCTGGAGCGTTGTGATCAATGGAGATAGTTTTCAGTGCGACGGTGCGTCCGATGAGTTCGTCATAGGCTTTGTAGACGGCCCCCATTGCACCGCGGCCGAGTTCTTCGTGAATCTGGTAGCGGCCGACGGTCTTCAGGCCTGCCCGGCTTGCCTTCCGGAGATGTCCATAGGTCGACTCATCGGTCCACAGCATCTCGTATATGCCCTCGGGGCCAAAGGTCTCACCTGCTTTCCGCAGCGGCGTGGAATTGAACCGGAAGCCGGGCGCATGCTTCATCACCTCGTAGATGCACTCAGCGATCAGAATCTGCGCCGACGTCACATTCGCCAGCATATCTTCGGGAAGAGCGCCGTCAGGTCCGGAGAGTTTGTCTCCATTTGTGGGGTAGATCAAGATAGAAGGAACCACCTGCTGCGGTTCCGTTTTTCGCTGAAAGGTCAGAAACCGTTGCTGTAGCGTTTTTGCCGTGGACAAGGCGTGCGGCGAATCGTCGAAGCGGGCCGACCACAGCTCCGGCTGGCGTTGTGCAATCTTTCCTTTTCCGTCGGCGATAATTTCCTGGATCAGCTCTGCAATCTCTGCATCCTGCTCCACAACCAATCCGCTGGGCGGCAGTGTTGGACTCCCATAACTCCACAAACGCAGAAACAGCGATATGCCTCCGTCGAGAGATTCTTCCTCGATAGATCGTTCCTGCGCTTCGGCTGAGTTCTGTGGCGGCGTCGGCAGTTCCATGAATTTTTCTTACGATCCTCGCAAACACACGAAAATAGGGATGTTTGCGGGCCTGGGGGCAGCTTCAGAATAGCGGGACTGGCCATTTTTTCCAGTTACTTTGGTCTTTGGCCACGGAATTCCCCAACGCATGGCAACACGTTTCGATGCGCTGACGATCGATTCGAGCAAAGAGGTTTCTAGAAGAGCGCGAGTTCCACTGAAGGTGGAAAACCAGTGCTGATTACCAGCGCCAAGGCCGCGACCCTGATCACTGTTTCGCTGATCATTTTCCCCTCGCGCTTTCCTTCGTGGCCGCCCTCATCGCGAGGTATTCTTTCGCCGTCGCCGCTGCTCGCTGTCCTTTATGATTTCGCTCAAATCCATAACCGGCCTTATCTCAATCGGTCCCAGTCCATACTTAAAGCCGGGTTGCTGTGAGACAAGCTGAACGGCATGATTGAGGTCTCGCGCCTCAAGGATTTGAATGCCGCCAAGCTGTTCCTTGGTTTCCGCATAGGGGCCGTCGGTCGTCGCGACTTTGCCGTTTTTCCAGTACAGGGTTAACGCCGTCTCCGGAGGCTGAAGCGGTACTTCGGCGACAAGATGTCCATTAGCGCGGAGATGGTCGTTGTGCTCAAAGCATTCGTCGAACGTCGCGTGTCGCTCGTCCTCGGTCATCCCTTCAAATTTTCCTGGCTCGATGTAGCCCAAACAGATGTATTTCATTCATTCCTCCGTGTTTCCTGTGACTCCTTGTTTACTGTGACTCAGAGCAGCTCATCGTTCTGTTATCAGATAGTCGTTCGGGACACCGAAAATCGACAGCTACCCCCATTTTCTTACCACGTCAGAGGAATCTGTATGGGTCACGCCAGTTGCACTGGTCCGCAGCGTTACCAACACAGCGAGTGCCCGGTTTCCCGGCAGGGTTTTGAGTGAAATGGCATGGTTTCATCAACCACACAATCTCTACCTTGAAGAGATGTACCTGACCCTCACACAATCGTCTAAACTCAGCAATACTTCTGAGTGTGCTGCCGCAAGGAGTGCCAATGAAGCATTGTTGTCTGTTTTTTCTTTTCGTCGCAGTCTGTGTTCAAGCGCAGAAAGAATCTCTCCCTAGACTTGGGACAATAAACTTGCTCTAATAAGCTTGCTTTTAGACAACGACGCGTACCGCCGTTGCATCTAGCCTTTCAACTTGAACTTGAAAAAGACTAGGGTACGAACTGTCAGTTCTAACAGGGGAAAGCAGGTGTTGGCTGTTGTGTCTGCTGTCGCCATGCTGTTGGTGAGTGGGGTCGCTTGTCATTCCGCTCGTGGAACTTCCGAGAAATCTCCGGTCGACGATCTGAGAGCAGAAGTCCGCCAACTTAACGGACAGGTGCAGCAGTTGAAGCAGGAATTGGCGGCTCCCACGGTAGTCTTGAATCGTTACCGCGATTCCATTGGCTACGTTTATGGTGCCTATCATGTGGGGTTCCGTAACCAGCCTCCGACGATTCGGACACGCATTTCGGGCACAGGTTTTCTGATCGGCGAAGGTTTGCTTGCCACGAATCGTCACATCGCCGAGCCCTGGTACGGAGACCCCGATGCCAAGCGGTTGATCGATCGCGGCGCCACGCCTACGCTTGAGAATCTCGTGGTTTTCTTTCCGAACTCAGCCAAGCCGGTGCGACTGTTGCCCGGATCTATTTCGAAGACATCCGATCTGGCGGTCCTGCGAACCGAGCCCTCCGATATCACGCGGAACCTCCCTGTGCTGCCGCTGGCAAGTTCCCCAGGTCCTGTCGGACAGATGGTGGTCGTGATCGGATATCCGTTGGGCACGCAGGGGATGGTGGCGAGGTCTCCGTCCCAGGTTTACGAGCGTCTTGCATACAAGCACAACGATATCGACACCGTGAGCAAGCTGGCGGCGATGTCGTTGATTCGTCCGTCGACCACGTATGGGCATCTCGGGGACGTTGTCGGAGACAAGATCGTCTACGATGCCTCCAGCGCCCATGGCGGAAGCGGAGGGCCGGTCCTCAACTCAAACGGCGAAGTCATTGGCGTGAACTTCGCATACATGGATGGGTTTTCCGGCAGCACCCTGGGGATTTCGGTAGACTCGCTGCGTCCGTTGCTGCAGGAAGTTTCGGCCACAATTCCGAACCACACACCACCAACCGACCACCCCCACTGAGGGATGTGCTGAGGGGCGGGTGGTCCACCCTTAACGATCTTTGCGTGCACCATTCCCATTGAGGGCCTCATCATTGCGTTTTTGGAAAGGTGGGCGGCGATGCTGCGTGTGCTATTTGATTTTGTTGCGGAGACGTGATCCCTGCCTCGGCGGCGGCATTTCCGACTCCCACCCTTCGCAAAAAACGCGAAGGAACGGGGCACCCACTGTGTTGGTAATGCCCACAAGATCAAAAGCCTGAGGAGAAACCCCGGGGACAGACAGGATGTTCCCTTTTTCCGAGGTAGAACGAGAGCGAGGGACTCTGGTCCCGTAGAGACCATTCACAGTAGCCCGCCAGTTCACTGGCGGGATAGCTGACCGACGCCCATGTTGTCCCAGAGGGACACCTGATCCCTCTCCGCCAAACATCATTCGAGGCGCAGGTTCCTCCAGTTAGTTTCGTGCCATTGATTACTGTTCGATTCCGTTTGCCTGTTAGCTACCGCTGATGCCCTTGTTGACCAGGACTTTAACCTCAACCCGACGGTTCTCAGCCCGTCCGGCTTCAGTCTCATTCGGCGCCGCAGCTCCGAATTCACCCATGGCGCCCGGCGCCACGATGTGCCGCACCGGTACCTCACCGTTTTGCATGAGATAAGTGACGACGGCTTTGGCTCGGTCCTCGCTCAGTTTCGTGTTCATCGCAGCGTTGCCGGTCGAGTCGGCATAGCCCGTCACCTCGACGATGTATCCTTTAAGGCGAGTGGCAGTGTTCGCCAGCTCCTTCAATTCTATCTGGTCTTTCGCCGAGATCTTGGTGCTACCAACTTCGAACTTCACGCTTGCTTGGCCCTTCACGTCATATTCGGCCAAAGCGGTGAAGCGGTTGGTATTTTCCTCGATGTCCTTGATGTTCGTTTCGATCCGCTGTTTGTTGGTCGCAATATTCTGCTGGTTGGTTTCGATATTTTCCCTCTGGGCCGCCAGCTGTACATCGTGGGAGGCGAGTTGCCCGCGGTGGGCCTCGAGCTTTTGCACGTTGGCCGCGACTTGCTCCGCGGTGGGATGCAAACCGGCCTGGATCATCTCGGCCGATTCCAGGTCGTCGCCATCCACAGTGATGGTTTTCGCTACCACTCGGCCTTGCTCGTCTGATGCTCCGTCAACATCCACTTTGACTCCAGGTATGAGCACCACATCGCCCATTTGTTGCTTGTCCAGGCCGAAGAGGCCTTTGTCATCCTTCGTTGTTGTATCGGCGGTGAGGACCACAGTAGTGGTTCCCTCTCCGGACCTCACGACCAGTGTCTCTCCAGTCCTGGCAATGATCATTCCTTTCACTTCGGCTTTGTCGCCGGCAAATGCCAATACTGATGCCAGAAAGAACAATGCCGTCCGACTTACTGCGATCGTTTTACGCTGCATAGCTGCCTCTCTCGTCTCAATTCTTGAATTCGGACGGAATGTCGTCCGTTTGATTCTCGTCTAAACATGTCAGCTCTTCTTCAAACTTAGCCGGTGCGCGGTTCTACCCACGACTGCGGATCAAAGCCGCGCTTTCATCGGCACGATGCAGATGCCGAGAATAGAGATCAGCAGCCAACCTTCGCATTCCTACTCGAGCAAGATATTCAACCCGACGACCACACACTACCACTGCGAAAACTACCAGCAGGCACTCGTCCTCTAGTCCAGTTATGAGTATCGCTGGAGAACTCGCGAAAGCGAAAAGTTGCCTTCCCCTTCTCTATGTTCAATGGAGGTCAAGTTGTATGCCCTGCGCACGGTGCGTCTCCGGCAATCAGGTGGAATTTCCTTCCGAGATAGCAATTCATTTCTCAGGCCGTGAGAATCTCACCAAACCGCATGTTTTTATATTTCCGAAGGTTATAATGCGCTTGGATTGCGGCTTTTGGAGGTTTGCCGTCGCAGAAACGGAGTTGCGGCTATTACGGGAAGGGTCAAGTCTTCGTCTGCAGCTTAGTTGCTTCTCGCTGTCGACCTTGCTGCAGTGAGCTTCTGACCAAATCCATCGCTCACAAACTTCTGGCCATCACAAACTGCATCGACCGCAGCTAACAGATCGGTTGAGGCCCTTGCTTTCATCACGTAGCCCCACGCCCCCAACGCGAGTGCCTCTTGCACAAAGTCAGCACCGGATTCTTGAGTCACGAAGATTATTTTGGATTTCGATAATTTGCAAATTCCCGAGCGGCCGACATTCCGTCGAGCGTTGGGAGTCCGATGTCGAGAAGGATCAAGTCCGGTTGCAGTTCTTTGGTTTTGTGAACTGCTTCTAATCCGTCGGACGCTTCGCCGCTGACGAGCAAGTTAACCCTTGTTGCCAGTGTCTAGCAGATGAAGGATCGAAAGGGGATGAAATCATCTACAACGAGCACCCTAACTAACGATCTTTCCAGAGTAGGGGACCCGACGCTGAGTCACCGTGGCCCTTCCTGCACGTGTTGTATGTGATTTGAATCACGTTTTCGTCATTTATTTAACGTCTATCAGCCGTGGGTCTTTGGCTTGTCATTTTGTTTTTCTTCGATTGTCGTGAGCCACAATGTATTCTCTCGCGAAATTAGGGCTTCGACTCTCCTCACGAACAAACCCTCCCTGTCCTGACTGTCCTTGTATTCATCGAGGCCGGCATTGAAAAAATGGATTTCCTTCTTCAGCGTTTCGCATGTCGTCCGATAATTAATCCAGTTCTCTTCGAACTTAAACGTCTTCAAGCTGGTTGCCAGTATTGCCACCAGAACTGACGTTATGAGCGATAAGGACTTCACCCATGGCGTCGAATCCGTTTTTTGAGCCAAGGCAATCACCACCGGCGTTGACGCGGAGAGAACGATCAGGCTCCACTGCAGAGTTCTGTACCAGATCTGATTTCGCATAGATTTCCCGTCGTACCAGGAAATCTCAGCGACATAGCGCTCGTTTACATATTTGTCAAAGGTTGGATGATCCATAGCAACCGCCCTAGTTGTTTTCAATTCCAAGCGGGTCTCGATCCGGCGATCATTCTATCGCAATCGTGCAATGGCTACTCGACGCAAATCCTCTGTGGCTCAGAGACATATCTAGTCCGAAAAAGATCAACAATTTTCATTCTCTCCGCCCCCTTTTGGGCCGAAAAGTGTAACCCATGTCTCCGGAACGTTCTGTTACCCATGTCTCGGAACGGACAAGAGCGACATTTGCGTGGAAATTGAGTTAGTGATCTGCATCGTGAAACACTCTCGATTCTTATCGACTCCGATTGACAGGGGACGAAGAGCGGACTAACATCCGCCTAACAGGGAGGTCTACGAGCTAACTCCGAATCCTTCCTCCCGGCCCGTAGTCCTCTAAGCAGAGGAAATTTCTCTAAGCGCGTTGCGCTCTGTATTCTGTCACGCGGAAACGAAGTCTATTCGTTTCTTCGTTAGGCCGCCTGTTGTTTATGGGTCCGTGCAGGCGAGGACAAGGCTAGGAGTATCCCTTGGGTGCAATCTTCCTCAGTTATCGGAGGGACGACGCCGAAGGTGAGGCGGGTCGTCTATTCGATGATCTCACCGCGGAGTTCGGCACCGACAAGGTATTCATGGATGTGGCCGGCATCGAGCTCGGACGCGACTTCCGCAAGGTTATTGACGAAAATGTGTCCTCTTGTGGCGTTCTGCTGGCGATGATTGGTAAGAGCTGGATCGATGCCAAGGATGAAGATGGGCGACGGCGCCTTGACGCCCCCCTGGATTTCGTTCGCCTCGAAACTGCTTCCGCGTTGAAGCGGGATATTCCGGTAATTCCTGTGTTGGTTCAACGAGGACGGATGCCGCGGCCGGAAGAACTCCCCCAGGATGTAAAGGATCTGGCTTTTCGTAACGCTGTCGAACTCACTCACGCCCGCTGGGATTCCGATGTTCAGCTACTGATCAAAGCCCTACGCCCCCACGTGGGGAACCCGCCTCAAGAAAGAGGCAGTACGAAAACCGGGTTGATGCCAGATCTGACATCCGGCAAGAGGATGGTCCTGACTCCGGACAAAGTTCAAATACCCGGCACTTCGCAAATAGCCCTGCCAAGACCGGCGATAAGATCCCGGCGAGGTGTAGTGGGTTTCGTAGTGATGGCCCTCGTTCTCGCGGCCGGCGGCCTCGGCACGTACGAGTACAAAAAAACTGAGGAAGCTAAGGTTAGGACAGCAGCTGCGGAGGCTTTGGCTAAACAATCGGCTGAGCAAGAGGCAGCCAGAAAGGCGGCGGCTGAAAGGGCCGCAGCTGAGCAAGAGGCAGCCAGAAAGTCGGCAGCTGAAAGGGCCTCAACTCCGCAACGGGCTGCCAGACAAGCGGTTTCTGGAATAACTACTGCTGGAAAAACGATCTCTAAAGCGACGCCTGCAGATACTCCGGGATCGAATCACGAAAGCGTCGGGGTCTCAAGCGCAGACACCAAGCCTCAACCGGCAACAGTCCCAGCGCAGATAAGCACGGGGACCGCGGGCAGCAACACCGTGGTGCCGAACAGTCAGCTCACCCTTCCGCCGACTACCCTCGCAGCGGAAATCGAACCCATTCGAGGGCCCAGCAACGCAGTCGCGGAGCCCACTGCGAGTGTGCCGTTACCAAGCTCCGCAAACGTGGGGGACCGAGGCAGAGCCTGGCTTGACGCCCAGAAGGATCCTCCTGCCATGAACGTCACCGGCGCTTGGAATTCGGAGGAGTGGGGCGATTTGCGCCTGATCCAAACTCAAGGAGGCCGGGACGTGAGCGGCGGCGCGCCCGGGTACGAACTCACAGGAGTCGTCAGCGGTAAACGTCTATTCCTGCTTTTCCACAATGGCAGAGGCAAAGTGGATTATTGCGCCACCCTCGACACTGCCGCCGATAATAAGTTGAGCGGTGGCTACTCCGACCGAGTGACGCGGTTGCGGTTCGGGCACGGCCTCTGCCAGGAAAAAAGCAGGCCTATGCACATGCTCAAGAAATAATCACAAGACGATGAGCCAGCTTCATTAATACTACTGAGTCGCATGCGATTGGGTTCCCCAACAAATGCGTAGATTAGGCATCCAGCAGAATTGTTTGCCTTCGCTGGTTTCCAGGACGACCACGAATGGATAGAAGGTTACTTCCTCCTGCTCTTCTCCCATCAAGGATTCCAGCTTCTCAGGGAGCAGGGCAGAGACGACTTTGTAATCGGTGTCACCAGCGCCCAATTGGAGAAACCCGGGGAGAGACGGGACGTTCCCTCTTTCCGGGGGTAGTACGAGAGCGAGGGATCTCTGGTCCCGTAGGGACCATTGACAGTAGCCCGCCAGTTCACTGGCGGGATAGCGAACCGACACCCATGGTGTCCCGGAGGGACACCTGATCCCTCTCCGCCGAACATCATTCGAGGCGCAGGTTCAGGCGTTCCTCCGGGGCGCGCCCATTCTTCTCCATCTACCCGGCGTTGAAACGCCGGGCTACTATCGAGGGTCCCTCCGGGACCGCAGGACGACGTGAGCAAGTCGCACTTCTCCGTGACCTCCGCCCTTCCGCTCCACACTTAACAAATTTCCATTCGTCGAGAAATTGGGGTCCGTTCCGTCCTGTCGGCGGTTTACTCGTTGTGGACGTGACCAAACCCACTTGCCGCCGACATTTCCGAACTCCCGCCCCTTCGACTGGCTCAGGGCAGGCTCTTCGCAAAGAAGGCGGCACCTCTGGGTTAATGATGACCGCGAGATCAAAAAGCCCCAGCCACCCACCCTTCGGGGAGATGTCGGTTTCGGAAGTTTGGAAAACTCTACGGCCATTCGACATCAAGCGCAAAGATTTCCGAAGTGCTGATATCGCGGGCGAACAAAGGAGAGTCGTCAGGAGCAAGTCCAGACCAAGCTACGATTGTCCCGGTGGTCAAGCGTCCCATATCTTTAACATCAACAATGTTATCAACCTTGCGGTCGCTCAACCGAAGTCTAACTATGCGCTCGCCAACGTGCTTCACCGGATCGTGCCAGTTCTGAAAGTAGATGTACTTTCCATCGTGTGACCAGCTTGGATAGGTCATCCGAGAGCCGAACACCTCTGTCCACTTCCTGCTGGAGTAGTCAAAGAGCATCAACTTGAAAACAGTTTCCTTCGTCATGGCCGCAATGAACCTTCCATCCGGCGACCAGCGCGGCGAAAAGAATTCACTGGAGCCCGGCAAGGCGAGGACGCGCTTGGACCTGATATCAACGATTTGAATCGGCTCTTTGTTCTTAACATCAGCGTCGGAACCGAACACGAGCGAGTTTCCATTCGGAGACCAGTTCGCATCCACCTGAGTCTGTTCACTCGGGAGTATCCGCTGCGCCTGGCCGCCGTCGCTCGAGATCACGTAGATATTGAAGGGCGCGTCGTGAACACGGGCATTGAAGGCGATCTGTTTCCCGTCGGGCGACCAGCGTGGCAAAAGGACTCGCAAGGGAGGAAAGGTCAGCTGAAGCCGCTCACTTCCATCGACTTTGCTCCGCCATAGCGTGCCATCGGGGTAGGAAGTGTACGTAACCCAATGACCGTCTTTTGAGAATGCGAGCCCCTCAGCGGAGATTCCGGAGAAATAGGGCACAAACTGGCTGCTACGCGAGTCATAACGGATTACTTCGGCACGATCGGATTCGCCGATGGCAAAGATCTGCTTACCATCCTTGCTGAGCAATGGAGACATAAAGCTGAAAGGGCCGGCGGTCAACTGGATTGGCTTACCCTCTCGCTTTCGCCAGCTGAAACGTCTGTCTTCCGGCAAAGCCCAAAGATCGATTCTAAGGAGGGCGGGATCGCTCCTGTTCTGAAAAATGAAAAACCGGGCATCTGAAGTCCACTCGCCGCAACATCCTCCTCTGATGCCGTGGAGTTTCGTCCCATCCGCGCCCGCCTGGATGATTGTCATAGAATCGAGGCGTTGATCAAGCTCGGTGAATCGAAAGGTCCGTCCGTCCGGGGAAAATCGAAAGCCGAATGGGACAGCGTTAGCCGTAAGGAGTTTTCGGCCGGAGGAGCCGTCCCGGTTCACAGAGTACACGTCATGATCGGTGCCGTAGATGATGCTCTTTCCGTCCCTGCCAAACTTCGCATCCGTGATGGGGACCGTCACAATGCGGCGCGGCGATCCTCCCACAACCGGCTGCACCCAAAGTGAGGAGGAATCGAATCCGTCGTCATTCGCAATCAGAAGCTCGGTTCCGTCTCTTGACAGATCGAGCTCCCGAGGCTGCTTGAGCGGCGTCGAAAGGGGGGTCGCATCTCCACCTGTGACGGGAACTTGAACGATGACAGAGCGCTGGTCGATCAACGTCTCGTTGAAATAGATTCGCGAGCCGTCGGTAGCCAATGCGCCACCTTTTCCTTGACCGTCGTTTGTCAGCTGCGTGAAACCTAGGACCCTTGGCACACTCGGAGTTCGGATAACTGCCCTGAACGCCACGCCTGCTAGCAGCAGCATGCCAGCCAACAAAATCGAGTAACGTAGCATTCGCGTTCGAATGAGCGGTTCACGCTGAGTTTCCGGACCTACCGCATCTTCTGGTAGTGGGGTGGCAGCTTGCTTTTTGTCGCCGCTAAGGGCCTCTCTCCCTGGCGGAAGTTTCTGCGGGACCGTCACAGCTCCCGGCGGCGCGATTGCCAAAACCCGTGGCATCGGATGGATGTTACTGAGATCGGATACCCATTCCGGGGTGCAGAGAAAGCGGTAGCCAATCCTGGGGACAGTCTCTACAAATTTTGGATGTTCGGCAGAGTCTTCGAGTGCCTGCCGCAGTTTTTTCACTGCGGTGTTAACCGCGTGCTCAAAGTCAACAAATGTGCCTTGCGCCCAGAGGGCAGCGCGCAATTGCTCGCGGGTGACAACTCTTCCCTCCGCCTCCAAAAGCAGCCGCAGCAACTGGAGTGGCTGGTCTTGAATTGGCACACGCACGCCAGAACGGAACAACTCTCCGCTCCTCAGATCCACATGGAACGAGTCAAATCGTACAGAAGACCACCGGAGAGAACCGTGTGTAGCCAACTCACCCTTCTACTTAGTAGTGGCGAGTGTACCTCAATTCGTCGAAACAGTCCCATTTTGGATTTCCAGTGCATCGCCAACTATCGTATTCCATGAGGGTTGTAACAGTTCACCTTCAGTTCACCTCGATTCACCCTCAGACCATTGTGCGCATCTGCGACCCATGCGATTGTGCAGCCAGACGGGAGATCAAACCTCCAGTCGAGAGCATTCAAGGCTTGAGCTCATCACCACAAATTCTCTGGAGGCATCAATGAAGTCCCGCATCTCGCTATCACTGCTCATTCTCGCGCTGGCTACATCGTCAACCTTGACGGCCCATGCCAGCGGCTGCACCGTCCGCACGATGAAGGGGGCTTGGGTCCAACACCTGCAAGGCCTGATTTTCCTTCCCAATGGCACTAGTTTGGTTCTCACCGGCGTCACCAAGTCGACTTATGACGGCTTGGGAAATTCCACGGTACTCGATGCGTCTGGCGTGAACGGGAACGTCCCAGCGGGCTGGCGCACAGGGACTGGTACCTATACCGTGAACCCGGATTGCACGGGGACCGAGACGATCTCCTTTCCAGGCCAAGCGGATATCCACGCACAATTTGCCCTGGCGCAGTCAGGAAACAAGCTACATTACGTTAACGTCGATCCGAACATTTCCCTTTCCGGCGAGGCTGAGCGCTTCGATGCTCCCAAGAATGGGCAAGGGCACTAAATAGGAGTAAGCCATGCGCGCGGCGAAGCAGATACAACTCGCTTCGCCGCGTCATCTCTTGTATCTGAAGTTACGGACGCATCGTTCGTCCCAAGTTGATCGCCCACCGGCATTCTGTTCAGCAACCCCACCCGTTCCGTAGTTGGGTCATAGTGACGCAAACGTTCGCAAAGCCATTGGAAACCCGTGGACAGACGCGACCTATCACAACCCCGTTGCGCAATCACATACCAGTGTGATCCCCGTCCTTGCGTCTCACGATCCAGTGAGTAGAACCTAGCCAAGGCGAAAGCGTGTACGGTGCAATCGGCCACGAGCACGTAAGTCCTTGCGGCTCAAGAATTTGCCCGTAACCCATTGACCCCGTAGATTATTTCGCGATTTTCCTCTAAGTCGATGATTCCACCAGACCCGGGGGAAGGGGGGATACCCCACGAATGTTCCCGTTACCAGGCCGCGTGTTCCGAGGCCTGGCCAGGTTGTTTATTTGCTTTCGCTGGGTTCCGGAGCCGGGTAGAAAAGAAGCTCGCGCACCTCGCCGGCCACATCGCAGGCGATGGCAGCCTTCTTCGCCCATGCGAGTGCCTGATCCATATTGGCGGCTTCCAGTATCCAAAATCCGCCCATGTGCTCCTTGGTCTCGATGTACGGTCCGTCGGTGATGAGCACCTTGCCGTCGGGCTGCTTTCGCAGCGTCTTTGCGTTGGCGGCCGGGGAAATGCCGCAAGCAAACTTCCTCGCGCCGGCAGCAATCAATTCGCGGTTAAGCGCGTGGATCTCTTCCATCATTGCTTCGGTTACGGTGGACGGGTCGAAGTCGTCGGGAAGGTAGTTAGCAACCAGATACTGTGGCATGACTTTTTTCTCCTGAACGGTCTTTATTCTTTCGTCTTTGGGCGGGCCGGTTGCCCTGCCTTCACGATATAGTCGAACGGCCGGACCGAATTCGACAAATCGTCCTGGAAATTTTTCTTCTCCCGCGGGTGGCCCATTCAAGCCGTCCTTTGGCTTGAGTGGGGTCGTTCCCAGTTGGGGGCTGGCCCACACATCCGAACTTTAACTCCTGGCAGCCTCGATCGCGGTTGTGCCAGGAGTTGAGAGTTAGAATGTGTGGGCGAGCCCCGAAGGAAACGTGGCACCGGGCCTGCGGCCTTCCGGGCTGCGGCGTCTGGCCAATTCTTCAGCATTGATTGACACGTTCGTCCAATAGACTCATCGTCGCGCTTCTGCTAATTTCGCCTTGAACAGTGACTCTCGTGAGGCTTAATCGGTAGCAGTATGAATACGAAAGAACCGGAATCAGCGGATCAGTACTGTTGATCGGAATTGGAGACGTCGATGAACAGCGTACAAATCGAACAAAAGAGCTATGAGATGCCCCCGCGAGAGGGGATCAGCATCGCGCATTTTCTCACAGTCGCCGACATCGAGCGATCGGCTCGCTACTACGAAAAGGTTTTCGGCGCTCGCATTCTGAGCCTGGGTGACGGCAACGCGCCTGCGTACCTTCAGCTTGCGAATATCTGGACGATTCTGAACGTTGGAGGCGGGCCGACCCCGGATAAGCCGACGGTAACACTCAGCGTCCCCGACCCGAATCACATCAACAGCTTTATGAATTTCCGCGTTGCGGATATTCAAGCGTGCTACAAATTGTGGAAAAGTCGAGGAGCCGAATTCATCACGGAACCGATACCCAAGTACGGCGAGACGCGCTGCTACATCCGCGATCCTGACGGATATATTATCGAGGTCGGACAGAGCACCGATCTCACGTACGGTTAACGCGGCGGCCCACCTTCAACAATCTTTTGCTTGCAACTTTCCGACTGAGGGTGCCCCATCCTTGCGTTATTTGTAGGTGTGGGTGGCGGTGCTGCGTGTGCTGTTTGATTTTGTTTCGGACGCGTGAGCAAACCCAGTTGGTGCCGGCATTTCCAACTCCCGCCCTTCGCCACGAACGCGAAGGACGGGGCACCCCACCGTGTTGGTGATGTCAGCGAGATCAAAAGCCCGGGCCACCCGCCAGGACGCGGCTTCCCGCCGTCTACTTTGACCGTCTAAAATCGCAGCCGATTTCAGAGGAACCAAATGAAACCTGTCGCGCACTGCCTCGCCCCTCTCCTCCTTGCCCTTGCTTCTCTATGCCCCGCCCAAGTCACCACCTCGCAATACGACAACGCGCGCACCGGCGCCACTCTCAACGAGAAGATTCTCACTCCGCAGAACGTCGACGCCAAACGGTTCGGCAAACTCGGCGCATTCAAAGTCGATGGCCCCGTCTACGCTCAGCCTCTTTTCGTGCCCAACGTCGAAATTCCGGGCAAAGGCACGCACGATGTTCTCTATGTCGCCAGCGAACACGATAGCGTGTTTGCCTTCGACGCCAATCGTCCCGGCGACCCTCCGCTGTGGCAGTTGAGCCTTCTCGACAACGCGCGCGGGACGATTCCTCTCTCAGAAGACATGGTGCAGTGTCCGTTTATTCGACCGGAAGTCGGCATCACCTCCACTCCGGTCATCGACATCAAGACCGGAACCCTCTATGTGCTGGCCCGCACCGCCATCCGCCACGCGGCAAGCGACAATGAATACTTTCAGCATCTCCATGCGTTGGCGATTACCACGGGTGTCGAAAAATTCGGCGGCCCCAAACTGATCACGGCATCGGTGCCGGGCCGAGGCGCGGGCAGATCCGGCCGTCAGGTCGATTTCGATCCTCTCCACGAAAATCCGCGTGCCGCGCTCACGCTCGCCAACAACCTGGTGTATTTGACCTGGGCTTCCTCCTGCGATGTCGATCCCTACCACGGCTGGGTGATGGCCTACGATCCGCAAACGCTGGCGCAGAAGGCCGTGCTCAATGTCAATCCCGACGGAAGCGAAGGCGGAATCTGGCTCAGCGACACCGGCCCGGCCGTCGATTCCGAAGGCAATCTTTACGTGCCCACCGGCAATGGCACCTTCGACGCCACCAGCGGAGGCCGCGACTACGGCGATTCCGTTCTCAAGCTCGACGGCTTATCCCTCGCCGTCCGCGACTACTTCACCCCGTTCGATCAAGCCGACATCCTCGCAGGTGATTCCGACGTCGGCTCCAGCGGTCCCACACTGCTCCCTGATCAACCCGGACCGCATCGTCATCTTCTGCTCCAACCCACCAAGCACTCCGTGCTCTATGTCATCGATCGCGACCAGATGGGAAAATTTCACGCCGAGAGCGACGCCATCCCCCAGCGGATTCGCATGTCCGGCCAAGGCTTCGGCGCCATGGCCTACTGGAACAGCCACGCCTACTTCGCGGCGAGCGATGACGTCCTGCGCGACTATGCCATCAAGAATGGTCAACTCACCTTGAATGCCTCGTCCGCCATGAAGTTCGCGAATCCGGTCGCGACGCCGACAGTATCCTCCGGCGGCAACAGGAACGCGATCGTCTGGGCCGTCGCAACCAAGATCTGGGACGGCCCCGACACCACACCCGCCGTCCTCTACGCCTTCGATGCCGCCAAACTCGGCCAGCCAATCTACACCTCTGAACAAAACAGCCAGCGCGACCGCGCCGCCATGGCCGCGCGTTTCGTCATCCCGGTCGTGGTGAACGGGCGGGTCTACTTCGGCACCAGAAGCGAAGTCGAGGTGTATGGGCTACTGAAGTGACTGCTCTTGGTGGGGTAGTACGTTTCGAAAAAAAATGTCGACCGCCCCCCGAGCCGGGCCCGTCTTCTCAGTTTCCTGAAAATCGAGAGCTGCTCCCAATTTTTATTTCAGCTGCCGAATCCGCTGTTGCAGGAATTGCCGCTCCGGTTCCTGTTGGGTCAGGGCCAGCGCCTTCTCATAAGAGGACCGAGCCTCAGCGGTCCTGCCCAGCCTGCGGTACAACTCTGCACGGGCGGAATGAGCCAGGTAATAATTTGCCAATTCGCCATGTTCCAAGACCGCGTCGATATGCTTCAGACCGGCCTCCGGACCATCGCACATGGCAATGGCCACGGCACGATTGAGCTGTGCAACTGGCGAAGGATGAATTCGTAGCAATCGGTCGTAAAGCGCAACAATCTGGCGCCAGTCGGTCTCAGCCGCCGATTCCGCCTGCGCATGAACGGCCGCAATCGCAGCCTGCAGTGTGTAAGGGCCGAAGTCGCGGGACTTCAGGGCTCTCTCCAGCGATGCCACTCCCTCGGCGATCTGCGCCCGGTTCCAGAGCGAGCGGTCTTGATTCTCCAGCAAAATCAGCTCTCCGGTCGGAGAGGTTCTGGCGGCGCGACGCGATTCCTGGAGCAACATCAGGGCAAGCAGGCCAATCACTTCCGGTTCCGGCTGGAGTTCGGTCAGCAAACGGCCGAGTCGAATGGCCTCGCCGGTTAGCTCGGCCCGCGTTACCTCCGCTCCCGCCGCGGCCGAGTAACCCTCGTTAAAGACGAGATAGATGACGTGAAGCACCGCGCCCAATCGCTCCGGCAACTCCTGCGGCGTCGGCACCTCGTAGGGAATCCGTGTCTCTCGAATCTTTGCTTTGGCGCGCACAATGCGCTGCGCCAGCGTACGCGGAGTGGTGAGGAAGGCCTTTGCGATCTCCTCGGTGGTCAGCCCGCACACCTCACGCAAGGTGAGGGCTACACGCGCTTCCGGTGGTAGAGATGGATGACAGCAGGTAAAAATCAGGCGCAGCCGATCGTCTTCAAGGGAGTCATCCTCAACGCTGTCCTTTGACCTTTCCGCCGAAATCGATTGCGCCTCGAGATGTCGCACGAGCTCGTCTTCAGACGCATCAAATCGTGCCCGTCGACGCAGAGTGTCAATGGCTTTGAATCGGGCCGTCGAAATCAACCACGGTCGGGGGTTGTCGGGTACTCCAGTCCTCGGCCACACGCTCAGCGCAGCCGCAAAGGCTTCGTGCATCGCCTCCTCGGCAAGATCAAAATCACCGAGCAAGCGGATCAGAGTCGCCAGGATTCGTCCCGAATCGACGCGATAAAGGGAGTCGAGCAATTCGCGTATCGGCTCGGTGGAAGGCTCGGACATCACGACGACCTTAGCAAACCAGCTACCCGGAATCAATTTGGCAAACGGGGATCGGTGCAGAGTGATCGATGCCAAGTGCCCCAGGTCGTGACTCTGAAATCGGGACAACAGAACGCTTCGTTGTTGGCTCAAAATCGGTTGACTCAAAATCGCCAATGCGCTCATTTGAGCTTCGCACAAGCTCAACACTACGGCGTTGCTCTTGAGTCACGATCAATCCGGAAGTTGAACCACAAAAGCGAACCGGTCAGAATTAGGCTTTGGGGACTCGAAACATTTATGAGATGGGTTAGAGACTAGTGACCGAAGTAAGATCGACAATCGGCTGCGATGGGAACTACGCTAGATGAACGGCGCCCGCGCACCACTGCAGTCGTGCTGGCGCGAAAGGATTTCGCAGGCATGGCTTCCAAACCGCAGCAGGACCCGGAACTGTCCTCTCGTCTGAAGAAGACCAATGACGAGCTCAAGCAACTGCAGGATTCGGTGAAGACGGGCATGATCAACGTGAAGGTCCTCATGGATTTCCGCGTTGCGTCCGAGCGCGCCCGCCAGGCCAGCGTTGCCGTGCAGCGATGGCTCGAGAGCCAGGGGAAAGGCAACGATCCCTATCAGCTGATGAATGAAGTCATGCGGCAGAGGGTCGAGATGACGACGCAACTGGTCAAGGATGTCGCGCGCGATCTGGAGAGCCTGGACCTCGACTTCGACACGCCCGGCCTTCCCGCATTGAACCAGGCAGTCCAAACGCTGGCCGAGCGGCTGACCAAGCTCTTCCCTCAGAAGTCATAAAGAGAATGCCGGAGGAGGTGTGATTTGCGTTTACGGACTGCGGCAATCCTAACAGTCGTACTGATTGGCGGAATGTTTGCGTTGCGTTCGGCTGGTTATCACCTTGCGCTCTCCTATGTCGGACAGGGAGTGAAGGAGATTCCCCCATCCGCTAGAATCTTTTTCGTCATCACCGCATTCTTCTACAGCTTCTGGTGGATCCTGGCGCCTGCGATCGTCGGTGTCCTGTTCACGGTAGCGCTCCTCACCAGCCAGTCACGCCAACGCCTCTGACCTGATTTAGCTTTCGGCAGCTGATTGCTCACATCGTGCTCTTGCCTCGCAGGCGTAATATTTCAGCCATGCCATACTCCAACCTATCCCGGCGGTCATTTCTTGCCATGTCGGCGGCATTGCCGTGGGTCTTTCGCGGAATCGCTTCTGGCTTGGCCTCGTCAAAATCCATTCCGGTCGGACTGGAACTCTACTCCGTACGCGACGCGCTGCAGAAGGATCCCCAAGGCACGGTCCGCGCCGTTGCTCAAATGGGATATCAGGTGGTCGAGTTCTACGGCCCGTATTACAGCTGGTCTGAGGCGCAGGCAAAAGATATGCGCAAGCTGATGGACGACCTTCGCATCCGCTGCCTTTCTACACACAATGACGAAGACAATTTCAGTGGCGCTAAGATCGAGCATACAAAGACTCTCAACTTAATCCTGGGCACGAAGTACGTCGTGCAAGCGTGGAGCGATCCCAAGCCTACTCTCGAGGGATGGAAAGGACTCGCCGATAAGCTGAATGACGCTTCCGGCAAACTGGCGCCTGCCGGACTCAAAGTCGGGTATCACAATCACGACGCCGAGTGGAAACCGGTGGAAGGGAAGCGGCCAATCGAGATTCTAGCCGCGAATACCAAGCCCGAGGTCATGCTGCAACTCGACGTGGGGACCTGCCTCGAAGCCGGCGCCGATCCCGTCGCGTGGATCCGAGCCAACCCCGGACGCATTCGCTCCATCCATTGTAAGGACTGGTCTCCCGACCCCAACATTGGCTATAAGACGTTGTTTGGGGAAGGGAAGGCGGATTGGAAAGGGATCTTTCAGGCTGCCGAGAGCGTTGGAGGAATCGAATACTACCTCATCGAGCAGGAAGGCAGCCGATATGGGGAATTAGAAACCGCGCGCCGCTGCCTCGAAGCATTTCGCAAGTCGCACGAAGGAAGTTAACATAGACATATGCGCAGTTTCCTGATGGTGTTGCTCCTCGGTGTCGGTTTTGCCGTCGCGCAGAACTCGTCTCCGTCTGTCCCCGCGAAGTCGCAGAAGCCAAACTCCGCCTCGTCCGCGCCGGACAAGTCGCCGGCCCACAATCCGAGCCTTGCGCCTCCGCGTTCCGACAGCGTCGACGCGGCCTCTCTCGGGGACGATCGCGGCGACAGTTCCAGCAAAGACACACAGATCGATTTGAGCCCGCCTCCGAACGACTCGAAGGAGCATCCTGATAGTTCCGACGTTCTCAAAGACGAAAGCTCATCCGGCGGCGGTACTACCGAGTTCCACCTCTGGGACCCGCATAAAGCGGCGAAAGACATTGAAGTCGGCGATTACTACTTCAAGCGCAAGAATTACATAGGCGCCGAGGGCCGCTACCGCGAGGCGCT
>Ga0210403_10000759_pt1 | contig 32323 bp, 22 predicted proteins | sample IncBWC19MmetaG_FD_150863 | JGI IMG/M metagenome (GOLD analysis project Ga0210403, IMG submission 150863) | Forest soil microbial communities from Barre Woods Harvard Forest LTER site, Petersham, Massachusetts, United States - Inc-BW-C-19-M | ecosystem: Environmental > Terrestrial > Soil >...
AAAAAGCAAACCAAAACCGGAAAGGACGCGGGGGACGCAGGGGTAAGTAAGAAAAAAGGATCCAGCCGGAGTCAGAAAGTCGTTGCCGCTGACATATCTGGAAACGGCAGCAGGAAACTGCAAGAATCGACTTCAAAGAATCAGACTTCCAAATCCTCTACGTCCTCAGCGTCCTCTGCGGTGGTGGTCTCCGAGCCCGTAAAACGCCCTATGCCGACCACTATCCATCCCATGCTGGCCGAGTCCGTTGAGAAGCCCTTCGACGATCCGGACTGGTTGTTCGAGATCAAATGGGACGGATACCGCGCGATTGCATTCATCGAAAACGGGAAGGTGCGGCTGGTTTCGCGGAACCAGAACGAACTGACGGCGCGGTATCCGGAATTGAAGGACATGCCAGAGTTCGTTAAGGCGAAGACTGCGATTCTGGACGGAGAAGTCGTGGCGCTGGATGACGACGGCCGGGCGTCATTCAGCCTGATGCAACAGCGCACCGGATTTCGGCCTGGCGGGAAGCGGGCGGCGGAAAAAGCCGATGTCCCAGTGTTGTATTACGCCTTCGATGTGCTGTATCTCGACGGCTACGACTGGCGGCGTGTTCCCCTGGTGGAACGCAAGAAGAAACTGGCTTCAATCCTGGAGCTGGGCGATTCGCTGCGCTACTCGGATCATTATGAGGTGCAAGGAAAAGCGCTGTTCGAGATCGCTCGCGACAAGAAGCTGGAAGGCATCCTAGCTAAGAAGCGGAACAGCTGCTACGAAGAGCGCCGAAGCCGCGAGTGGTTGAAGATCAAGATCCGGCAGCAGATGGAGTGCGTGATCGGCGGCTACACCGAGCCTGAGGGCACGCGAGCGCACTTCGGCTCGCTGGTTCTGGGACTGTACGACAAGCAAGGACGGCTGATTCACGTCGGCCAGGTGGGGAGCGGATTCGACCAGAAGCTGTTGAACGAAATTTCCAAAGTCCTCCGCAAGATCGAGACGAAGAAGAATCCGTTTTATGGAGAAGTCGAGGCTCTGCGCAAAGTGAGCTGGGTAAAGCCAAAACTTGTGGCAGAGATCGAGTATGCCGAGTGGACGGAAGGCGCCAATCGCGGAAGCGGCCCGAAGCTGCGGGCTCCCGTATTTCTTGGACTGAGGAACGATAAAGATCCCAAGGAATGCACGTTTGATCAAGTCACCGCCGACTCATCAATCGGTTAGGACACAATTCTCACTTGATATCTTTCATCGCCAGCAACGTGCCGTAATCCCGCCCAGTCGTATCCACCGCGCGAGCAACCACTGCAGAGAACGCATCCCGAACTTCGGGGAACCTCGCGACCAGCGCTTTCATGACGTTGACATTCTCCTGATAGGCCACATTGGTGTTCGATACATTGGAGGACTCATACCTCACGATTAAGTCCAGGTCGTTGCCGACGACTTCTGGAAAGACCGCCGTGAGCTTGTAGGTGCTGGTGGGAGCCGCGAGGCTGGTTGCTTTACCGCTTGCGGGCAAATCCGTGGGCTGTAGCGGCTGCGATTCGTCGTACAGTTTATCGGTCGTGAGCGTGCTCATGAAGGGCAGGGGCGAAATGAGGCTGCGAGCTTCCAGGTAGAAGAACCATGCGTTGTGCATCTGGCCTTTGGCCTTGTACTGGCGAGCCTGGGCAAGAAACCAGTCGCTATCGTGTCCGGCGACCAGGGCGGATTTGATATAAAGACCGCCCAATTTCCAGTCGTTGCCGGCCTGCTGGAGAACTTCAGAGAACATGGTTCGCCCTTTCGCTGAATTTGCGTCGATGAGGACGATCGCGTATTTCCCGGGCGGCAGGTTATCGAGGTAGAAGGCCGCGCTATTAGCTGTCTGGCCATTCTTGTTGAAGACCCCGCAGTAGAATTCGGCGCGCTGGTTCGGAGTAGTGTCCTGCGCATTCAACAGGAAAATCGACTTGACACTGGGCTGCGCTCCGGCCATGGCTGGTTGATGGTCCTGGATCGTGTTTTGCACTCCACCGAAATCCGATGCCAGACCGGGGATGGCACTTTGCCGTAGGGAAACCGTGTCGCCCTTCACGGCCATCTCGAAATAGCGCTGCCCCGCGGTGGTAATGGCGGTCCGCAGTGCGGAATCCATGTCATTCGCCGTCTGGCAGGTCTGCGCACCGGCGTTCCCGGGCAGGAATGCCAGAACAATTGCCATGCAGTACAACTGGTCCTTGAAGCACCGCGAGACCGGTCCCATAAGATTCCCTGCCTTTGTTTCAGAGAGTTGCACAGCCTTGGCTTGGACGATGCGCGCCTTGGTTGGCCGTGTATAAGAGAATTTGTTGCCCGAAATGGTTGACTGCAATCGTCTTAAACAGCCTGTAACCCATCTCTCGTTGCAAGAAACGAAAGGATCCACGTTCCTGTTACTGGGGATATTCCTGGTGGCTCCTGGTCCGGTGCTAAAATCATAGGAAGGCGCCACCGGTTAAATTCCCCGAAATTGGAGTCCTGAGAGGAAAATAGGTAAGGAAGTCAGTTATGAGCACAGGATCGAAGTTGAAAAAAATCGCTACCGCGGTATTCCTGAGCTCGGGACTTCTGTGCGCGGCCATGCCAGCTTTCGCCGACGTTGCAGTGCAGGGGAAGCCCCAGCCGCAAGCGCATCGAAAGACCACCAAGAAGAAGCCAGTCGAACCCCCTCCGCCTTTGCCGTCCGGACCGACTGGAAGACCGGTCCAGCAGATGCCGCTGGATACGATTGCAGCGGTTCCGCCGCAAGTGACCTACGAGAATAACCAGCTCACCATCGTCGCGCCGAACTCGACGCTTGCGGATATTTTGCGCGCGGTGCGCAAACAAACCGGCGCTGATATCGAGATTCCTGCAGCCCCGGAAAGGGTAGTTACCCACCTGGGGCCCGGACCTGCCCGGGAAGTGATAGCGGACCTGCTGAACGGGTCGCGATTCAATTACGTATTGCTGGGATCGCCTTCCGACCAGTCCGCTCTCACGCGTGTCGTGCTGGTGGCCAAGAGCGGCCCTCAGGAAATCACTCCGAATCCGGTTGTAGCGGGCACTCCTCCGCCTGAGAACCAGGCGGTAAACCAGGCCGAGCCGGAACCTGCAGCCGAGGCGAATGAAGCGGAAGCGGCCGATGATAATGGCAACGCCGACGACAATGCAGATCAGCCGGCGGCCGAAGCTGAGCAACAGCCTCCCCAAGACCAACCGCAGGGCGTAAAGACTCCGCAGCAAATGTTGCAGGAGATGCAGCAGCGGCAGATGCAACTACAGCAACAGCAGCCGCCGGGCCAACCCCCAATTCCGGGCTCAGGCATGCCGCCCCATCCGCCACAAGAAAACTAAGGCACAGGCGTTCGCGAGGCTCCGGTGCTTTCTCGATTTCCGTGAGTCGCGTTAGCGTCCAGGCTCGTGGAGCGGGAGGTGAGGCTAGAATCGCGTTCGGACACCGCTGTCTGGAGCAGGTTCCAGTCGCGATCCACTTCGCTTTCCGAGATGCTGTGGGGCGACGGATGACGTAATTCCGATCCCAGTCTTGCCTCAAGTAACTGGCGCACCAGCCCAGGCGGAGCATCGCCATTCATGATATTGCTGGCGGAAGCGCCCACTCGCACAAGCTTTTCGCCAACCTGCATCTCAAGAACCGGATGTCCCTGCGAATCGAGGGCAGGCTGGGCCTTCGACTGCAGTCGTGCCCAAACCTTCTCGACATGCTCTGCTGAGGTCTCCGGATACGCGCCCGCAAGATAATGCTTGAGCTGCGTCTGGTACGCCTTGATATCCTCGCGTTCGACTGGCGATTCAGCTTCGCGGCCGGCGACGAAGATGTTCGCATTGCGAGCCGGTTCGAAGTGACCCGCCCCGGTGGTGAAATAGACGCCGGCTACGCATCCAGCAAAGATTGGGCTCGCCACGGCGCTCGGGACGATGTATTTCTTCGATTTAAAGAACGACTCAACCACTCCATGCGCCGTCGTACTGCGTGACATGCTGCCCGGAACCTGCGCAATCACGATGCGCGAAAACTGAATCTCCGGGTGCCGGGCGCTGAACTTGGTCATGGTTTTCGCCATCTGTTTCGGCGTCGTAATGCCGACGTCGGCGAACACGCTGCGGTGCAGTGCTTTTGGGTAATAAAAATTGATGATGTCTTTCACGAAATCGGCGCAGTTGCGCGAAACGGTATGAAAGTGAGAAACGTTGGCGGACGAATTCAGCTTTTTGATGAGCGCGAGGTCCCGCTTCCGAGTCGTCTCGATCTCAAAACCGTAAATCGTGCGATCGTAAGACGAGCCGATCAGCTCGTACCAATTTCCGGCGGGCGTCTCGCCGTTGCTAACATCAGGAGCGATTACCTCCAGATACTTGCGGCGGTAGCGGTCCCGCAGAAACGCAGTCATTTTCGTGTCGGCGAATAGCGGGATATCCTCCGGACGCTCGACAGCGTACAGGTAGGGGATCAGAGGAATCGCGACCCAGTCATGTTTGCCTACACCGTTATAGCGACTGATCACGACACCGGTTTCCCCCGGAGCGCAGGGACGAAGGACCAGCGGCGTCTCAGCGCAAACCCCAGATAGATACACAGCGGCATGGCCGGTTGCAGTAAAGAACCCCAGCGTGCCGTAAGGCTCTTCGAGGAGCAGAGTGGCGGAAGAACTCGCGAAGGCGGGGCCCGTCATCATCAGCGTGACGACAAATGCCGCAGCACGGCTTAGGATGCCTCGTATTGGGAAACGACGTGAATTCATACGCGAGGACTCTTTGGCCTAACTTCCTTAGTTAGAACCCGTTAGCGAAAGATTAGTTGCGTGGTCGCGGAAAAACCAGTTACGGAAGTTCGAAACCCGGTAGGTGCCAAAATAGCGAAGATATAGCGAAAACAAGCCCTTCTTAAGCAGTGTTCACAACGGGTTGCGTAATTTCTCCACTGCCCAATGTGCGCCGTCAGCGACACCCTCGTCCTCATCAAGGATTAGGGCTTCAAGGAGGGGGAGAAACAGCTGGTTCCCGCTGTTCCCCATTGCGATTACGGCATTGCGGCGGAGACCGGAACGCTTGGTGCGCCGGATCGGAGAGCCGCGGAATGTCTCCCGAAACCCTTCCGCTGACATTTCGGCCAGCCAATCAAGAGCGGGATTCACCAAACCTTCTCGAGCAGAGAATTCAGGCGCAGTCGTGGTAGGGGCTTTACGGTTCCATGGGCAAACATCCTGGCAAATATCGCAGCCGAAAACCTGATGCCCGATGCCAGCACGGAGTTCCTCAGGGATCGCGCCCCGCTTTTCAATCGTGAGGTAGGCGATGCATCGGTTCGCATCAAGTTGGTAGGGAGCGAGAATCGCATCTGTGGGACAAGCCTCGATACAACGAGTGCACGTGCCACAGCGATCAGGCGCGGGCACATCGGGCGTCAATTCGAGAGAAGTCAGAATCACGCCGAGAAAAAGCCACGAGCCGATCTGCTGATTGATGATGCAGGTGTTTTTGCCGATCCAGCCGACCCCCGCGTACTTCGCGAACACCCGCTCGACAATCGGCCCGGTGTCGACGTAGCTGCGGGTGATCAACTGCGGCTCTGACTCCTGCACAGCCTCATGCACAGCAGCTTCGACTTTCTGGAGGCGGCGTAATACGGCGTCGTGGTAATCCTCGCGGCTCCAGGCATAGCGGGAGATCCATCCGCGACTCGGATCGTGCAGCTCGGTAGAGTAGGGATGATCAGTGTTGTAGTTAATGGCACACACGATCACGCTGCGAGCCCAGGGAGCCACGCGAGAGAGTGAAGCCCTCTTGAGAGAGCCTCGTTCGTCGCGGGCTTCCATGTACTTCATTTCGCCGGCATGACCGGCGGCAATCCACTCGGGAAAAATCTGCAGTTCGGGAGAATCAGTGGCCGGAGCAATGCCTGCCAGTTCGAAGCCCGCCTGCTGGCCAGCCCTCTTTACGATGGATTCAACTTGGAGGATGGAGCTGGCCAACGAATTTCCTCTGAGGAAAAGGCGTAGAGGGGAGAGTTATACGCCGAGCTTCTTTACTTCCTCGTTGTAGTACTTGCGGTACAGAATGTCCCATTCCTGCGAGCCTTCGAGGATGGTTCGCTTCTGGGTGTCGATTTTTGCCCGGGCTGCTAGGTCGATCCTGGCTTCCTGATTGAACAACTCTTCGAGAATCTTTCGGGTTTCCTGGCGGATGGTGTTGGGATCTTCGATAAACTCCACCTCGTCCATCTGCTTGAGAACGTCCGAGACGGCGCGAGCCAGCACATTCACCTTGTCGCGGCTGAGTCTCACAGCACCGCCTTGTATTTGCGCACGAGCTCGGTTTTCACCTTGCGGAACATCTCCTGATAGTTGGCACCCGTGTTGCGCATTTCGTCGGAGTAGGCCTCAAGAATGACGCGGACTTCGTCATTAATGCGGTCTTCGAGGGAGAGTTCCTCAAGCAGGGCCGCGTGCACACGCTCGGTGACGGCAGGGACAGCCGAGGTCTCGATCAGCTTGCCCGCTATCAGTTTTTTGGTAACTTCGCGGGCCAAATAGCCCACATATTCCTTGGAAAGAAGCATGTCTAGGTGACGGTACTGCGTGCAACTCTTTTGTTTTGAATTATGAAGTGTAACATAGCGCACCGCGGAGGCGCAGCAGGACGGGCTGCGCCCGGCGGATCTAGAAGATTGGCGTAGGTTGGTGGCTATCTTCCCAAAGTTGCGATCATCGTCTCGAGGATCGCAGCAAGCAGAAATGCAAACACGAAGTAGGTAGCAACACGGCTGGGCGAATTATCTTCCTGGGTTTCCGGCATTGTTCCTCGCAGGGGTTGAGTTGGGAACTTCCTACAGATCCACGGGCCGCGATTATACACTGTCCGCGGTTCAGTACAAGTCTGCGATCGGTATCAATGAATGTTGGGTGCGGATTGGTCGCGCAGCGTATAGACAAACTGCTTGATCTGGTGGCGCTCGCGCTCTTGCTTCTGCTCTGATTCCTTCGCCAACTGGCCGTATAGACGCAGCTCTTCTTTCGCTTCTTCGGCGTTCCCGATTTGCCGGTAGGCCTGCGCTAAACGATAGTGTGCTTCTTTCATCCCAGGGTCAGCGTCGAGGGCCCTGCGGTAATCGGAAATCGCTTCCTTATATGCGCCCTGCTCGGCGTGAACAATTCCCAATTGGAGCGCGGCTGCCGCGTGCCGAGGATTGATCTGGAGCGCAGTCTTCAAAAGAGATTCCACTTCCGTAACGCTTCCCTTGTCGTGCGCGGCGTTTCTCAACTTCCAGAGCCCCAGCGCATAGTAATAATTCGCATCAGCGCTCTTGGGTTGGAGGGTGACGTAGCGATGGAGCTTTTCGACAAGATCGGGGTTGGCCTGATTCTCAGCCTCTTCAATTTTGCCGAGAAACTGGTAAGGGACGGAATCGTTCGGATTCAGATCGGACGCACGGCAGATTCGTTGAACTGCCTCTTCGTAATCGCCACGAGCGAATGACGCAGCCCCGAGTCCGAGGATCATCCGGGCCGAGCGAGGAAACAGGCGGTTCCCTCTCGAGAACACTTCCATGGCGGGTTCTGGCGCGTGATGCAACAGCAACTCAGCGCCCCAGTCGAACAGGTGTGACTCGCTGGGATCCAACTCGGCGGCGAGTTGATATTGCCGGACCGCTTCCAGGGAGTCTCCGAGCTTCTCATCGACATCTCCGAGGAGATGATGCAGATCCGCTTGAGCGTGGGTTATGAGCAACTTTGTTGCTTCGTCTCTGGCGAGGGCGTAGTTGCCGGCTTGGGCGTTTGCCAGCGCCAGATCATAGGCGTTCTCGTAATTTGCCGGGTCTTTAATAGCGGCGCGCTTCAGAAAAGGAATGGCCTCGCCGGGCATGCCCCGGGCGATCAGCAACTGGCCCAGTTGATGGTTGACACCGAAATCATCCGGTTGGCGCTTGGCGAGGTCCCTGAGCGACTCTTCGCGTGCTGCGTCAGGCGGCGGTTTGACGGCAGTCTCCGCGAGCGACAGCGTGTCCTTGGCCAGCGAATTCTGCGTCCGCGCAACCGTGTCGGAGCCGTGGCCACCGAGATTTGTGGTGTCAGTCACTCCAGCGACTGTGAACTGAGGCTGATCGAAGAATTGAGGAGCAGCAGTTGCCGATCCCTGGCTTACAAGGGGTGCGAGGGTTAGATCAATCCTTTTCGATTCTCGCGGCCTAAGAAACACTGCTGGGACCTCAGCCGCGGCATATCCGTCTTTTGTCGCCTGCAGACTATAGACACCACCGGGCAACAGAGTGAGGCTGTAGTTTCCCTGCGCATCCGTGTGGACCAGGAAGCTGTCCGTGGAGTCTTTCTTCCGCATGAGAATAGAAGCTCCGGCGACCACTTTTCCGTCGGCGTCACGAACGACGCCCTGCAAGCTTGTTGGTGGCCCAGGCTCTTGACCCAGTCCGGAGAGAGAAAACAGAAACGCGCTCACAGCTAGCAGCGCGCGTCGGCTGAGACGGTCGAACTGGGGACGGGGCGAGTACAAACGAATCATGGCAAGGCTTCAATCGGCAAACGCCAGGCGGAATGCCTCCAGGCGAGGATTCTAGATGTTGAGAATCACCCCGGCAACTGCCACCCGTTGGTTTGGCGGAGAGACACTCGAACAAATACAATGCATTGCCTCGCATTGTCACCTATGAAGAACAGATTCACGTTGAAATTTCTCACCGTGTTGTACGTTATTGCGTGTATCCCAGCGTTGGGGCAGCCTTCATCCGGGAAGCGCAAGATCATCATCGATCAGGATGCGGCGGGACCGGCCGGTACCGACCAGCAATCCATCCTGTTGCTCATTCAGTCTCCGCAGACCGAGGTATTAGGCATAACCGTCGTGACGGGCGACGCCTGGCTTAAGGATGAGGTCGCGCACACCTTGCGCATGCTCGAACTGATTGGGCGCACCGATATTCCCGTGGTTGCCGGAGCAGAATACCCGCTGGTTCGACGAAAAGACGAAACGGAACTCTGGGAACAGCACTACGGCACGGTGCCGTGGGTAGGAGCCTGGACCCCCCGGCTTTATCATCCGCCGGATCAACTGGGTGAAATGCCGGAAGGCAAGCCTTCGACCAAGCCGTTCGACGAAGACGCCGCTCATTTTCTGATCCGCATGGTGCACAAGTATCCGCACGAGATCACGATCTATGCCGGTGGTCCCATGACAAACATTGCGTTGGCCATCACCATCGACCCAGAATTTGCCTCGCTGGCGAAGGAATTGATTTTCATGGGGGGCAGCTTGAACCCCATCACCGACGACCCGGAATTCGTGAATACTCCGCGGCACGAGTTCAATCTATGGTTCGATCCTGAGGCGGCACACATTGTGCTGACGGCGCCCTGGAAGAAAATTGTCTGCACGACCGTAGACATTTCAGTAAAGACTCGCCTGACACAGGAACTGATCGATCGAGTGAAGGCGCATGACACACCCGCCGCGCGATATGTGGGAGCGTATGCCCGCGTTCGTGGCCAATACAATTATCTGTGGGACGAACTGGCAGCCATGGCCTGGCTGGATCCGAGCCTGATTACGGCTAAGAGCACTCGCTATCTCGACGTTGATCTCAATCGCGGCGCGAGCTACGGCGATACGCTGAGTTGGTCCGAAGAGGATAAGCCAAAGATCGTCGGTCCAGCGGTGGAGATTCAAGTCGATCTGGACGCGCAGAAGTTCTACAAGGAATTTGTCGATCTGCTGGCTGCGCCAACGCCGAAGCCATAGGGGGCGCTACTGCTGCAATTGCTCAAGCATCTGTCTGGCTTGGGGATGATCGGGACGCTGTTGGAGTAAATCGGAGAGCACGCTGCGGGCCTTGTCCTGTGCCCCTTCGAGGGCGTAGACACGAGCAAGATTCAGGTATGCCTGGTCAAAACCCGGCGCCACGCGAATGCATTGCTCAAAGCTGGCAATGGCCTCGTCCCGGCGTCGAGTCATCAAGTAGAGAATTCCCAAATTATTGAGAGCCTCGGGGTAGTCCGGGCGCGCCTTCAACGCGCGCTGCAGATGTTCGTAAGCCTTCTCTGTGTCGCCCGTCTGCGCAAATACCATTCCCAGACTGTAATGCGCCTCGGGATCGTAGGGAGCAACTTCCAGGGCGAACTCCAATACTCTTCGGGCCTCATCCCATTGCTTCCCGGCGCGGTACGCATTGCCAAGGTTGTCGAGTGAGAGCACGTGTCGCGGATCCAACTTGAGCGCCTGCTGAAACTTTTCGATCGAATCGGAGATCCGGCCTTCCCGTGTGGCAAGCACACCAAGATTATTCCAGGCATCCGGCAGGGTGCCGGGATAGCTTGCTTTCAGCTTCACGCACTTCTCAAACATCTCTCGTGCGAGTGCGTTCTTGTTCTGATTCATGTAAACGCTGCCAATTCCGTAGAGGGCCTCGGCGCTCGAGGGATCGTCTTCGAGAGCTTGCCGGAACCAGACCTCCGCCGGTTCGAGGTATCCGCGTTGAAAAAATAGAGAGCCCAAGGAGAGATGATTTCGACCGACCGCAAGCGTGTACGTTCGGCTGGGAAAGGGCAATCCGCGGGCGAGGCGATCGGCATCCGAATTCGGTATTTGTCGAAAATCCTGCTCCACGTGTGCCGGCTTGATCGTTCCTTGATACACCTTCACGATGTAACCCTCGTGATTAATCAGAAAGTAAGTCGGCAACTCGAGATCGCGGTGACGATCGAACAGTTGACGATAAAGAATGTTGTAGACGGCGGCGACGTCTGCTGAGCCGCGCATCACAGGAAAGGAAAACCGGCGGCGCTGCAGGAAGGCATCGAGGCGTTCTGCCGGCGAGGGTTCCTGCGGACCAGAGGGAATGGAAAGATCTACGCTAACGGCCAACAAGCCTCGGTTCTGCGCAGCCCAGCGCGAATGGTTTTCTTCCAACGCAGCCAATTGCGCCTGACATTCCAACGACTTTGCCGTCCAGAAATTCAGCAGAAGCGGCTTGCCTTTTAAACCTGAGATGGAACGAGGCTGTCCCGACAAGTCAGGCAAAGAAAAGTCGAGCGCCAAGACCGGAGAGAGGAGCCAAGTCTCTACCTTGTCAGGGAGAGTCTCGCCGACAATTGGCGACACCTTCGGCGAAGGCTTTTGCGGTGCGCTAAGCTTGGACGGTTCAAGGCGAGATGGGCGGGTACCTTCCTCCACCCAGATTCGGTGATTGATCGGCAGATCGTTCAACTCCTGCACCAATCCGCTGGGCCAATGAATGGACGCGCGCACTGGGCCCTTTTCATCTCCGAGGCCGAAAAAGACATCCTTGCTGTGCTGGGAAAGAAAACCCGACCCGGCCTGCAGCATCCGAGTTTGCTTCAGCTTGCCTCTTTCAATCGTGATTGCAGCGCCGATCGCGTCGCGGTTGCTCTTCGTGCCTTGCAGTCGAAACGAGATCGAGGGGGGAAGGCCCTCGATCACATTCTTCAGCAATCGCAACTGGGGCGCATTTCGATTCTTCAGAGCGATTTCAAGACGCCCGTCGTGATCGAAGTCCGCGAGCGCGAACGATCGCCCGTCTTCCACGAAATCCAATCCCGCGACGGCCGAAATATCAGAGAACGTTCCATCACGATTGTTGACGTAGAACACATTGCGTTCGTACCCGCTCCAGGTGCCGTCGGAGCGGATCAATTCGTTGATCGCATTCCATCCCTGCTCGTATTCTTTGTTCGAAACCGCCCCGTCCGGAGAATTCGCCACGACCTGCCGCCAGAAGAAGCTATTCAGATCCTCGCGCGACGTCCCCGAAACCATGCCGTTCGCTATGTAGAGATCAGGAAATCCATCATGGTCAAAGTCGAAGGCATCGCTCGACCATGCCCAGCGGCCCATTCCCGTTCCCGACAAATTTGTGATGTCCTCAAACTTTGGCCCACGGTTCGCAAGCAGTGAATTCCCCATCGCGTGCTTCTGAAACAGCGCCCGCGTCGCCGGCGCCGATTCCTTCTTGAAGATGTCCTGCGTCGAGATGCGAAGGCCGGCAGCAGTCCACATGTTGGCGACGTACAGATCCTCAGCTCCATCATTGTTGTGGTCGAACCAACAGACACTCATCCCGGCGCCGACGTCCTCCACGCCTGACTCCGCTGCGACGTCCGTGAATGTTCCGTCACCGTTGTTGCGGTACAGGTTTTTCCGGCCGAAGTCGTTCACGACGTAAAGGTCGGGCCAACCGTCGCGGTTGTAATCTCCCCAACCGCAACAGAAGCTGTAGCGCGTGTTGTTCCTGTTGAGCCCGGACTCAGCCGTCGCATCTCGAAACGTGCCATCGCGGTTATTCCGCATCAGGAAATTCGGCGGACCGTTCTCTGCGTCGTGATAAGGCAACGGGTATCGATATTGGCCAGTGCCCTGATAGTAGGTGTAGAGGCAAAAATAGATGTCGAGCCATCCGTCGCGATCGTAGTCAGCGATCGCGGCCCCGGTGAAAGTTCCCTGTGGCGGGGAGGCGAATTGAAATGCATCAGGTTGGTGCCGGAACTTGCCGCTGCCTTCGTTTACAAACAGGATAGGGCCGCTGGAGGTCACGAGAATGACTTCCTGGCGGCCGTCGTTGTTGTAGTCGGCGAACAGCGCGCACACCGTGTTGTCCAGGATGCCCAGGCCGGAAGACTCAGTGACGTCTTCGAAAGTGCCGTCTCCGCGATTGCGGTAGAGACGATTGGGCAATCCCGCAGCCTGACAAATATAAAGATCGTCGAATCCGTCGTTATCGATGTCGGCCACGGAAACTCCGTTGTGTCCGTAAACGTCGATCCCACACGCGCCGTCGATCAAGGTCCGCCAGTAGTCTGTCCCATGCAGCATCTGGGCGGCGTATGACGAGTTTCGAGCAAGAGCCGCGGCGGTTATGTCCGCATAAATCGGCGACGGTGCGCGCGCCTGCGTCTCGTCGAGAACTCGCCAAGTGGCGACCCGAAACCCATTTCCCTCAGACCTCTTCCAAACTAACTGCCAGTCCCCCACGCGCTGGTCGCGATGGAAGGCCACGCCCGTGCCCGCAATTTCATAGCGAATGCGGGTTTCGATCCGCCCCCGAGCATCCGACGATGAACTCACGGGTGAAGCAGTGATCGAAGTAATCTGGAACTCGGCTGCGTCGATCTCGGAATAGTCACGCAGCGAAGACTGCAAAGCGCGGATAAAAGCTTCCCGGTTAAGAACGATCTCTTCGGCGAATTTCTTCTGATGAACCTCCACCGCAGGCTGGGTTCGAACCGGTCGAGACTCAGAAGCGACCGGCGATGCTCCTGTGAAATCTGCGGCCAAGCTATTTAGAAGAAAGCTTAAATCGTGCGGGGAACGCACTATGGCCTCGCTCCACTGCGTGAGAGTCCCGGCCAGTTCATCTGCATATCTTTCGGTGATGAAACTGTCGAAGCCGGCCTTCGCTTTCAGCAATGTGGAGTCGAGAGGCCGCTCGGCGGGATATCGCGGGTGCAGGTAGAACCCCGGACGCCCGGCTTGAGGATCTGGAACAGCCGAAGTGAGCAGAGTGAACTTCCAACCCCACAAACTCGATGGAATGAGGGTTGCGCCGGCGCCCTGACAGAAGCGGAGAAGAAAGTCGCGCCGGCTGAGATCGAATTTGCGCCGCTCCGCCAGGCTCAGAGGACTGTCTCCCGCAGAATCACGTGTAAGGCGAACCTAACATTCGTGATGGAGACGGTCAAGGCTGGCGGAATGCGTGTTCGGTCGCTCCTCCGTCCTAAGCAACTTAGAAATGTCCTTATATCTTTATGTGCTTATTGCTTGCCGTGCTGCGCGATGTGGCCCGCCAAAACAGCAGAACCGTCGCTGGCTCCGTCCAGCAACGAATTGCCGCCGGGAGCAGCCTTGCGGACAGCATCGATGGGAGCCGCTTTAAGGATCTTATAATCCTGATATTCGATCGAGAGGGTGGCTTTTCCTCCAAGCCGGATGAAGCTTTCGGTATGGTTCTCCGCGGGTAGCCAGAAACCATCCACCTTCACATATGTGTGTGCGATGCCGGTCTTCTTGATCCACATCGACGGGTTCTTGCCGGGTTCGCCCTCGATCCGGACGACGGCAAAGTCCTTGGCGTCGACCCAGATTTTCCCACGGTACAGAAACTTGTTCTTCGTTTTAGGCAATAAGCTAAGGACATATTGGCTACCGTCGGGTGTGGTCTCGTATCCCGCCAGTTCGAAGTCATAGTTCTGCCGGGTTAGAGCGGTCTCATGACGGTTTTCCCCTTTGAGCGCTTCCTGCTCACCTTCCAGCAACTTCTTAAATATGTGGTCGATGACAAACTTCGATCCGCTCTGCGACAGGACAGTAAACTGTTTGGTGTTCGGAGCGCGGAAGACGACCTTCACCACCATCTCAGCGTCTCTGTCGCTGGGAAAGCCACGATATTGCATCCGGTAAGTGCGCTTTCCTTCGAATTGCTCCAGCGCGGCGGCCCGCTGCGCGTTCCTTTGCTCCAGATTCGCGAGAACTTGTTCCAAATTCAGTTGCTTCGTCGGCGGGCCCGCGGCTGCATTCTCTTGGGCGGTCACGGCATAGGGTGCGGATACAAGACTCAGCACAATCGGGAGCGCCCGGACTAAATTCATTGACATCCTCGGCTCATCACAAAGTCTTGGATGCCGTGGGCTGCGTTGGTGCTGCCATGATAAGTCACTGCTGGGAAACCGTAGGGCCTAGGTCCAACTATACAGCTTTCCACCTCCATGCAGCGGGCAAGACGCACTCCTGCTAAGATTCGGGCATGCCGTTGCGGCCCGTTCCGCAGCCGAAGGTGAATTCGGTATGCGCGGGCAGCACGAAAAGCGAGAAAGAAAGGAATGGCAAGTTCTTCTACCAGCTACGAATCGACGGCAGAGTCCCTGGCGGATGAATTCCAGCGTTCGTATCACACTCGCCCATCGATCTTCCGTGCGCCCGGACGCGTCAACCTGATCGGCGAACACACGGATTACAACGATGGTTTCGTGATGCCGGCGGCGATCGGGTTTTATACCTGGGTCGCGACCAGCGCCCGCCCAGATCGCACTCTCCATGTTCATTCCGGCGAGTTCCACGAGACGATTGATTTATCTCTGGACTCGCTGGCTGGTCCTCCTCGTAAACATTGGAGCGACTTCGTGCGTGGAGTGGCAGCCGTCCTGCAAAGCAGGGGCGTTCAACTATCGGGCTCCAACATGATTATTCAGGGCCAAGTTCCGATGGGAGCGGGCTTGAGTTCCTCCGCCTCATTAGAAGTGGCAACGGGATTGGCTCTGCTCGCCATATCCCAGGCTGAAGTGCCGCAACTGGAACTGGTGAAGATCTGTCAGCGCGCCGAGCATGAATATGTTGGCACGCGCTGCGGGATCATGGACCAGTTTATTGCCGTGTATGCCAGTTCCGGGCACGCCCTCATGATTGATTGCCGCTCGCTTGACTACCAATCGCTTTCGATTCCAGACGATGCGCGACTGGTGATCTGCAATAGCATGGTGAAGCACGTATTGGCGAGCGGCGAGTATAACCGCCGGCGCGCGGAGTGCGAAGCCGGCGTCAAGGTCTTTCGAAGGAATTCGCCTGCTGTGCACGCTCTGCGTGATGTCACTATGGCGGATCTCGCGAGCCACGAAACGGAATTGCCAGAGGTGGTATATCGTCGTTGCCGTCACGTGATCAGCGAAAACCAGCGCGTGCTCGATGCGGCAAAGGCGCTCCACGCCACCGATCTGAACCAGTTTGGACGCCTGATGTACGAATCGCATCGCAGCCTGCAGCAGGACTATGAAGTCAGTTGCGCCGAACTCGATCTCCTGGTTGAGATCGCCTCATCGTGCGAGGGCGTTTATGGGTCGCGCATGACGGGTGGAGGATTTGGAGGCTGCACGATCACGCTCGTTCGCGCCCCTTCCGTTGAGGCTTTTCAGGAGAAGGTCACTCAGGCATATAAAGAGAAGACTGGAATCACGGCTGATGTCTACGTATGTTCAGCGGCTCAAGGCGCCGCTGCCTGGCAATAGCGTTAGCAGAACTCCTTCAGTCCACTTTCGCTTCTTTTCCAGAGGCAATGGCGCGAATGAGCTCGCGCACACTTTCTTCCAGTACTTGCGTCCGCTGGTATTCCCGCCCTTGCGCTTTGCCGAGTGACAAACGCCAATTCCGATGCAGCATCGGGCTTCTCACCGGAGTAGCGAGTCCCACGTGGATTTCAGTCACGCCGGTCTGCTCCACAATCGTCGAAGCATTGCTGATTCCGATTCTGCCGCCAGCCATAATGGCGATCCGGCCATTCGCGGCTGGAACCAGCCGTGCGATCGTGTCCACGCCCTGCAGGCACTCTTGCTCCCCGCCTGAGGTCAGGAGCCGGACCGCCCCCGTCGCACAGACATCTTCGAGGGCGCGAAACAGGTCCGCAGACATGTCGAAAGCGCGATGAAACGTCACCGAGAGCGGTCGTGCCAATTCGACTAACTGCCGGGTGCGGGCGATGTCAACGTTTCCCTCCTGCTCCAAGATCCCGAGCACGACGCCATCCGCTCCTTCGCTCTTAGCAATTTCGACGTCTCGCACCATGCACTCGAATTCCGCTTCCGAGTAACAGAAATCCCCGGGTCGCGGACGGATGATGGGATGAACCGCAATTGAAAGCTTGGAGCGGACTACTCCCAGCAGCCCCACACTGGGAGTCACGCCTCCTTCCAACAGATCGCTGCACAACTCAATCCGTTGAGCTCCGCCGCGCTCCGCCGCAATGGCGGAGGCTACCGAGTCGACACAAACCTCAATCAGCACCGTTTCAGGCATGTTCACAATTGACGACAGTTTCAGCAACCGGATCTTTCGGCTCGTCTTTGAACTGAAGGGGTTACGATTCCCAATTCTGCCGGAAGCCAGCGCTTCCGGCACATTCGGGACAAAGTTGTAGCTAGAACATGTAATGCAAGCTGAGCTGAATCTGTCGCGCGGGCGATCGTACGGAACTGATCAAGCCAAACGAACTGTCGTTTATACCACTGTCGGGGTTCCCGTAACTGACAATGTTGAAGATGTTGAAGAAGTCGGCTCGGAAACCAAGTACATGCTGCTCGTTCCACAAATGGAAGTCCTTGAACAGGGACATATCCACTTGCCGATAGCCTGGGCCGCGCTCGGTACTGTTATGAGCCGTTCCAAACGTATTCGAAGCCGCCACTCCATAGGCGCAGATCCCGTTGTCCGGACCGGTCGTGCAGGGTTGTGCTGATGGATCAGTGCCCCACCAGTTCTGGATCGTGCGATGACTGATAATCATCGGGCGGTACTGGTTGGCCCGGCTGAGTCCCCATCCGTTGTTATTGGTATTGCTATTGTTGGGAGCGAAAATGGTGACAGGGAATCCCGTGTACAGGATAGCTGAGGTAGCGAATCTCCAGCCTCCCAGCGCCGCGTCCACGAACCGGCTCGCATTGCCTCCGTAGGTGCGGCCACGCCCGAAGGGAAGGTCATAGACGCCGACGAAATTCAGACTGTGTCGGATATCCATGCCAGACGGTCCGTAGTCAGCGTTGGGATCATAGCCGTTCTGCACGGAAAGACCGTTGAAACTTGTTCCCGACACAGCGTAGTTCCCCGACGAACTGGTCAAGGACTTCGCGTAGGTGTAATTCAGGGTATATTCCAAACCGCGATGCGTGCGCTGACGCAAAGTCAGCTGACCGGCGTTGTATGTCATTCTCGCCTGAGATTCAGTGATCAGAATGGCACCGCATTCTCCCACCAGGTTGAAGTAAGGAGTCTGATCAGCCGCGGGAACGACTGCAGCTCCGCAGTCCCCGTTGAGGTCCTGCGCCTGCTGAGCGGTAAGTTGGTTGCCGTTGCGATAATTGGCGAGATGGTGCCCAACCTGACCGTGATATCCCGCACTCAAGGAAAGTTGATTGGTGAGTGCGTATTCCGTGACTAATGTGAACTGGTGGATGTAGGCCGGCTGCACATCCTGCGGCCATACGGAGTAGAGCGAATTATTGATTCCGAGCGGTTGGCTGAAGGCATTGGCGACTGTAAATGGGGTTCCGCCCGAGGCCACTGAAGGAGTTGTAGCATTGCTGTTGATCGCGAGCGAAAACGGCGGACTCGAAGTCAGACGTTGATTGAAGGAATAGCCCTCAAAGAAGCTGGTCGCTCCGTAACCACCGCGGATCACGAACTTGTTTGTCGCCTGATAAGCGAAGCCCAGGCGGGGCATGATCTGCTTGTAGTTCCAGTCGTAACAAGCATGAGTCGAACATACGACCGAGCCGGCAATCGCCCCTGCAGGGACGTGACCGGCGTACTCCACAACACCGCCTGGAAGAACATTGGCGGTTTTGTTGTTTTGCTCATACCAGGGCTGATCAAGTTCGTAGCGGAGCCCTAAATTAAGCGTCAGCTTGGGCAGTATTTTGAAATCGTCCTGGACGAACAACGCGGTACGCCACTGACGCTGCCCAACTAACCCGAGCGGCGATGCCAGTTGAACGTTCTGAATCCGGCCTAGGACAAAGTCGGCGGGACCGTAGCCGCCACCACTCGCGAGGCCAGTGTATTGCCCGGTGTAGCCGAATGTACCGAGGAATCCAACGTTCCCAGCATTCAGATAATTCTGTTGGTACCGGGTGGCCTGACCTCCGATCGAGAGAAAGTGACGTCCGCGTTGCCAGGTCAGAGTGTCCTCGTAATTGAATGTATTGTCAGTGAAAACCTGGGGATTGGCGCTGGTCCCGACATAGCTCGCGTTGTTACCGATGTTTTGCCCGGTGAAGCCGACATATTTCTGTGTACCGAACGGAATGCCAACTTTCTGGTTTCCGGCCAAACCGAACAGGCCGGAGGGATCGCTGGGCACACCATTGTTCCAGCGCACACGGGTAAATCCAAAACGCGCCTCGTTCACGATCGTGGGAGAGAACGTGTGTACCCAACTGGCGCCGGCTATCTTCGTGGGATAGTTGTTGTGCGCTGGGAAGAAGACCGGAAGAATGGCGCTGGTGAAGTCTTTGCCGGTACCCTGAGAATAGAACCCGTTGAGTTTGTCCGAATTTCGCAGATTGTAGTCGACCTTAAAGTCTTCCTGGTTGTTTTGAACAAAACTACTTTGAGGGCCGACATAGTTATCCTGGATCAGTCCGTCAAGCGGCGCTCTGTTGGGGGCAGGATAGATCTCCGGGTGGGCGGCGAGGTACTGGGCAACCGGATTGACCACAGGAATCTGATTTCCGAGGTACGGTGCAAAGTTATTCTGCGAGTCGTAGAGTTGAGTGCCAAAGGCCGAGAAATCTCCCGCGAGCATGGCCGGAGTGAGAACGCTGGCCTGCTGTAAGGGCTGGGCGCTATGCTTTCGAATGCCCTCGTAGTCCACGAAGAAGAAGAGCTTATTGCGCAGAATCGGCCCGCCGAAAGTCCCGCCAAAGATGTTCTGTGTGTACTTCGTTATCGGACTAGCAGGCGTCGCCGGCTGGCATGCGTCGCAACGGCCGAGTCCATTCGCCCAAGAGTTGGCATCGAGATTCTGATTTTCCAGTAAGTCGTATGCTGAGCCGTGAAAGTTGTTCGTCCCCGATTTCAGAATAGTGACAACGGCTCCGCCGTTGGCATTTCCGTAGGTAGCGTTGGCGTTCGCTGCGACAACTCGGAATTCGGCGATCGCATCCGGGGCGGGGTTATAGCCGATGAGATTGTTCTGCGGTTCGTTGTTATCCGCCCCTTCCACCATGTAATTGTTGGCTTGCTGGCGATTGCCATTGATGGCCACGACGCCGCTGTTATAGGTGTTCCTCTCGATGGCATTGTTCCCCGTCAGGCCGGTCGGGTCGGTGGCGATCGCTCCAGGCTGGTACAGCGTTAAAGAGGAGAAATTCCGGCCATTGAGCGGAATATTCGCGATCTCATTGGCGGATAGTGTATTTCCCAGTGTGGCATCCGTTGAATTGAGAATCGGATGAGCCTCGCCTTGCACTACCACCGTCTCGGCTGAACTGATCTTGAGCGCGACGTCAATCTTTGCAGTCTGGTCAATCTCCAGTGAGAAGGGGGCGACATTCGTGGAAGCGAAGCCCTTCGCGTCAACGGTCAGTTTGTAGCTTCCGACCGGCAGAAACCTAAGCGTGTACACGCCGGCGCCATTCGTCGTCGCTGTAGTCCTCACTGAGGTGGCGACATTTTCAGCGGTAACGGTCGCCCCTGCCACTACGGCGCTGCTCGGATCTGTGACTTGGCCCGTAATAGAACCTGTGACGGTTTGTGCCGCAACGTGCGGGAACGAGAGGGCGGTGGCCAAAAGGACGCCCATGCTGTAGCGGAGACTTCTCATGGTGAAATACCTCCAGTCGCCGACGGCCTTCTACCAATCGGCGTGGTCGAGACGAGTTCTCACTGAATCTTTACCGGGACGCTAATTGCTCAGCGTGACGACTGTCAAGTAGAAAATGATTGCTTTAGGCTGTTTCAATCACTAAAAAGACATAAACAGCCGCTATACGTCTAAAGTCTGGCCGGATGGAGAGATACCCTGCTGAGCCGCAATCGGCAACCCCACCACTAGAAGCTAGCCAAAACTGCAAGAAGAAGGAAGAAGGAAAGGCCCAATCCTCAGGACCGGGCCTTGAAATGCCTCCCCGAAACCCCTAACGCTCGTTGGCCGAACATCCTCGGCTTGCTTTGGTCAGAGTGTTGTTCTTCGACGCGATCCTGCAGTCGTAGAAATGACCGCTGGAATCGAATTGCGTGTACTCCTGGCTGCTCTTGGCTGGAGACACGTCCGTCGCTTGCGCCGAGTTCGTAACAGAACTGAACCGTGCCAACTCTCCGCCGCGGGTGACTTGTGTGTCGTCGTGGTACGTCTGACCGGTTGTCACGTTAAAGCCGAACCGGGAAGAGCTGACCGGGTAGATGAAATCCACGTTGATGGGGAAGCTGAAATTGTCATGGCTCACCACCGTTCCTTTTTTCCCAGAGACGGTCGTGGTTGCCGAAACCTTGTTCTGCACAGCGGTATTCTGATCGAGCACCGTAAAGTTGACGGTATCGAAGTTGATGGTTTGCGTACTCGAGAAATACTGATGCTCTTGAACAGAGGTCGACACCTTGCCATGCGAAGTGTTGACGTACCCTGCGATGGTGAAACGGCGGTCCGACGTAACGCCGATGGTCCCGGTCACGGTCGACGTGCCCTGCAGATTCTCGGTCACAACAGGATTGGGAGCAGCCAACGTATTCTTCGAAACTGCACCCGTCACGTGCGCAGATCCCTTGTCGAGAAAGAGCAGCAACGATGCCGTTTCGGCGAAATAGCTGTCGTCGTTGAAAACGCTCAGTGACACGGTATGTGGATTGCCGTCGCTGAGCAATCCGGCAAAGGGAGTAAGGTTCACGCGATAAGGAACGAAATCGAGCGTCTGCACTCCGGGCGATGGCACCCATTGATCAGGCAGAAAGCCCGTGTAGACCCACGGGGATACCGGCGCAATTCCTGCGGGCTGGCCATCGATCGTGATCTCGGTCTCGCGAAAATCTGTGTTGCCGCAGCCATAGACCTCATTGATGCTGGCAAGATCGTTGGGAAAGCATGCAAACCACTGTTCGTCGACAGACTGACTCTGCGAGACGACATCCATGTACACGCCCTCAATGTTCGTTGGCAGAGTGAAGGTAGTCGAGAACTGGTCCGTCGGACTAAACAGGAACGCCGGTAGATTGATTCCCCCACCGCTATTGGTTTGTTGCAAGGGCAAAACCATGTCCGGCGTACGGGCGCGGTCTTCAGAGTCCTGGCCCGCGGGATAAAACTCCAGATCTGCGCTTACGGTGAAAATTCCATTGAGGCGGGTGTTGTACGGCGGAGGACAATCCGTGGTGCAATTCCCGAGGACGATGGTGCCTGTCTGTGGCATCGTCAGCAAAGCGGAATAATCGGTGACGTCGCGCTCGATGTGCCAGGTGTTCGTCAGGGCGGCAAGCGGCTCGGGAGTCGTCCCAAAATAAACGTTCGAGTTTCCAAGATAAATGCTCGCGGTCCGATCAAACTGCACTCCCCCGTTCTCGCTGAAATCAACCTCAAACACGACTTTCTTCCACGGGCCGGCGCAACTGCTGGGAGGTGTGAACTGGAATGTTTGCGTCGTGTCAGAAAAGAACGCAAACCGGTAGGCGGCGAAGAGAGGAACAACGCAGGGTTGTTGAGACGGCCGCGGTACTGTCGGATCGGCTGTCACCTCGAATTGGGTTCCGATTTGACGGTTTGCGCTTTGGGCGACCACGAAGCTTGGAATGAAGAACGAAAGAGCTGCGATTGCGACAAACGTCGTTAACGAGCGGTGGGGGACGTTCATTGGAGACTCCTTAACGGAAGTGCCCGCCTGGAAGGAAATTCCCAAATCGGGGATTCTCTTATCGCACTGGATTATGCGGAATGTCAAGAAAACTTTGATTGAATGTGACCGACTCGCTCAAGCAATTGCCCAATTAGGCTAATTTATTGCATACTCGACCTGCCCGAGGGCCCCTTCTCCAACTCAAATGAGTTAAACTCTGGGGTCTCGCGATCCAGGCAATTTCAGATCGTCCTACTAACAATCAGATCGTCCTACTAACAAATGGACCAGCATGAACGGACGCTCCACATGAACGCACGAAATCGCGCAGACAAGATCTTGCGGGAATTGCGACAAGAAGGCGATCTGTCGCTGGACGTCCTCATTAAACGACTGGGGGCTTCCGCTGCGAGCGTCCGGCGTGATCTGACAAAGCTCGAAGCGAAAGGCCTGGTCCGCAGAACCCACGGCGGCGTAACCCTGGTTGAGCCGTTGCTCTACGAACCGTTCCGCTACGACTCTTTATTTCAAAATCGCGAACAGCACCGCACGCCTCAGAAGCGGCGGATTGGACTGCATGCCGCCGAACTCATACAGGAAAACGAAACGGTAGGCTTCACTGCTGGCACAACGACGACTCACGTGGCGCGCAATCTCCGCAATCGTCACAACATCCGCGTGATCACCAACGCGATCAACATCGCCATGGAGTTGAGCAATTGTCCGGGCCTGCGGACGTTCGTTACTGGAGGCTTCGTCCAATGGGCCGGATCATTCTCGCTAGTCGGGCACGCCGCCATTGACTCGCTCAAAGACGTTTATATGGACCGCGTTTTTGTGAGTGTCTGCGGAATCGACCTGGCTCGCGGGATCACCGTGATCGAACCCGAAGAGGCTTTGACTTTTCGTACCATGATCCAGCAATCCAAGCACATCGTGGTGGTGACCGATTCCACCAAGATCGGCATGGTCACCCCGTCGTTGATCTGCCCCATCGCAAACGTCAACATGATGATTACCGACACCGACGCTACTGATAAGGTGATTGCGCCCTTCGTAGAGCGCGGGATCGACGTGCGCCGCGTTTAGGTTCTTCACTTCTTGCCGGATCCTGAAGAAGGTTCCTTCGAATTGAAGATCTGGAATTCGCGGATGTGCGCCTCCGCCGACGAAGATAGAATGTGCAAACGCACGCGTGACGCGGTGACCGGCGCAAACTGATCGATACGCTTGTGCCCGATTGCCTGACCCTGGGCAACCGCGCTCCACTTCCCTTCCCGAAAAATTTCAATGGCGTAAAGCTGAATCCGCTGTCCACTGTTCAGCCATTCCAACGTCAATGCGCGATCGAACGTGACAGGATGATCGAACCGAACTTCGAGAACAGCATGATGCGATCCCGCCGGCGCTGACCAAAAAGTGTCTGGATCGCCGTCGAGCGCCAGTTCCTCTTCCGCCCCAGTCGTCAGATGTTTCGCGACAAGGTTCGTGCCATAGCGCGAACGAACCGCCTCGCCAAATTCCTTCAGCCGCTCGACATCAGCATCAGGAATTAACCCGCGTTGATCAGGCGCGATGCCGAGAACCAGTTGACCGCCACGCCCCACGGTTTGTTCGTACGTGGTCATCAGTTCCGGCAAACTCTTCAGACTGGTCTCGTCATTGGGATGCCAGAACCAGTGATTCTTTCGCAGCGGTGTATCCGCCTCAACCGGGCGCCAACGCAGATAGCCGTGCCGGTCGATCACATTCCAGTTCTCGTACGGAATAACGCCATCTTCATTTCCCACCCAGCGAATATCGCCATACTCAAAAAGCGCCATATCCGCGAATACGAGCGTGTTCGGCTGCAACATGCGCAACTCCTCCACGATGCGGGGAAAGTTATAGACATGTCCGCCGCTGCCAGCTCCGTCGAGCCAGAACTCTTCGAGTTGTCCATACCCTTGCACCAGTTCATCGAGTTCGGCCGTGTAGTACTTGTCGTATTCGGCAGAGTTGCTGTACCGCGGCTCGTGCCGGTCCCACGGAGACAGATACACCCCAAACTTCATCCCATACTTCCGCGCGGCAGCTTCCACCTTGCCAACTAGGTCACCTCTCCCGTTCTCGAACGGGCTGCTCTTCACGCTGTAATCGGTCTGCGCAGTAGGCCAGAGACAGAATCCGTCATGATGTTTGGCCACGAAGATCACGTATCGGATCCCCGCGGCACGCAGTGCCTGCATCCACTGGTCTGGATCAAACTGTTTCGGATTAAAAACCTTCGGATCGGCGGTACCGTCTCCCCATTCGCGATCCATAAAAGTGTTCGGACCAAAATGGATAATCGCTCCCATCTCCAAGTCTTGCCACTCCAACTGCTGCGGAGTCGGCTTCAAATCAACCGCGTTCTGGCCTAACGCAGGAACGATTGCGATCAGCATGAAAAGCAAGCACCGCAAAATGTGCGAGGAAAGCATGCCAAGAAGACTAGCATCTTCAATTCCGTTAGTAACAGACTCTGACGGGATCGGCTATCTGGCGCTGCCATCGTTTAAAGCAGGCTAAACCTTCTACGACTGCGCGAAGTTTTGATAAGGGTCTAACAAGTCTCTCAACTTGCCATTGCGCGATACTCACGCGTTTCAAAAGGAACCCTAGCGTAGATCGTGGTTCCGGATCCCGGCTTCGATTGGACCTTGAATTCACCGTGTACGATTTGAATTCTTTCGCGCATGCTGATCAATCCGAGACCTTGGCGCGACAGGGCGTCGTGTTCTTCAAAACCGCAACCCCTGTCGGCAATTGTCAACTCGACGGAGTCCTGTGTACCGCGCAGATCCACTTTAAAAGTCTGAACTCCACTGTACTTGACGGCGTTCTGTAACGCTTCCTGCATCACCCGGAACAGGCAAAGTGAAACTTCCTTCGGGAGAGTGGATGGTACTTCCGCATGGCTGAAGGCGATCTCCACCTTAGCTTTCTCGGACAACTCCCTGCAGAAGCTCTTGGCAGCAACGGCCAAGCCCAGATAATCGAGTTTCGAAGAATGTAAGCGATGAGAGAGGGCCTGCACGTCCATTGCAATCTCGCTGATGCGCTGCTGGGCATGGCGAAAGTGACCTAAAAGATGCATGTCCCGAGAACTCTCTCTTCTCCATTGATCCAATTCAACCGCTAGCAACGCGAGCCGTTGATTGATATCATCGTGTAGCTCCCTGCCGATCCACGTTCGCTCTTCCTCGTGAGCTTCGATCAATCTGCGCCCAACGGAGGCCAGAGCCTCCTCGGCTCGCTTGCGCTCCGTGACGTCGATGCAGGATCCTATGTAGCCGGCAAAAGAACCGTCTGGATTCAATCTGGGAACACCTATATCGACGAGCCAGCGGTATTCTCCGTCGTGTCGGCGTAGGCGATACTCCATCTGGAATGTCTCGTGGCGATCGAAGGCTCTCTGGTAGGTATCCAGGCACGCCTGGAAATCGTCCGGGTGCACCATCTCTGCCCAGCCGTTTCCGAGCTCCGCTTCGATGGTACGTCCGGTGAAATCCAGCCAGGGTTGATTGAAGTAGTTACACAGCTTGTCGGTTCCGGCCATCCAGATCATCACAGGTGCGGTGTTAGCTACCAGGCGGAAGCGATCCTCGCTCTCTCGCCTGGCCACCTCAGCCCGCTTGGCGTCAGTGATGTCAGCGATAAGCGAAAGGGCACAGGGCTCGCCATTCAGATCAATTAACTCGGAGGAAACCAGACCGGTGCGTACCTGGCCATCTTTGGTGCGAAAGAGAATCTCCATCTCCCGTACTGTACGTTGCGCTCGGATCCGTTCCAAGAAGATAGCCCTCTGATTTGTGTCGTGCCAGAACTTGATTTGCATTGGCGTCCGTCCTATGACCTCATCGCGGTGCCAACCTGTATAGGCTTCAAAAGTGTCGTTCACTTCCACAAACCGATAATCGACCAAGCTCACCAAGGTGAACGCAAGGGGACTGCGCTGGAATGCCTTGGAGAATTTTTCTTCTGACCTACTGAGTTCGATCTGGGTCTTTCTTGTTTGCGCTCTTTGCCAGAGCAGTGCAAGGATGGCGACCGACTGTGCTAGTAGCACAAAGAAAGCCACCAAGGCATACCGCTTATATGCTTCCCAGAAAGTTGGCTGGCGGTTGAGGACGATGCTGCCTGGCGGTAAGTTGCTCTCCTTCATCCCCCAGCGTTTAAGCGCACGCCAATCGAACATGTAGGCGTTATTGCTCATCACGATCGGGATGTCCTCTGGCCTCTTGCCGTTGAGAACCTGTACAGCCATCTCTCCTGCGAGACGCCCGTCGTCGGCCCAATTCACCAGTGCGCCGCCCACAGTTCCACCCCTAAGATCCACATCGTCCATGACAAAAACCGGGGCATTTGCGGCCCTGGCGACTAAAGGTATGGACTGAGCTGAACCAATAAAGCGCTCTCCTGCCGCGTCCTGTGCGATTGAGGTGTGATACACAATCGTATCGCTTGGAAGATGGCTAAGCCGCTCAAGCAGCACAGGCATCGTCAGGTCAGTTAGATAGGTAAAATCAAGTTTTGATTCGTAGCTTTGGAAGGCCGTTTTTGCGACGCGCTCCCACTCTTCGTCGAATTTACCGGTGCCGCCCACGACCACCACGCGCTTTGTGCCTGGCAACAAATGCAAAGCCGCTTTCAAAGTTTCCTCAGGCTGTAGCCTGCCCACGACACCAGTAACGTGGAAGCCAGCCTTTAGCTGGTCCGGAATGTCGCCTAAAACTGCGCAAAAGATGATGGGCGCTTCTCGAATGAAGGCTTCATGCGACTCGGCAACGAACTTGAGGGATGCGGCTCCGGCTGCAACAATCAAGTCGGGCTTGCGTTCAGAATACTTGCGCATCAGCGATTCACGAAACGCGCGCTTAGAGGCCTCGTCTGGAAAAAACGTGAGTTGCAAACTCTCATGGTAAAACTCGATCTGATACGGCGAGTTCTGCAGAGCGCTGAATATCGCCTGATCGATTTCCGCGAAGCCGGGCGATGACACAATTCCAAGGTCATTAATAAGCAGCACTCTCCGTGCTTGCCTGAGCTGCGCGCCTGCGCCCGAGATGGCCGGGGGTGAGCAAAGCAGTATCATCGGCACAAGTAACAACAGCCAGCAGCAGATTCCCTGCAGCCGCCATCGACCGTGGAAGGACGAATCCGCCAACTTCGGGGCTTTGGCAGCTGCGTCACTCCGGAAAAATGACGCTACGCCCCCCCAAGTGGCTATCTGATACTTTAGGTCTGAGCTCACGGCAGGCAAGAAACTCCGATACCGCAACAGTCTAGTGGTTACCTATCAAGATTGCTAGTGTCCAGGACTTGGAAAACTACCAGTTGTTCTTCTGTAAATTAGGAGTCAACTCATGCTGCGAATCCTTGAAATATTTATCAAACCTTCAATATTCATCTAACCTTCCTGGTCACGTCGCAGTGGATTGCTTAATATTAGTTAGTGAACGGTTCAGGAGAAGAACCTCACTAATATAGTGTCGCTCGAAGTTGCGAATCACGACCATGAAGTCGAGGGTGGGCGTAATCGTGAGCCAGCTATCATTCCAGGGCGAAGTTTATTTTCACCCTACCAGCTTGACCGTTCCAGTACGCAGGTCATATACCGCCCCCACAACGTTTACCTTGCCGTCCTTGACACGAGGTGCCAGGACTGGCTGCAGCCCCTTGAGACGTTCAACCCCAATTTCCACATTCTTGCGAATGGCGTTTTCCAGTATGTCGCCTGGCACTCCCTGACTCTGAGCGACCGCAGGCTTAATCAATTCCACAAGGCCATTGATCGCTCCGGGCAAGGAATCCTTTGCGTCGATGTGCTTAATCGCAGCTTTAACCGCCCCACAGCCGCTATGACCCAACACCATGATTAGCGGTACATTCAGTTCAACGAGCGCGTACTCGATACTGCCCTTGACGGTAGCGCCTGCGCCTTCTACCACGTTGCCCGCAACGCGCACGACAAAGATATCGCCAACTCCCACATCAAACAGGATCTCCGGCGCGACACGGGAATCAGCACAACTGACGATCACAGCCTCGGGGTACTGCGCCGCCGCGAGTTCGCGAAAGTCCTCCGGCGCGCGCCTCGGACTCTCGGGTTGTCCTTTCACGAAACGCTCATTTCCGCTGAGGAGTTCGCGCAAGGCTTGTTCGGGATTGATGGGCGATCCAGGTTTACTTGGCGCACTCTTTTGTGCGAGCGAGAACACCTGCGCAGGTCTTACGAGACCTGCTCCCGCAGCACAGAGTGTTGTGAACTCACGTCGCGACATTCTTGACGGATTGTCCATGATGAACCTCCGGTTGAATCAATCATTCAGGATTTAACTCTACCTGGGGATGTCTTCCTCGTCTGGAGACATCAAGGGTAGAGACGCTGTCCTGAGTCTCAGCTCAGACGTGTTGGTAATTCGAATTCTGGATAGCGATATTCAGTTGTTTGCTGACCCCGTCGATAACTAGATTGGAGACGTGGTTCGTCCCATCCGGCAAACTCGTAAACGTCACCGTCAAGTTCATCGCATCCTTGGGATCATCCATGTAGGATGCGATCTTGACCTGCAGGAGTGCTTTCTGTGTTTTGTCGAAGACCAAGGTCATCGAGTCCTGAGGTTTTAGATAGTTGTGAATAACCAATTGGAGTTCGTTTGGAGCGCCCGCGGCCGGACCCAGTGCGATGTTCCCTTGCGCATAGGCCTTCTGCAGCAGATCTTTGTCCGGTGGCACGTATTGCTGCGCCAGTGCTTTCATCTGGTCCGCATAGTCTTTGTATTCTTCCTTTTTCTTCGCAACCACACGCTGTTTCACCCGGCCTCCGCTTGGGGCAGCTGCTTCGGCGGGCGGATCCAGCGAAGTCTTTTGTGGCTTCAAGTCTGGCCCGAGGCGCACCTGGGAGTGCTCCTGTTTCTTCTGCTCGCCTTTCAAGCTGATCGTGACCGTTTCGGTCCAGGAATACGATGCAAGAGCCTGCTTGTTCTTCGCGGATGACTCTTTAACTTCTGCGACACGCTGTTGCAGTTCGGGGTTTTGTGCCGCGGCGGGACGACAAAATCCTGCGCCCACCAAGAGAACGAATGCGGAGGACACGATGGTGCTGGCCCTATGCTGTTTCGTGTTTCTCATAAGTTTACCTCTCTACGTTTCTGCTGGTCTCCCAGCTCTAGCCTTACTTGCAGAAGAACTCTTGAATAACTTCCGTGTGCTCGCCCCAAGAGTTATTTCAAGTTGATTGTCAGACCCAGCAGTGCCCCGCTTGTCGCCATGTCGTAGACAAAGGATTGGCTGCCCCTATAGTTAACATCGAGATAACGCCAACCCGCCTGCAGAACGAGTTTCTTCGTGATGTTGTAACCAAGCAAGCCTGCTACCTGAAAGTCAGAGTTTGCCCCTCCACCCCCAGCGTCGCCAGCGATCGTCATCATTACCTTCTGCGTCAAGGGAATGTGTATCCTGGCACCGCCCAAGCCATCCACCCAGTTCTGCGACCGAGAAACGCCTCCCAGCAATGAGGGCGCAAACTCCAAGCTTTGCCCTAGATGCCAGTATCGGAAACCCACAATGGCATCAATCTTGAGTATTCTCTTGTCCACAAGTCGATAGCCAACTCCAGGAGTGAGAAGAAACTGCTTCATCTTGGCGTCGACCGACTGAATACCCACTTCGTTGAGCGGAAGAGCTTTCTGGTCAGAGAGCTTCATCCACATGAAGTCAGTAGTCAACAAAGCTCGTCCCTTGCGGGCTTCCAGGTCTCCCATTAGCCCAATATTCAAATAGTTGAAGATGTCGCCGAAGGTAGCGTGCACGCTGGTTTGGAAACCCAGCGCTCCGGCAGTGCCGTGCACTCCCGCGAACCAGATATAGGGCGTAACCCCGACGTGCCAACCGTCATCAGGAGATGCGGTAGTTGTAGGCGAAGGCGCAGTTCCACCGGATTGTGAAGTTTCTCCTAAGGCTGACAATTGCGCGGCAGCCGAGGGTACCAGAGAAAGGATCAGGGTCAGGAGACAAAAAAGCAGCTTCCTGCTGACAACCATATCGAAAATCATTTTCTCTCTCCTGGGCCAGTACCTGCCACCCGCCCGGCCGTTACGGCGGATGCGGTTCGATGTGTTGCGTCAGCGTTTCATGACATCGTGGTCACTTACCAGCGCCGGTGGCGCCGGACGCGAGCATATCCATCACCTGGTCAAGGTTCATACTTCCGCTTCTCTGGCTCGGCGGGTAATCCTTGAACGACTGGATAAATTGTCCGGTTATGGCTTGTGCGGGCACCAGCGTCCAGAGTTTGTCCCCAGCCCAGCGGCGATACATGTCCGACTCAAAGGGTGTTTTCTCGAAAGGGTCCTCGCGTAGATTGACAACCAGCGGCACGTTACTGGACGTGCGTTTCCCGGTGAAGAGGTTGCCTTCTATCCAGGAGAATTCGACCTTCCATGCGTTGTAACGGATCGCATTCAGGTTTCCGTTGTCGTCAAAGTAAAAGATCTCGTGACGCGGACCTTCCGCCACTTCGCCCTTGAAGAAGGGCATGAAGTTGTAGCCGTCCAAATGGTTCTTGAAGGTCTTGTTGCCAGCCTTAAATCCGGTGAGCAGTTTCGTCTTCAGGTCCGGATCGCCGGCTGCGGCGATGAACGTCGGCATCCAGTCCTCGTGCGACATGATGTCGTTGACGATGGTGCCGGGCTTGATCACGCCCGGCCAGCGCGCCAGGCAGGGCACGCGGAAGCCGCCTTCAAACGTGGTGCCCTTCTCCCCCCGGAAGGGTTGCGTCCCGCCGTCGGGCCAGGAAAAAGTTTCCGCCCCGTTATCACTGGTGAAGACCACGATCGTGTTGTCGGCGATGCCAAGGTCGTCGAGCTTCTTGAGTATCTCGCCGACGTCGTGGTCGAGTTCCATCATGCCATCCGCAAAGAGGCCAAAGCCGGATTTGTTTTCCCACTTCGGCGAGAGGCGTGTCCATACATGCATGCGGGTGGTGTTGTGCCATAAGAAGAACGGCTTGTTCGCTTTAACCTGACGGTCCATGAACTCCAGCGAGCGGGCTAGCAGGTCTTCGTCGATGGTTTCCATCCGCTTCCTCGTCAAAGGACCGGTGTCCTTGCAGGCCTGCCTACCCATCTTGCCGAAGCGCGGGTCTTCCGTCGGGTCATCTTTGTCGCTGGCCTTGCAGTCAAGCACCCCGCGGGGGCCGAACCTCGCGTGGAACGCGGGATCTTTCGGATAGTCGGGGTCCTCTGGTTCCTCCTCGGAATTCAGGTGGTAGAGGTTGCCGTAGAACTCGTCGAAACCGTGCACCGTCGGCAGGAATTCGTTGCGGTCACCGAGATGGTTTTTGCCAATCTGCGCAGTGGCATAGCCTTGCGTTTTGAGCAATTCGGCGATGGTCGGATCTTTGTCCTGCACACCCTGCTTAGCGCCTGGCAGGCCGACTTTGAGTAGGCCCGTGCGAAACGGCGACTGACCGAGGATGAACGCGGCGCGACCCGCGGTGCACGACTGTTGGGCGTAGTAGTCGGTGAACAATGCGCCTTCCTTAGCGATCCGATCAATATTGGGCGTGCTCCCGCCCATCATCCCGCGGTGGTAGGCGCTGATATTCCAGATGCCAACGTCATCGCTCATGATGACGACGATGTTGGGTTTCTTGCTCTGCGCCACAACTGGCATGACTGCTCCGAAGCTTGCCATCGTAATAAGTGCCAGTATGGATGTAAGTCGCTTCATGATTTTTATCTCCCCCCACCTTGTGGTCTTACCGGCTAGCAGCGAGATTGGCTACGGTTGCCGGCCTTACGCAACGAAAGCCGAGGTGGTTGGTGCCGGTGCTGACTTCACCTTTTCCTCGTGTGCCCACCACATAGCGCGAGCAATACTGGTCAGTGCACAGAAAAGATCCGCCACGCTGGACTTTCTTTTGTTCGTGTGGCTCGGAGGGATCATATGGCGTGTCCGGTCCGTGCGGGTTT